>ERZ1673741.1620-NODE-1620-length-18151-cov-5.485301_pt1 | contig 18151 bp, 21 predicted proteins | sample MGYA00580209_ERZ1673741 | MGnify/ENA primary metagenome ERZ1673741 (study PRJEB41218, sample SAMN15661754) | gut metagenome | host: Homo sapiens | place: Canada: London | collected 2015-08-20/2019-03-30 | study: EMG produced TPA metagenomics assembly of... | reverse complement strand
GCTGGTGTCTGCGATCGTAGAGAATACTGCACGAAACGGCAATACATTCGTGAAAGTATCGCTGAAAGACGGCTTTTCAGAAGTCACGGCTATGATGTTCGATACCTCAGCAGAAAGCCTTGCATCCCTCGGTATCAGACAGAACACGATCGCTGATGCAGAGCTGTCCGTTTCTGAGTATCAAGGTTCAAAGAGCTTCAAGATAGTCCAGATCAGACCGACGGCAGACAGCACACTCACGGTCAATGACTTCACGAAGCTCCCACCTGTGGACTTGGATGTGATGTATAATGAGATATGCAGTCTGATCGAAAGCTCCGCAAATGACTATGACGGCAATTATACGCCTTTGTCTGACCTTGCATTGAAGATCCTGACAAAGTATAAGGACAGCTACATGACTTCCTCGGCCGCTATCTCGATGCACCACAATCTCAGGGGCGGTCTGCTGTACCACTCTTATCGTATGGTAAAAGCTGCCGATGCTCTCTGCGGAGTATATACGAACCTTGACCGTGAGCTGCTTCTCTGCGGTACTGCTCTGCACGATATTGGCAAGGTGTGGGAGTATAAGACCACGATCAGCGGTGATGCTGAGTTTACGGCAAGCGGAGTGTTGTTCGGTCACTTGTATATGGGAGCTTCGCTTATCAAGGGCTTTACAGCGGACGGCAATTACAACAAGGAGAAAGTCCAGCTCTTGATCCACATGATACTTTCACACCACGGTACACAGGAATGGGGTGCAGTATCCTGTCCGGCAATCCCCGAAGCCTTTGCTCTGCACTACATTGACAATCTCGATGCGAAAACGTATATGTGTGAGGAGCATTATGAGGAGTTAGAGCCAGGAGAGTTCACGGAAAAGAAGCCCTTTGGTCTTGATAACCGTATCTACAAGCCGAACTTCGATAAGTAACTTTGAACCCACTGGATTCAAAGTTCCCCTAAAACAAAAACGCTGGCACACCGCCAGCGTTTTCCGTCATTATCCGTTCAAAGCCTTTATCATTTGTAAGGCAAGGTCTGCTTTATCTTCGGGAAGTGTTCTGAATCCTGCCACAAGCTCTTTTTCTGTATCGCTCAGGATTGAAACCTCTCCGTCCTCGTTGAAAAACTCGGCAAGGGTAACGCCCATAGGCGTAAGCAGCTTTTGAAGTGTCTCTATCGTGGGCTGATTGATGCACTTTTCCAGGTCGCTGATATGCCCCTGAGACAAGCCGGACTCCTTGTGAAGTTTATACATACTAAATCCCTTTGCCTTGCGTATCTCTCTTAACCTTGTTCCGTACTCCATTTCTCCGAATCTCCTTTGCCGTGTCCTTACTATTATTATAATGCTTTCGTTCGGAATTTATAATTCATAAGCCCCGAACTATTTACTTATTTATTCCGATATAGTATAATAGTAGGTGTGGAGGTGTTGCACTATGAACAGATCAGTATGCTTTACAGGACACAGAACCATAGCTGAGGATAAAGAAACGCTCTCAGCTCGGCTCTACGCTTTGCTTGAACGCTTAGTGACAGAGCAAGAGGTCATAGACTTTTACACTGGCGGAGCTGTTGGGTGGGACGCTCTCGCTGCCCTGACCGTTCTGAAACTCCGTGAGAGCTATCCAGAAGTGAAATTGCACCTTGTATTGCCTTGCTCGTTTGAGGAGCAGTCTGCAAAATGGAATGAAGCTCAAAAAGAGGAACACAAGCACATCACTTCACTTGCTGATACCAAAGAGTTTACCTCAGAGCATTTAGGTAAAACCGCAATGAAGATCAGAAATGCCCGACTTGTGGAGCTTGCATCTGATTACTGTATCTGCTATTGGAATCCAAAGAACTTCCGCAGCGGAACAGGACAAGCGGTGCGTATGGCTCAGAAGAAAGGCATTGAGGTCATCAATCTGTTTGAAATGTCTGCAAACAGCGTAAAATCGCCCGACAAGAGGTTGACAGATGCTACAAATAGCAGTATAATGGATATATCAAATCATTTGGAGGTATCAACTATGCCACGCAAGAAGAAAACTGAAACCGCACCAGTTGCCGAAGTCAAGGCATAGGTCGTGACCGAGGCTGTCAAGAAGACTGACGCAGAAGCTCCGGCTGATAAGCCTGCAAAGAAGCCTGCCGCTAAGAAAACAGCTACCAAAACTCCTGCGAAAGCTGCTGAGAAGAAAACTACGGCTAAGACCGCTACAAAGACCACTGCTAAGACCACAAGAGCAACTGCTCCCGTTGAGACAGTCAAGGTACAGTTCGGCGGCGATGAATATGATTTCGCTGAAATAAAAAAGGCAGTTGAAGCCGATTATAAGAGCAAATTCAAAGGCAAGGTCAAGAATATCGAGTATTACATCAAGCCGGAAGATAAGGCAGTTTACTACGTTATCAACGGTGATTTCTCAGATAAGATCGAGCTTTGATTTGACGGTATCGTAACGGGTGCGACTCGCTCAGTGTCGCTCCCGTTTTTTCGTATGGTGGATTGAAAATCAGGGCTGATTATGGTATAATAGGTAATATAATCAATGTGCGAGAATGCTTGAACTAATCGTAATCAATCGGAGGGAACAAAATGAGATGGATAGATGGAAGTGATGTGGCTCTCAACCAGTTTTCAGGAGAAAAACTGTGTGAAAAGCTTGCACTTGAAATGTATAAATGCGACAGAGAAAATTGGTTTGAATGTGAGAGCTACATACAGAATGTGCTTTTCATTTTGGACTTTGATACCGTGTGCAATATGGAAGGCTTTTCCACACCTTATGATGGATACTTTGCAATTGATTATTATATGAAAATTATTCAGGCTTTTCAAGCAATCGGCGATAAACACGATGCGGATATACTTTCAGAGGCACTTCATCTTGATACACATTATACGGAACAAATCGAAAGTATTGATGAAGATGACGAATCTGATGCTGTATACGATGTATTCTGTGATAAAATTGCTGAATTAGAAAAGGGCTTGTATCTGAATACAGATTATGATATGTGGGCTTTACTTTATGAATATGTGGAAAGCCATATCAAACAGCAACAGTAATATGGTTAAATAAATTCTATTCACAGTAAATAATAAAGAAAGGAGTGAACCCCATGTGTACTTGGTTTTATGCAGAAAGATCCACGCTGTCACCGATCATCTCAAAGGCACAGCAGCTACCGCTTGCGGATACGATCAGGAACACTATGTCATGTTCGGCAGAAATGTCGGGCAATATCCGTCCGACCGATATGGCAGCGGTGTTTGCTCCGAATAAGCAAGGCAATATGGCGGTGTTCCCGATGATATGGGGCTTCACGGTCGAACGATCATCAAAACCGCTTATCAACTGTCGTATCGAAACAGCGGACCAGAAGCCCGTATGGAAGGATTCTTGGTTCAGGCGGAGATGCGTGATACCAGCATCGTGGTACTACGAATGGGGCATACCGCCCTCTGAGGTCGGCTATCGTAATGCAAATGAACAGCGAAACATCAAAAAAGAAAAGTATGCGATACAGCCGGAAGGGGCTGAGATCACATACCTTGCAGGACTGTACCGCTTTGAGGAGCATAGAGGTGTCCAGATACCGATGTTTGCAGTCATAACAAGAGAATCTGTCGAACCTGTTAGCACTATCCATGACCGAATGCCCCTTATCCTCGGCAAAGACAGTTTGCGTGAGTGGGTGCGTCCCGACGGTGATCCCAGCAGGATAGCGAAGAAGGCTCTGACGAATATGGTCATGGAGAAAGCGATAGACTATCCTGAGCCGAAGCCGGAGTATATGCAGACTTAAAAACATCTTTAAAATCAAAGACAAAGCACGGTTGACCTTCGAGTTTGCCGTGCTTTTGCATTAACCCAAAGGTTCAAACCATATAACCAATCGAAACTTCTCAAAGCCTTCTTTTCATGGTATAATATACACAAGGAACACGAATCGGAGGTGTTATCATGGAAGAAAAGGCAAAAAAGAAACTGACGGTCAAGGGACTTCTGAAAGCGCTTCTTGTTGTCCTACTGATACTTGTCATCCTATCGCTTATCATCATTTTGGGCGGCAAGGGCAACAAGAAGGATAATGCGATTATCAGAGGCGAAAGTGGAACGAAGTCGCTTGTGGTATATTTCTCTCAGGCAGATGTAGTTGATCTCGACAAGACCGATGCTGTTTCATCGGCAAGTATGAGAACGGATAACAGCGGAAATGTTTACGGCAACACAGAGTACGTTGCAAGACTGTTTCAGCAAGCAACGGGTGCAAATCTGTACAGTATTCAGACAAGCAGGCTCTATTACGAGAGCTATCCGCTGACGGCTTATCGTGCGTTCTGGGAGGAACTGTTTAACACTCGTCCGAAGCTGATCGGACTTCCCGATGATCTCGATCAGTATGATACGATCTATATCGGATTTCCCGTATGGTGGTTCAATGCCCCGATGCCGATAGGTTCTTTCTTTGAGGAATACGATGTCAGCGGAAAGACCATTGTTCCGTTCTGCACAAATCAGGGCAGCGGCGTTGATTCTGGCTATGAGCTTCTGAAGGACGAATGTGACGGAGCAACGGTCGCAGAGGGTTTCAACGGAAACAATACCGATCTGAATGAAGTAACAAACTGGCTGAAAAGTCAGGGATATATCAATGACTAATAGGAGGTAAACTATGGAATATGTACAGCTCAACAACGGGATCAAAATGCCCATGCTCGGCTACGGCGTGTATCAGGTGACAAAGAACGAGTGCGAGAGGTGTGTGACCGATGCACTTTCGGTGGGCTATCGTCTGATCGACACGGCACAGAGCTATTTCAACGAGGAAGAAGTAGGTGCAGCTATCACAAAATCGGGTATTCCCCGTGAGGAGATTTTTCTCACAACTAAGGTCTGGGTGGAGCATTACGGCTATGAGGAGTGCAAGAAATCGGTCTACACTTCCCTCGAAAAGCTGAAAACCGACTATCTCGACCTGATGCTCCTGCACCAGCCGTTCAGCGATTATTACGGTGCATACCGTGCATTGGAGGAGCTTTACAACGAGGGCGTTCTCCGTGCGATCGGCGTATCCAACTTCTATCCCGACAGACTGGTAGACATCGCCAGCTTTGCGAACATCGTGCCAATGGTAAATCAGGTGGAAACGCACGTCCTCAATCAGCAGAAGGTCGCCAAGGAGTACATGGACAAGTACGGCGTACAGTGTGAGGCGTGGGCGCCCTTCGGCGAGGGCAGAGGTGGTCTGTTTGAGAATGAAACGCTCATAAATATCGGCAAAAAATATGGCAAGACCTCCGCACAGGTCATGCTCCGCTGGAATATTCAGCGCGGTGTTGTTGTGCTGCCGAAGTCCACACACAGAGAGCGAATGATACAGAATATCGACGTTTTCGACTTCACGCTCTCTGATGAAGATATGACAGCGATCGCCGCCCTCGACACTGCGACAAGCTCGTTCTTCTCCCACTACGATCCTGCAATGGTGGAGTGGTTCGTGAAGATGGTCAAGGAACGCAAGAAGAACAATCGCAGTGAGAAGGAAACAAAGAACTGGTAAGGAGAAATGATATGAGCATTTTATTTATCAACGGCAGCCCGAATCCTGATGGAAATACTGCCGGACTTGCGAAGATACTGCTGAATGGCAAGAATTACGAAACACTGAATCTGACAGACTATGTGATCGGCGTGTACGGACAGAAGCTCCCTAACGATCAGTTTGATGAGGTGATCGCAAAGATCAAGGCGGCAGATGTACTTGTGATCGGCTCTCCAGTTTACTGGCACAACATCTGTGGCAGTGTGCGTACTTTGCTTGACAGATGCTATGGTCCGGTCGGGCAAGGAGAACTGAGCGGTAAGCTGTTCTTTATCTTTCAGGGAGCAGCACCCGAAAAGTGGATGCTTGAAGCCGGAGAATATACAATGTCACGCTTTGCAGGGCTTTACGGACTTTCCTATGAGGGTATGATCGTGAACTCCTCCGATGCAAAAAAGCTGTCTGCAAAGGTATAAGATGTATGAAAGACCTGTCTGATCTATTTGGACAGGTCTTTTGGCATTAACCTAAAGGTTCATGCTTGCTTTTTCGTCGGTGCTGTGATATAATGGAATATAGCAGATCTCTACGAAGGGAGCATTATTATGTATAATCATCAGCTCGACACATTTATCGTTGTCGCAGACAGCGGCAGCTTCAATAAAGCGGCGGAAGCACTGTTTATCTCGCCGCCTGCGGTCATCAAGCAGATCAATCTGCTAGAAGACAGTCTTGGTGTCCGTCTGTTTACACGCACGCACAGAGGATTACAGCTCACAAAGGCAGGACAGTCGGTCTATGAGGATGCGCGGTATATCATCGCCTATTGCCGTGAATCGGTGGAGCGGGCGAAGAAAGCCGATGACACACAACCATCTGTACTTCGTATCGGTACATCGACCATGACACCCGGACAGACCATTGTGGATATGTGGACGCAGATCAGAGAGGAGATCCCCGACATCAAATTCCAGCTTGTCCCCTTTGAGAACACTCCCGAAAACGCAAGAGAGATACTCAAAAACATGGGAAAGAACATTGACATCGTGTGCGGAGTTTATGATGAACGAGCGCTGAAACACTGGCAGTGTGCGGCGCAGTTCGTAGCAGATGTACCGATGCGCTGTGCAGTATCGGTCTATGATCCTCTTGCGAAAAAAGACAGGCTGACAGTGGAAGACCTGCACGGCAGGTCGATCATGCTGATTCGTGAGGGCTGGAACGAGGAAACGGACAGGCTCCGCAAATGGCTCACGGTAGAACACCCTGAGATCAACATTGTGACATTTGATTTCATCAATCTCTCGGTGTTCAATGATTGCGAGAACAGCGATCGTGTCCTGATGTGTATTGATATGTGGTCGAATGTCCACCCGCTGCTGAAAACGCTGCCCGTGGACTGGGACTATTCCATGCCCTTCGGTTTGCTTCATGCACCGAAACCGAGCAAGACCGTGAAGCGGTTCCTGAATGCGGTGAAAAAGCTGAATAAGTAATAACCCAAAGGTTAATAGGTCATAACAAACGGAGACTTCTCGTGAGGTCTCCGTTTTGCTATAATATAGGTAAAGAAAACCGAAACGGAGGTATTACTTATGAAACATTCAATGAAAATCATGATCCCGTTCCTGATGATCGCAGGATTGCTCACAGGCTGCGGAAGTCAGGTAACAACAGGTTCAAAAGCTGAAACAACACAAGCGACAAAAACAGAGCAAACACCAGAAGCTACTGATGCTGTGACCGAAGCTCCCGAAGAAACGACCGATGAAACCGCTGACAGTAATATTCTTGTGGTCTATTATTCGGCGCAGGAACATACCAAAGGTGTGGCAGAGATCGTTGCCGATGCGCTTGGGGCAGATGTATTTGTGATCGAACCTGTGGATATTTACACAGAGGACGACCTCAACTGGACGAATGAGCAGAGCCGAGTCGTGACAGAGCATAATGACGAGAACCGTCACACAGAACTTGTTTCCACGACTGTTGAGAACTGGGACAGCTATGATACTGTTCTGATCGGCTATCCCCTCTGGTGGAGAGAAGCCTCATGGGTGGTCAATGATTTTGTAATGGATAATGATTTCAGCGGGAAAGACGTTATCCCGTTCTGCACATCAATGTCAGACGGCATTGGCGACAGCGGTGTTCACCTTGCTGAAATGGCAGGTACGGGCAACTGGCTCGAAGGTATGCGGTTCAGTGAAAATTACGATACTGCCGAGGTTACAGAATGGGTAGACAGTCTGAATTTGCAGTAAACGGTCAACACATCTTTCAGAAAGGAGCGAAGGAGATGAACGCTATGAAACGCTTTGCATTACTTGGAACAGTACTGATGTCATTCCTGACAGGCTGCGTAACACAGCAGGAAAACACAGCAAACTCGCAGACGATACCAAAAGCCGCCGTAAGTTCAGATACGGTGAAAGAGATCGCCCAGACGGGTATGAGTACCACTGTTCCCGATATATATTTGCAGCCGATCGAACAGGCAGGAACAGTCACGCAGATCACTTATGACAGCAAGGACTTTGTCCGTGACGGGAGCGATATTACCAAGACCGCATACGTCTATCTTCCCTACGGCTACGATGAAAACGACACCGAAACACGCTACAACATCTGCTACTTGATGCACGGCTGGGGCGGTCATGCAGGTGAGTATTTTGAGTATGCAAACATCACAGATATGCTGGACAATATGATCGCAAAGGGCGATATTCCGCCTACGATATTTGTGTCCGCCACATTTTATAACGACAATTCCGACACGGGCTTTTCCGGTTCTGTTGCGGAGTTCAGACAGTTTCACCGTGACTTTGAGGAATATCTGATGCCTGCGGTAGAGGGAAAGTTCCACACCTATGCGGAAAGTACCTCGCCCGACGATCTGAAAGCCAGCCGTGACCACAGAGCCTTCGGCGGATTCTCCCTCGGCTCGGTGACAACGTGGCTGCAATTCTGCTATGATTCCGACTATATCCGCTACTTCCTGCCCATGAGCGGTTCGTGCTGGTATTACGGCGGTTACGGCGATTTCCAGATCGAAAAGAATGTGGACTTCATTCAGCAGCTCATTCAGGATAACGACCTTGACGAGCGTGGATATTTCATCTATCACGGTGTCGGCACAAATGACACAGTGAAGTCCCAGTCCATTGACATGGCGGAGGAAATGCTCTCCCGCAGCGATATTTTCACGCCCGACCACTACGTTTTCTATCAGCGTGAGGGCGGTCAGCACGACCACATTTCCTGCCGTGAGTTCATGTACAACGCTCTGCCGCTGTTCTTCGAAGGTGAGAACGTGCAGACAGATAGCTTTACTGAAAATACAACAGTCGCAGAGGTCAAAGCAAATGTAGCTTTCGGTGATTTCGGCAGACTGCTTTTCCCCGTGGACAGGACTGTTTCCGACGATATGACACTGAAAGATGTGAGTTCAAGCAGTACCTACACATGGTACAATTATATCAAGCCCGAAAAGACTGTTGAGATCGTCAATTACCTAAAAAACGCCGCAGAAAGCGGTCAGCAGATATTCTACAACATCTACACCGAGGAGGAAATGCAGGCGGACAGCAGCCTGCGTGACACGGGACTTTTCTTCTTCAAGGGCGAGGACAATGCGAAATTTGCTGTGTGCAATGCAGGCGGCGGATTTGCCTATGTGGGGGCGATGCACGACAGCTTTCCACACGCTCTTGAATTGTCGAAAATGGGATATAACGCCTTTGCGCTGATCTACCGTCCCGATGCTCCCTATGATGACCTTGCAAGAGCGATCGAGTTTATCCATGACAACGCCGACACGCTGAAAGTCTATCCCGATGATTACTCTCTATGGGGCGGCTCGGCAGGTGCAAGAATGGCGGCAACGCTCGCCAATTCCGACTATCTGAAACAGCTCACCGGACGCACCGACATCGGACAGGCTGGTGCGGTCATCATGCAGTACACGGGCTACACCTACACATCGGAAGCGGACGCTCCGACTTATGTTTGCGTGGGAACAAGTGACGGTATCGCAAGCTATAAGACCATGCAGAACCGTCTGAATACTCTTGAAAGCTACGGTATCCCCACGGAGTTTCATGCCTATGAGGGACTTCCGCACGGCTTCGGACTCGGCACAGGAACAGTCGCTGAGGGGTGGATCTACGATGCTGTGAACTTCTGGGAGGAGCAGTTTTCGGGAACGATCCCCACAAAGCGTGAGCCTGCCAATTTACAGAACTGGCTGCTGACCAAGGCAAAAAATGCACACGGAAATGACTACGACCTGAACCATGATGAGCGATGGGATGTGTTTGATCTCTGCCTGATGAAACGAGAGCTTTTGAAAGGAAGCATCGAATTTGGTACACAGGAAAAGGACGGTTTTATTGTGGATAATGTGCTGCATTCCGATACGCAGGGCGATATCCATTTTTCAAGCTATATCCCCGAAAGCTATGACGGTTCTGAACCGTATGCACTGTTTGTGACGCTCCCCGGTTGGGAGGGACTGTACTTTCAGGGCGTGGGTGCGAACCTCGGTGAAAGCTATCCCTTTGAAGCAAGGAATTACAATGACAATATGATTGTCCTCTCTACGCAGCTTGACGATTGGGGCGAAACATCGGCAAATATGGCGATAGAGCTCGCGAAGTATTTTCTGGAGCATTACAATATCGACCGGAAGAAAGTCTATCTGCACGGCTTTTCGGGCGGCGGTGAAACAGGCTCGATCGTCATGGGCAAACGCCCTGAGCTGTTCAGCGCCTATCTGATGACAAGCTCCAAATGGGACGGTGATCTGGAAGTCCTCGCAAATGCCCGTACTCCCATATATATGGCGATCGGTGAGGACGACAGCTATTACGGCTCAGGCTATCTGAAACAGGCGTACAGCGATCTGTATGCTCTGTATGAGGCGCAGGGGCTTTCTGCCGATGAGATCAGCGAGCTGCTTGTCCTTGATGTAAAGGAACAGGACTATTTCTCCGAACGAGGTTTCCGAGATCAGCACGGCGGCGGTATGGCTTTTGCGGAAGATGAAAGCATTATGGGCTGGCTGTTCTCACAATGAGTAATAACCCAAAGATTTATAGGCGATAACGAATCGGAACTTCACAAGTGGCTCCGATTTTGTTATAATGAGTATAACAAATCAAAATAAGGAGGGTTTCCTATGAAACGTATCTTCACATTAGGTGCTTTGCTTGGTGCTGTCGTGATCTGTTCAGGCACGATGACAGCGATCACCTCAGTCCAGGCTGACACAAGCGAGTACACCTACACCATTCAAGATGCCCGCAATTTGCAGGACTTCCTGCTTGCAAAACCGACAACTGAGGATCTGACTGGAAAGCCTTATGATATGAACAATGACGGTCGATGGGGCGTATTCGACCTCTGCCTGATGAAACGTGAAGTGCTGAACAACACCCCGGACAATGATGATACCAATAACCTTGTGGTTTATTACTCCGCAACCGGCACAACGGAAAAGATCGCAAACTATATCGTTGAAGCGATGAACGCTGACACGTTCGTGATCACACCCGTCCAGCCCTATTCTGATGCCGATCTCGACTGGACAGATCAGACCAGCCGTGTGGTCATGGAGCATAATGACGAGAACCGCCACACGGAGCTTGTTTCCGTTGATGTCCCCGATTGGGAAAGCTATGACAATGTGTTTATCGGCTATCCGATCTGGTGGCGTGAAGCATCGTGGGTGGTGGACGATTTCGTGAAGGAAAATGATTTCACAGGCAAGAACGTCATTCCGTTCTGCACTTCCATGTCCTCTCCGCTTGGCGACAGCGGAACGCTCCTTGCAGAAATGGCAGGCACGGGCAACTGGCTTGAGGGTATGCGGTTCACAAGCAGTTCCACAAAGGAATCAGTGCAGTCATGGGCAACAGGACTTGACCTTCCAAAACAGGAGCAGAAAAATGATATTCTCATTGCCTACTTCACCCCAGCGGAAAACAGCGGTGTTGATGCAATTTCCTCTGCGACTCTGACCACATGGAACGGTGAGGATATGGGCGCTGCACAGGTGCTTGCGAACATGATCCATGACCATACTCGCTCCGATATGTTCTCGATCCGCACGGAAGTCAATTATCCGCTGGAATATAACGATCTTGCGGATTATGCAAAGGACGAGCAGGACAATGATGTATTGCCGGCACTGACTTCGCATATTGAGAACCTCGATCAGTACAGCACGATCATTGTGGTGTTCCCGGATTGGTGGTACACCATGCCGCAGGCAGTTTACAGCTTCTTTGATGAATACGATCTCGCAGGCAAGACGATCATTCCCTGCTCCACGCACGCAGGAAGTTATCTGACAGGCTCTCCTGCAACGATCAGGGAGCTTGAACCTGATGCGACGATCATTGATGACGGCTTCACGGTCGCTGCGAACAGAGTCACGACCGCTGAGGACGATGTGACCGCCTGGGCAGAAAAACACGAATTAACCTAAAATACAGAAAACGAGGGAGTTTTATGCAAAAAAGAATCATCGGTAAAGATCTGGAAGTCAGCGCAGTCGGACTTGGCTGTATGGGAATGAGCCACGCTTACGGCAACCAGTGCACGCCTGATGAAGCGAAAAATCTCATCGAAACGGCTATTGCAAACGGCTGCACGTTTTTTGACACAGCGGAGGTCTACGGAGAACCCGACTGTCCGCACCACAACGAGGAGATGCTTGGTGAGATATTGAAGCCGTACCGCAGCAAGATCGTGCTTGCGACAAAATTTGGTGTGAAGTTCGATGTGTCCGCACCGACTGTCAACAAGCCTGTGATACCCGATTCCCGCCCCGAGCAGATACGCAAGTCTGTTGAGGGAAGTCTGCGACGTTTACAGACCGACCATATAGACCTTTATTATCAGCACAGGCAAGATCCCGATGTGCCTGTGGAGGAGGTCGCAGGTGTCATGGCTGACCTGATCCGAGAGGGCAAGATCACCCATTGGGGACTTTCCGAGGTGAATGAGGATATTATTCGTCGTGCTAATACGGTATGCCCCGTGACGGCAATTCAGAACCGCTATCATATGATGTACCGGGGTTATGAAGCTCTTTTCCCTGTACTGGAGGAATTACAGATCGGCTTTGTAGCGTTTTCGCCCCTTGCAAACGGTTTGCTGTCGGGTGCATATTCACAGGACAGCACATTCAGCGAGCAGGGCGATTACCGCAAGGCAATGCCTCAGTTCCGTGCGGATTCATACGAGAAAAACAGAGCTTTATTCTCGCTGATACAGCAATATGCTGATGATAAAAATGCCACTCCTGCACAAATATCCCTTGCGTGGCTGATCTGCAAAAAGCCCTATATCGTGCCGATCCCCGGAACGAGAAAGCTCGGTCGCCTGACAGAAAACCTCGGTGCTGCCAATGTGGTGCTGACCACACAGGAGGTCGCAGAGATCGACAAAGCACTGATTGATATGGAGATGTCTGATGTGTTCGGCGGAGCTAAGATCGTGAAGAAGCAATAACTCAAAGGTTTACAGGTAATAACTGATCGGAACTTCACAAGCAGTCCCGGTCATGTTATAATAAGTATAACAGATCAAAACAAGTGAGGTGTATTGCCTATGAAGCGTGTTAAGAGAATCATTGCGATATACCTCGCAGCCGTTATGCTGCTTCTGTCCGGCTGCGATGAAAAGCAGAATGATGCATCCTTGAAAAGTTCTGTATCATTTTTTGCAATGGATACATATATCACAGTCACTGCATACGGCGAAAACGCTGAACGAGCTGCAAATGCCTCCAAAGAGCGGATCGAAACGCTTGAAAAGCTGTGGAGCGTAACAGACAGCGAAAGTGAGATATACCGCGCAAACAGCACCGGACAAGCAGAACTTTCATCAGAAACGGCAGAGCTTGTGCGCTATGCCCTTGAAAGGTGCAGGGAAACGAAAGGTGCGCTGGATATAACGCTATATCCTGTGGTATCGGCGTGGGGATTTACAAAAGAAGAACATCGTGTTCCGAGTGACGCTGAACTGACTGCTTTGCTTGAAAATGTGGGATATGACAGGATAACACTTGACGGAAACAAACTGACCGTTCCCGATAATATGCAGATAGACCTCGGTTCAGTCGGCAAGGGCTATGCAGGTGATCTTGCTGCAAAAAACATTCGTGAAAACGGCGTAACATCTGCACTCCTCGACCTTGGTGGGAATATCCAGACCATAGGTGCAAAGCCTGACGGCTCTCCGTGGAAGATCGGTGTCCGCAGCCCTTGCGGTGACGGAAGCTTCGCAACGGTTTCCGTCAAGGACAAAGCTGTTATCACATCGGGCGGATATGAGCGATATTTTGAGGAGAACGGCGAGGTCTACTGGCATATCCTCGACCCGAAAACAGGCAAGTCTTCACATAGCGGTCTTGTTTCAGTCACAGTGATCGGTGATGAGGGCAGACTTTGCGATGCACTTTCCACTTCACTCTTTGTAATGGGCATTGACAGAGCAGAACAGCTTTGGAAAGAGCGCAAGGATTTCGATTTTATTGCCGTTTCCGAAACAGGCGAAATATTAATTACAGAGGACATCGAGAATGATTTTGAGATTTCCGAAAGCTACAAGGGACTGAATGTGAGCGTGATAAAATGAGCAGGAACAAGGTGCTTGCGATAACAGCGGCGGTCATATTTTGGGGTGCTGTGATATGGTGTGCGGTCATTCTCCTGAAGCCGAAAAGCAATATCGTGAACATCACGCAGGACGGAACGCTTCTCTATTCGCTCGACCTGAGCCGTGAGAAAGACAGAACTTTTACGGTGGAATACAAGGACAGAAAGAATACGATCGAAATAAAAGACGGCAGGATAAGGATGCTTGAAGCCGAGTGTTCCGACCATATTTGCGTTGATACGAGTTGGCTTGAAGATGTACCGATCGTCTGTCTGCCCTACAGACTTGTGATAGATTTTGCGGATAAGACCGATACCGATGGACAGACGAGGTGATATCATGAGCACGAAAAAGCTGACATATATGGCACTGCTCACAACGATTTCACTGATCATATTTATAGTTGAACTGCGTATCCCGACGCTTGTACCGATACCCGGAATGAAGCTTGGTCTTGCGAACATCATCACTGTGTATGCAGTATATACGCTGAGCGCAAAGGAAACCGGAATGATCTTGTTCGGACGGATCCTGCTTGGTTCTATGTTCAGCGGAAACATATCTGCACTGATATACAGCTTCAGCGGTGCTGTGCTGTGTCTGCTCGGTATGCTGATCCTTCGCAGAGTGATCGGCAAGGAGCAATTATGGCTTTGCAGTATCTTTGGTGCGATATTTCACAATATTGGTCAGATAACAGCGGCGGTATTGGTGATGAAAACAACTGCCGTGATAGCATATCTTCCGTTCCTGCTTGTATCAGGATGTATCGCAGGACTGTTCACGGGGCTGTGTGCAACTTATATAATCCGGAGCAAAAGGTATACAATGAGAGCAAAGGATACAAGCAGATGAAACAAGTAAAGATGAGGACTGGCTAAAGGAACAGGGGTTCTGACAGTATAAACCCAGAGGTTTCTATGTAATAATCGATCGGAACTTCACAAAGCAGCTTTTTTCTGTTATAATAAAGATACAGAAACGCACAAGGAGGTATCCCACATGAGCAAGAAGCTGGTACTTTGCTTCTCGGTATACGGCACAGCAAAGAAAGTCGCTGAGGAGATCGCAAGGCAGACGGGCGCAGACCTGAAGGAGATCATTCCCGAAACACCCTATGACAGCAAACGTGACAACTACAATGCACTTGCCGCTTATGCAAAGAAGGAACACGACGAGGATATGCGCCTTGCTATAAAGAATGACATCAATATCGCTGACTATGATACCATTTTCATCGGCTATCCCATGTGGTGGTACACCTTCCCGATGATCATTTACACGCTGTTTGATAAGTACGATTTCAGCGGAAAGACGATCATTCCCTTCAATACGCACATGGGTTCTCACGACGGCGGTACTTATGATACCATTCGTGAGCTTGAACCGAATGCGACCGTTGTGATGAACGGTCTGCCTGTCGAAATGAAAACAGCGGAAACAGGTGCAGCAAAGCAAGTTGAAAAATGGCTTAAAAGCCTGAACATATAATATTTGAGGAAGATACGATCATGGAATTTGTAACACTGAACACAGGAGCAAAAATGCCGCTGGAAGGCTTCGGCGTATTTCAGGTACCCGATCCTGCCGTATGCGAGCAGGCAGTCTATGATGCGATCAAGACAGGCTACCGTCTGATCGACACAGCACAGGCTTACATGAACGAGGAGGCTGTCGGCAAGGCTGTCAACCGTGCGATTGCTGACGGTATCGTAAAGCGTGAGGAACTTTTCATCACCACCAAAGTGTGGGTGTCCAATATGAAGACTGAGGATTCCGCTTATGAGTCTGTAAAGACCTCTCTTGCAAAGCTGGGACTTGACTATGTTGACCTCATTCTCCTGCACCAGCCTATGAGCGACTACTTCGCAGCATACAGAGGTATCACAAAGGCTTACAAGGAGGGAATCGTCAAAGCAATCGGCGTTTCCAATTTCTATCCTGCTATCCTTGCAAATCTCTGCGAGAATGTGGATATCATTCCTGCGGTAAATCAGGTAGAGCTGCACCCGTTCTTCCAGCATGAAAATGCCCTTGCGACAATGAAGGAATACGGTATCGCACCGCAGGCTTGGGGACCGCTTGCTGAGGGCAAGCACGGCATCTTCTCTCACCCTGTTCTCTCCGAGATCGGCAGCAAGTACGAAAAGACCGCCGCTCAGATAGCCCTCAAATGGAACACGCAGCGTGGTGTTTCAATTCTGCCGAAGTCCGTTCATGTGGAGCGTATGGAACATAATATCGACATCTGGGACTTCACACTTACCGATGAGGATATGCAGAAGATCGCAGAGCTTGACCTTGGTCACAGCGAGATTGTTGACCATAATTCGCCCGAATTTGTTAAGGCTCTGAATGGTATGAAAGTATAAAGGAGAAATCTACAATGGAAATGCAGAAAGTAGTATTTATGAACAAGGAGCTGAATCTGCGTCTTGCAGGACTGCTCTATCTACCAACAGACTTCGACCTCCGCAAGAACTATCCGGCAGTTGTTGTGACCGGACCGATGCTCTCTGTTAAGGAATAGGCACAGTCGATCTATGCCAAACGCCTGACCGAATTAGGATATGTGACTCTCGTTTTTGACGGTGCATATTTTGGTGAGAGCGAGGGTATGCCGAGAGGTCAGGAACTGCCTGATGTCAAGGAAAGTGATATTGAGGGTGCGATGGATTACCTCACAAGCCTGCCATATGTGGATAATGAGCGTATCGGCGGACTCGGTATATGCGGTTCAGGTTCGTATATGTCCGTGGCAGGTGTGAAAGAGCCGAGACTGAAAGCAATTACCGCTATCGTTCCGGCGATCTCCGATATTTCCAATTCTCCAATGATGGGCTTTTTCAAGCCGGAGGAGGAAGTCAGGGCAGCAAAAGATGCCTATGATAAAGGTGAAGGAGAGCTGATGTATCTCAATTTTATGCCGAGAGCATTTGATGAGGGTGCAGCCTACTACTATTCCTCCCGCGGCAATTCGGCACGCTGGTCGAATCAGGTCGTTGCGTGGAGCCAGCTTGAACTGGTGAAGTACAATGTGGTGAACATCATGAAGGAGATGCAGAAGCCCTACCTTGTCATCACGGGCGAAAATGCGTGGTCGAAACCTTCCTCAACAGAGGTGTTCGATGCAGTTCCTCACAGCAATAAGGAAATATTCGTTGTTCCCGAAGCGAGCCACTTTGATATGTATGACCTTGAACCCTATGTGACAGCGGCGTTTGAGCGTATTTTGCCGTTCTTGGGGAAGAATTTATAAAAGTGGCTTAGGTCTAACATGATTGTATGTTCCAATAGTCCGTAGTCTATTGGAACACCTGTTTTACGTCCCACACAAGTCCGATTAGGCATTGTGGAGCATACCACAACGGACAGATACCCTATTGGAACTAAATAACAGAAAAAGCCCTGAGATCTGCTCACATAAGCATTTCTCAGGACTTCATTTATTCCATATTTCCTGCAAATATCCTTTCCCCCACGATTTGTGTCATCCCCGATGTGGGCATTTATATCTGGAGCTGCGGAAAAGATGCAAATACCCAGCATATGATCATATCTTATAATGTGTTCGACAAGCTCGGAAATGACAGAAGTGTAGGTGAATGGATATTTGATGCAGTGAACGGTGATGTAAAGACCTACGGGCTGGAACTGCTCGATAAAACATTTTGAGCAAGATCAATGTTCAACTTTGACCCCACCGGATTCAAAGTTCCCCATAAAACGAAAAGGACGGCTCACCAGAACCGTCCTTTCGTTATTTCTGTATCTCAATCTCAAACTTTCCCTCGGAGTTGACCTTGAGCCGCAAGGTCTTGACATACCGATTACAGAAATTCTCCATTTCCTTCATGGTAGCTGTCACTCTTGTGGCTTCATATATATTGTGGGTAAGGTCCAGAGGGTTCTCACCGACAAGCGAGGGCAAATGCTTTTCAAGCTCCGCAAACAG
>ERZ1673741.1607-NODE-1607-length-18211-cov-6.188918_pt1 | contig 18211 bp, 19 predicted proteins | sample MGYA00580209_ERZ1673741 | MGnify/ENA primary metagenome ERZ1673741 (study PRJEB41218, sample SAMN15661754) | gut metagenome | host: Homo sapiens | place: Canada: London | collected 2015-08-20/2019-03-30 | study: EMG produced TPA metagenomics assembly of... | reverse complement strand
GCTGATATCAACAGTCTCATCAACAACTAACAAATTACAAAAAAGGAAGGATAGATACTATGAAAGCAGAAGTGAAATTCTGTGCTACGAAGAACGGTCCTAAGGCGTTCGTAAACACCTACGACGATAACTGGAAATCATCGAACGAACCATTGCTTGCCTACAGAAAAGATATGCGCAGCATCCGCTCTGCTTCTCCTTACGAGGAGGGCAAAGATTATCGGGTCGTTATGAGCCCTTGGGTGCTTGATGATTTCTTTCAGGCAAACAAGATTGATAGTGTTCAGCTTGTCAGTGGTGCAAACCTTGCGAGTCCGCCTGTCGGCAATGTGCGGTATGCAAATGAAGACCAACTTGTTTGGTATGAGTTTTCTACAGCTACTACCACGCGCCGCTGTTCCGACATCACCCACGCCAAAGCCTTTATTCAGGAATGGGTCAACTATGATTGCCCCGACCTGTATCGTTACACCACGAACCAGAAAGACCTGCTTGTGAGTGTCTGGGGCTTTGCGCTTCCGATTTTCAATTGCGCTCTTATCGAAAACCGCGATTGCGAGCTGTTCGTTGACTCGGATATGACCGTTGAGGAAATCAACGGTATTCTGAAATATGTCAGCCCTGACGGTGCGATTGCCGAGAAGATGCGTTTGGCTCGTGAGGCTCGTGCGCTCGGTGAAGAAGGACTCAAAAATCTGCAGGCAGAAATCAAGAAGGTCTGCGATGATATCAACGCTCTCTTGCAGAAGCCTGAACATCACGAGGCAATTCTCGCAGAACAGAATACGCATGTGAATGAAGCTCAGATGTTCGACTGCGGTTGGCTCAACTGGATTCCGACCCCCGGCACCGAGCTCGCTCGCAAATTCGACCTGCTGCGCAGCAGCGGTAAGGGCACATATCACTTGGAAATTCTGATGCCCATTGCCGAACAGAGCGTTAACGTTCAGAGCTATGGCGCAAACCTTATGCGCAAGCTCGTGAAGGAAAACCTCGGTTACGACATCTCTTATATTCGTCATCTGGATTAAGGTGGTTTAGATGGCGGTAGAATACAAACAACATTTGCGTCCTGCTAGTGTCCCCGGACGAAAAATCATCTGCTGCTTGTGTAGCAATGATGGCGTTTGGGATGGAACATGCCTTGAAAAATTCGCGGCACGATTCCCTGATGCAAAGGAACGCTACTTAGAAAAAGCCAATGAACAGCAGCTACATATCGGACATGTTCTGTATTGCAAAGGAAATGACGAAAACACTTTAGTGGCAGATATGATTTGCCGCACAAAGGAGTTTGATAAGTTCAAGAGCAATGTTCATTATGGCTATCTGTACGGCTGCCTTCTTCAGGTTGTTCTGAAAGCACAACAGGCAAATGCAACCATTATCGTTGCTGAGCTGGGTATTGACCTGCAGGAATGGCAATGGAGAAAGCTCAAGCCGATTCTGGAGCATGCAGTAGATGAAACGGACAAGAATGTTCGGGTTGTTGTAGCAGCTCCGTATGATTTGGTCGAAGTAGAGGATGACAAAGAACACCATGCCTCGAAACGCAAAGCAAAACGCAGCAAAGATGTTCCCGTTGCTGAATCCAAAAAGAACGATAGCAACGAGCAGCTTTCGCTGTTTTAATTAAAATGTGTTGTTCACCTTAACAGCGCTTATCATAAATACAGCGGTCTTGCCTCCAGCAGTGGAGACAGGGCCGCTATTTTGTTGCCTTATTCGTAAGATTCCGAAAGTATAATTGTTCATTGTACACAATTTTTTGTAAAAGACAAATTGATGTATGTATTTTACTTCCTTAAATGTACGAACGGATAATTAACAAAAACGCCACAAATTTTTGTGTTTGCCGTCTTGCAAAACACTATATATTGTGGTATAATACAGTTACCAGCCCAAGATATAGCAAATTCCCAATGTCTTGAGCCACTGTGTATGGCTATAAAATCACTTCCTTCTTTCTAATAGTTTGATGAAACTTGCAAGTAGTGGTTTTGCTCTCCGTCACGGTATTGTAAGCGCATAACAATGCGGCTATATGTTCACTTCCTTCTTTTGAAAAGAAATTATGAAGCCAGCCACCGGCATTGCGTCCGGAGGACTGACTTCAAACACCGAGTGGACATGCTCTCCGCATCCTTAGTGTGTCTTAAACCCGTGTCGAGAATCTTCTCGGCGCGGGATTTTTTGTATGTTAGGAGGTCGCTATGCTGACTGTATTCGATTGCAACCGTATCACCTTTGCCCACCATCGTGGAATCGTGCCACCAGCACCCGCAAAAGAAGGGGAAAAGACTGTAGAACCGCGATATGTCTGCTCTGCCAACATGAAGCTGATTGAGTATGGCTATACCATGTCGTACGACCTCTTTATGGCTTTCTGCAATGCGACGCACGCCGCCTTCCTCGAAGCGTGGTCCGCTCTGTACGATTTGGCTATGGAGGACGCCAAGGCTATCTCCAAGACTTCTCCTATCTGGCCGAATTTCCCAGACGATGCGATGGAAGCTGACCTTGTTGACCTGTATGTGGTCAATCTGCTCAACTACCTGACCCTCGGTCAGTGGCAGACGGACTTCGACCCGTCCAAGTTCTGCAAAGCCCTTGACCGTGAACATTTGCCAGCTGCCAAGCAGATTCCAGCTTGTGACAAGGAAGAAATCTACCGCTATGTTGTCCAGAGCATCACAAACAACAGCCCGTTGTCTCCCGATGAGCAGAACACTGTCATCGACCTGTTGACGCACGGCGGGGAAGATTTCCTCAATCATCTTATGGGCATGATGAAGGATAAGCATATCACTTGCAAGGAGAACCTCGCACTGTATGCCTCCTTTATCATCAACCGTCCCGATTGGCGCAGCCAGCAGTGCTTCCTTGACTTCAACAGTTCTACAGATGTACTGCGTCTTGCTGCCGCTATGAGCGGGCAGGATGTGAGCCTTGTAAAGCCTCCGCGTTTCCGCAGCTTCAAGCGCTCTGAGCGTCGTGAACTGCTGTATCTGTTGGAGCATGTGGAGAAGAACGAAGGATTTGCTCTGCGTCCCGAAGAGTTCAAGCGCCTTGGCGAGAAACTGCATCCGGGTGAGTATGCCAAGTATTTCCCTGAGAACAAGGCTATCTTCGATAAAGTTCGCAACGGCGTTCATATCGAAACCTACAACTCCAAGCTGCAGGAACTCCTGAAGAAGCCTGTCAATGTGGATGTGCTGACTGCGCATCTTATGCTGCGTCCCGGTGTGTTTGCCCGCTATCTGGACTTTGCCCTGCGCAACTGCTCTGATGAGCACCAGATGGAAGATGTTCTCTTCCGTTTCATCTCGGTCTGCAAGAATGTTTCGCCTCGTGTTCTTGTGCAGCTTATCAACCACTTCCGTAACCGCAATAACCCTGTGCAGCTTGCTACCGGCAAAGCGAATGGTGCAGGCAGTGCGGCGCTGGATAGGGAAGTTGAGCCTATCTCTGATGTTATGTGCAACCGTGTTGCCCGTGACATCTTTAACCAGCTGTGGCAGGTCCTGCGGGCGGAAGATACCGAGCCGAAGAGCATCTATATCGACCCCGCGTGTCATTGCAACAAGCTGATTTTCCCCGACAACCCGCGTCAGATTTCTTCTGCTATGCGAGCCACGGCTTGCGGTTCCCGCACTCAGCTACCGGACGGCAATGTGCTACGTGCTTTCCTGTATTGGAAGGGCGATGATGGCACAGACCTCTGGGATGGCATCGACCTTGACCTCTCTGTCGTGTTCTACGGTGAAAAGGAAGCCAACTTCGTTTTCTACGGAGAACCGAAGAATGAACGGCTTGGTGCAATTCATTCCGGAGATAGGCGGTGCAGCGGTCTTCATGGCGCAGTTGAGTATGTGGATTTCGACATCAAGAAGTGCTTGCAGAACGGCATCCGTTATGCAGCGCTGGTCGTTAATTCTTACTCCGGAGAAAAGTTCTCTGAAATGGATGCAGCGTTCTGTGGTGTAATGGTTCGTGATGGCGAGACCGGTGAGCAGTTTGAGCCCGCAACGGTGAAAGACCGTTTTGCTCTGACTACTGATGCCGGTCAGATTATCATGGTCGTCATTGACCTGTTGAACCGTGAGGTCGTTACGGTTGACAAATCTATTGCGCAGGTGCGTGTTGCTTGCCGGAATGTAGTGACGGACTACGCTCCTACCGTGGATATCTGCTCCTATGCGATGCAGTTGAAGAGCCTTTCCATCAAGGAAATGCTCGGTATGCGTTACGCGAAGTTCCTCAAGGACAACGAGTGGGAGCAGGCGAGTGTCATTGTCTCGGATGAGCCTGGTAAGTTCCGCCAGACTAAGGAAGGTGTGCCTGCGCCGCGTGTCGTCAGTCCCTACGACATCCCCGGTATCTACGACATCGTCTTCGGTACAGAATCCAAATAAAAAGAAGCTGTTCTCCTTAATTGGAGGGCAGCTTCTTTGTTTTTAGGGCTTGCTATTTAGAACACCGTCTGCAATGCCTTTGTCAATCATGTCAAGTTGGTATACCGCAAACTGTTTGCAGGCTTTAAGCTGAATGTCTAACTCTTTTTTTGTCGCTTTCTGCCCAGTTACCATCAAGAGATAGTCACAAGCAGGAGAATAATCAGGGTTAAAAAGGAAACTGTTCAGCAACACTTGGCATTTAGCGTACAAATCTCGCACTTCGCCGCAGCAAACAATGTGGTCGCGTTTTTTCCTTGCGTTCCAATGCGTTTTTCGAATCATCTTTCTACATTCCTGCAAAGCGCTGAGGCTGTATGTTGCTGTATTGCTCATTCGTTCCTCCTTAAAATTGCACTTTGGATTCTTCATTTTTATATTATACCATAAATTTGTTAATTTTCAGTGACTATTGCACCAAAGTTGTTGCAGATAATTGCGAACTGCGGATAATTAAACGCATAGAACGTGTTAAGCTAATTTTGTATATACATAGAAGGAGACCCCATGCGAAAAAAGTTTGCACTATTGTTTGTGACGGTATGTGCCGTCATGTTGTCCGGCTGTACATTGACGGGTATGACGGATGTGGAAAAGATGTACGATGACACAGAGAGAGTAACAAGCGGCCATACAGCCTATGTTGCTACCGACTGGGCAGAGGATAGTTCTGTGCAGGGCGCATCAATGGCGTTTGTTGCGGGCGGAGAGGGTTTTATTGGCGCTAAGAAGGCTTTCTCCTTTACCGTGTCCGATGAAAACTCCGAAATCGAAATTCTGGAGAAGTTTCAGTGTGATGAAGGGGAGTGCAAGCTCCTGTTTGTAAATACAGATACCGAGACTGTTGAAGTTGAATATACAGCAGACGCTTGCGAAAAGTTGAACCTGCCAAAAGGGGAGTATCAAGTATATTTCGTTGGTAAAGACCTTGCGTCTTTTCAGGCAAACATCAACCTGTATTCTCACAGCGGAGACCCAAACTGGCAAGTCGACGAAGGCAAAGAAGGTGCCTTGAATCCTACACGGTAACATCTTTTGTACGTTTCCACTAAAAAATAAATTGTGAATTGGTTGTAAATTCCACAATTTATTGTTGCGTAAATGTGCGAATTGCGTATTATGAAAATAGAGAGTAAAAAGGACGCTGCAAGTACAAGAATTTGCGGCTCCGTTCTTTTTTACCTTAAAACAGCGTTGCAAAAAATACAATTTTACAAAATCACATTCACACAATTCAAAAATCACAAAGGAGGATGTCGTATGAACGACAAGTCTACCAAGAGCGTCAGCTCTGCCGTCAGCCGCTCTATTGCCGGTGAGTGGGAAACTCCCGACGAGTTGTTCAAAGAACTGGACAGTAAATACCATTTTACTCTCGATGCTTGTGCCCGCCCCGAAAACGCCAAATGCAAGAAGTTCTTCACTGTAAAGGAAGATGGTCTTGCACAGGACTGGAAGGGTCACACGGTATTCTGCTGCCCGCCGAGTGGACGCGGGAATCTTCGCCGTTGGGTACAGAAAGCCGCAAAGGAAGCCAAAAAGAAGGGCACGACAGTTGTTATGCTCCTGCCTGTTTCCACGGACTCTAAGTGGTTTCAGGAAAACATCTATCTCCAGCCCGGTGTGAAAATCAAGTTTCTGCCGGAGCGCGTCAAGTTCGTCAACTCTTTGCTGCCGTCCTACGCAAGCTACGGTCAGAGCAGTTCGGCGAAGGTCTGCGGCGGAACCCGTCCGTCAATGGTTGTGACATTCGATGGCTCGAAACACAAGTTCCGCTGCGAGTGATAGGGAAGGAGGAACCACGATGGAAAAGAAGATTACGATTATCGACAAGACTTTTACCCCTATTGTTGTCCGTGTCAGCGTCAACAGTGCTATTTATGAGGACCGTGGGCAGCAGTATGGTAAGCAGCATCTGCTGTCTGATACGGAAATCGTCTGCAAGGCGATGGACGGTCTGAAAGAAGTGGGAACCATGAAGGCGCATATCCTGCAGGTCCCGACTCAGTCTGTTGCTCCTTCTGAACTGATGTGGTCGGAGGATAATCCGCTACCCGCAAAGCAGCTCGCTATCAACTGGCTCTGCCAGCATAACATGAACGAGAGCCGACTGTGTGATATGCAGTCGCGTGACAATGTGGCGATGGTTCTGCCTATTACCACGCACCTGTACATTGACCGCATGGATGTGGAGCCCGGTCACAGAAACCGGGGTATCGCCACCGGCATGCTGGACTACCTTATCAGCATGTTTGTCCCGGAAACCATCTGTCTCTTCGCACAGAAAGAGGATGCTGAGATGCAGGTGATGCTCAAGAAGATGAAATTCGCCGAGTACAATATTCAGGCGTATGATACGCCGTGGAAAAAGAAAGACCTGTATGCCAAGCGCTTGAAGCGCCGCGCACGGTAAAAAGGAGGAACCATTATGGATGAAATCCAGTCGTATCGAATGCATCCCAAGATGACGAAGGGGTTGCTTGACCAGATTGACAATCTGCAGAAGACGAATCACACGACCGATGAAATCGCTGCTACGCTCGGCATTACGCCGGAGGCTGTAGAGCGTGGCTTTGAGAAGTTGGCAGACCGCAAAAAGACTCTGGCACATTCGCTGCGCGGCGGTGCATTTGCCGTTGTGATGCGAGCAGACAAGCCTCGGCTTGCTTGCAACGAAAGGAACTGCCCGTGGCGCTGCAATGCGAAAGACTATTGCGTGTGGCCTTCTTGCTTCAAGCAGACGATTACATCGAAGCCTATCTATCCTATCTTGAATGATGACGAACTTGCATTGTCTGCAGACGACGATGCTGTTTCTGCCGCTCCTGTGGCTACGGAGGATGCTATCAATGGCTAAGACTTTGAATGAAATCTTCGCACGGCTGGACGATGACAAAGCCAACCGTGCGCTTGAGACCAACCGCGAACGTCAGAAAAAGCAAGAAGAGGCTGAACGGGAACGCCGCGAACGTCAGGCAGCAGAGTCTGCAGTCGAAAAATACCATGTATACGATGAAGAGTACGACATGGACGATGATGAACCCATCGTTATGATTCCGAATCAAAGACCGGAAACACCTCCTCCTCAGGAGACAACGACAGAAGAGGAAATGGACGAAATTGCAGACAGCAATCCCTTTGTCCAAAACATGTTCAAACGCCCACACAAAAAGGTAAAGCAGGAGAAGCAGCCGCAACAGCAAGCTCCTCGGCAGAATGTTTCCCAGACTCAGCAGCAAAGTGCTGTGCCAAAGGCCCCGCAGCCTTCCGAACAAAAGCTTGCTCCCAAACTCACTGCCACTCCCGCTGTGCAAGTTCCTGTAGCAAAGCCCGCTGCAAAACCGCAGCCACCTGTTCAGAAATCTGCTGGGCAGTCTGCAAAAGCACCGACTGCACCCGTATCTCAGAATGTCCGTGTCCCTGTAAAGCAGAATCAGCCTACACAGAGACAATCTGCATTTGCTCTCAAACCGCCGGTTGCTGCACATCCTACCGCACAGCCGTCCAAAGCAGAGCAGAAACCTGCTCCTACGCCTGCACCCGCGCAAGCCACGGCAAAGCCTACACCGCCTCCTCAGCCTAAAAAGGCCGAGATTTACGACGGCTTTGCAATGGCAATGATGCAGCACAAGACTGCACCGAAACCGAAGCCTAACATCCCAGCGGCACCGGTGCAACCCACTGTACAGCCAAAATCTGAGCAGCCTGCTCCGGCGCAGCCCGTTATGCCTTCTATGGAACCTGTGCATCACAAGGCTGCTGCACCTATTATCGAGAAGACCGTACCTGAACAGCCTGTTGAGAATCTTGAGGTTCCTACCCATCAAGAACCGGTAGGTGAGCCTGTCTCCGTATCGGAACAGCAGGAAGCTTCCACCCCCAATGCGCAGTGGCCGGTTGGTATGGGTGGTCCTCAGTTTGCCGGAACCGTTAAGGATGTTGGAGAGACTCCCCGTACAATCGTTGCGGAAGAAGCAAATGTGTTCTTTGCATCTTGCTATGATGCAGCTACGAAAGCCGCTGCTTATGGTCTGTGCATTGATATGGGAAGTGATGCAGTGCTTCTCACTAAGCGCAGCACCGCACCAAACGAAGTGGAGCATGTCCTGAATGGAGCCATTGAGATGTTCAATGCCCTTAAAGAGCATGGCGTTCACGATGTCGTCATCTACACGGATGCACGAGTAGCCCAGTACATGAGCGAAAACGCCAGCCGTCTGCTCAATGGTCGGTCTGAGGTATGCCGCCGCTATATTGATATGGCGTGGAATACCATGACTTCTGTGAGCGTTCGTTTCGTCACATCGCCCGTTAAGAGTGAATATGCTCAGTTGACTGCATCCACCGTCAACTGCTTTATCAAACCTCGTGTGTAAAAGGAAAAGAGGAGAATCAAATCATGTCGAATCTTATGGTTGTTGCGGTGGATACCGGCAACAAAAATATCAAGACTCCTCATACGGAGCCTTTCAACTCCGGTCTCGTCTGCCATGGAGCATTCCCTCCGGCAGTCAAGGCTGACACCCTCTATTATGCAGGGAGTTACTACACGCTGACTCAGTCGCGTGTGCCGTATATGTACGATAAGACCTCTGACGAATCTTACTACATTCTGACTCTTTTTGCCATCGCAAAGGAATTTCAAGCAATCGGCATGATTCGTCCCGGCCAAAAAGCTATCAAACAGGATATTTGCCTTGCAATGGGTCTACCGCCTACACATATCCATGACCTTGCACCTAAATATCAGACCTACTTTAGTCGAGAGGGTCGTCAGGTGAACTTCACCTACAACGACATCTCTTTCGACATCAAAGTTGAGCGCGTCATGGTGTTCCCGCAGGGTGTTGCAGCTATCGCTCCGTATATGACGAAAATCATGGCGCGTCCCGAAGCCTACACCTACATTATCGACATCGGCGGTTATACGACAGATGTCGTTAAATTTGCTCGCGGTGGACAGGTCGATATGTCCTTCTGTGAAAGCTTTAACAACGGTGTCATCAAGATGTACGATGAAGTCCAGCGTGCGGTCCGTAATCGGTATCAGCTTGACATGGACGACTATAGTATCGACAATATCCTGCGTCGCGGCTATAACCCCGGCAAGGATATCAACGACCTCGTACATGGAACGGCACAGACCTATGCACGGACTCTTATCCGTACGCTGAAAGAGAAAGGTGTGGACCTTGTACTTTCCTATCCTGTCTTCATCGGCGGCGGCTCTGCTCTGATGCGCCCCGTCATTGAGTGCGAGCTGGGTCGTGATGATTACCTGTTCATTGAAGACCCCCGCGCCAATGCAATCGGCTTCCGAATGATGGCGGAGAGTAGGCTGGCTGCGGAAAACCGTTGAATGCGAGGTGAAGTACCTTGCCAAAATTGAATCCCAATCAGATGCGCTTGCCTCTGATGTTCGACGTGACGGACCCTCGGCAGAAAGCGGCGTACGACATCTTGAAGAATGCAGGATATGGCAAGAGAACGCCTATTGTAGTTGATGCACTGCTGGACTCTCTCAAAACAGTTGCCCCTATGCCTGCTGCAATGCCAACGCAGAACGGTATAAGTGTGGGGCTTACCGAAATGGATGTTCGCCGCATCATACAAGAGACGATGGAATCCGTTCTGGATAGCCATAACCTGACAGCAGCTACTCCTCCACAGCCGGTGCAGCCTGTTCAAGCGCCATCTGCCGTGGAGACGATTCAGTATCCTGCTCCGCCCGCGCAAGGGCAAAACTTCATCGTTCCGCCTCCTCCCGCATATCGACAAGCGCAATCTGCTCCGGCAGCTTCTCACACGGCAGAAGTACCGACAACGCCGGACAACGAACAAATGAACCAATTGCTTTCGATGGCAGATGCGTTCTTTTAACGGAAAAAGAGCTGCTACACCTTTGGTGCGGCAGCTCTTTTGCTTTTAAAGGGTTTCTTTGATTTTGATTTCGGTAGTGTGGGCTTCTTTTTCCTGTTGCCTTTTTAATTCTTCGATTTGTTGCCGGACGGAGTGATTTATTTCTTCTATTGCTTTATTCTCAGCTAAATAGTCATATTCATTATCTTCGTCTGGCAACGATTGCCCGAATTCGTACAAAATTTTAGACAAACGTTTTCGCTGTTGCAAACCAGCAGACGGGCAGGCTTGCGTCATGTTAATAGAGGTTTCGTATATACCTCTTTTCCCAAGAGCTTCAATAGCAGCTCCGATTTGCTGATATTCATCGAACGAATCGTTTGTCTGAATCAGTTTAAAAACTTCCAAAAACTTTTTGATGTCATACCCATAGGTGAAACAAAACGATAAGAGCAATTCTGAAGAAATGAGACTTTCTTTTTCCAGTATGTTTGTAAGCGTTTTATAGCTCATTTTGCAGCCAAGGAATTCGGTGTAGTAATCCTTAGTGCTAAGCCCCATTAAGACTCTCTGTCGTTCCATAATCGTGACAATAGTATTCGAAATTTCTTTTATCCAGTCAATTCTTGATTCCGAAATCCCGTTGGAGAATTGTTTCCAGTGTTGTGCGTTTAAGCGTAATCTCGGCATCTCTATCACCTCTTACTTAAATTGTACCATAAATTTGTAAAAATAGCAACGTGTAAAGATTGCGAGAAGTGTACAAAAATGAGACCTGCTAATAGTATGCCACAACATTTTGTCAACTACCCCCACATGAGCAAGGAAAAATTCTTGCCATGTTTTCTTAAAATCGTACAGAAGAGTAGAAAACCATATATAGGGGAAAAAATTATTTTAAACACAATATGTTGTGATTAAATCGCCTTTTCATCTTGCAAAACACTATATATTGTGGTATAATAGCAATTAGAAACCAGATACAGAAAAAATACGCCTAGAAAAAGACTTGTGCATTTGTGCGAATCGCGTACCATTGAAAGAAGCGGGATGTGATTCACACAATAGCTTTTTGTACGCGAAAACAGACTTGTAAAAAAGATAATTTTATCCTTCATCCATATCACAACAAAGGAGCTAATCACAATGGCGAAAAGAGCTATCGTAATGTATCTGGAACAAGCACGAATCTATGGGGAAGATTTAAGTGTCACGCGAAGCGAAGTCCTTCTCACAAAACCAGATGGAAAAGCCGTTTTGCCGCACAACCGTATTGTAACGAAGGCGGACAACAAGACGATGGGTGAGAGCTTCTTGAACGAACTTATCTATGTGCTTGGAGCCGGAGCCAATGAGCCTCGGCAGCTTCCTTTCAACCGCGAAGTGCTTGTTTACACCTCAAACGAAAATGACAGTGATAATTACCGCACCTACCTAAACGCGGTCAACACAGGCACTACTTGCCCCGTACATAACTTCAAACTATGCCAACGGCTGCGCAGGCTCTGCGAAGAACGCGGCTACCGGCTGACATTCAGCCAGAACAGTCTCCTTGGCACTTCAGTTCGCAATGATGCAATGACAGAGCTTTATGCTCAAATCAAGGAAAGGGGGAGCAAAGAGGATGCCAGCAGGGAATAACAATTTTGTGGACACCGATGCGAAAATCAAGGACTTCTTGAACGCGGTGTTATCATCGGAGGGAATCGTAGTGGACATCAGACGCACATTCATCAACTATAACGGAGTAAATCGCTCAAGGGTCTTTGCCCGCCGTGCCAATGAAATGGCAAGCAAAGGCGGAAATGAGAAGTTTGTTGTGATTGCATTGATGTGCTATCCTGCACTTCAGTGGATTCTTCAAGCTCAGGATATTGACCGGTTGGTGGAGGAGCTTCGTGAACAGAACCCGGATGAATCTGTTAGCCGAATGTCTAACATCCAGCGCGTTTTGGAAAGTTCCCTCGGCGGCTGCAAACCTCAGCTTCGCCTTGAAATGCGCAAGGTCTTCTTTGCTCGCTGTCAGCAGTTGGTAGATGCGGTGGATGAAGCCATGAATGCAGCAGTGTTCCATAACCCTAAGAGCAAGGCAGGTAAAATCAGCCTTGCGATGGCGTTGCTGCGTGGCTCTATCTTGGAGACTGACCCTGTTACTGCCGTTACTATTCGCACACACTTCGATTCCATTATCGAGGATGTTGCGGCGATGGCAGGGGACACCATCAAGCCTCTAGTCATGCAGCTTGCTCCCAATGAAGGCAATGCAGAAAGTTCCGAAGCAGCTTTTCTTTTCCATAACACAGAAGTGCTGCTGAAGGAATACTCCCGTATTGCAAATCCTTCTTCCGTTGACGAGAATCGTTCCTTGCGCATCCTTGCAAACGGCGGGAATACTTTTGAGAGTGATGCTCGCTGTCATCAGGCGCAAGTCCTTGCTCAATACGCACAGCTCATTCGCGGTGCTATCGAGAAGGTCAAAGACTTTCCCGGCGACTCGAAGCTATATGATGTTCTGATGCTCGTCGTAAACGAAAAGTATGGTGCCAACGGAACTGACGAAGCAAAGCTCGCCGAGCAGGTTGGCATCAACAGCAGCTATTTCTCCGAAAAAAAGCACAGGGCATTCACTGCCTTGTCTGCACTTCTTTGGGGATGCGATATTGAATCTTTACTGTCTTTGCTGCAGTGAGGGTCTATTTCCTATACCCAAAAACAGCGCTGTAAAAATTACACTTTTACAGAAAAAACATTCGCCCGTTAGTTTCTGAATAAGCGCGTCCTTTTTCTTCGCATCTGTCTTGCCTAGATGTGGAGACCAAGAACCGCACCCAAAAACAAGGGTGTAGAAATGCAATTTTAGAAAACAGACGGCACTTTGCCATCTATAACAAGAAGCGCAAAGAACCTTGCCCCCTATGTTGGCGGTACAGGGGTCTTAGAGCACACCAAAAAACAGCTATGTAAAATATGCCGTTTTAATAAAATTACAGTCTTACGACTGTTTTTAATAGATGTTCGTGAGAGCCTTGCGACTTTGGAATGTGGTCATAAGGGTCTCGAAGTACCTCTAATCAAAGTTGCAGTTCATGCAACGCAACGCTTCATAGGAGGAGCGAATTATGGCAAGTGAAATTGGTAAAATCGTCCACTGCAAAATCTGTGGAACCCCTATCGTGGCGAAAGGAAACCGCCTTTTCTGCCCGGTATGCTACAACCAGAATCGCCGTAACGCGGCGCAGCGCAGCAATGCCCGAACCAAAGTACAGCGTGAACAAATGAAACGTGAGGAAGAAAAAATGAAGCAGAATAATTGTGCCGTTACCAGTGCAGCAGGTCTGAACATGCGTGCAAAGCTCGCCGACATGGGCGGAATGTCCTATGGTGAGCTCTCTATGTGGGAAAAGACGCATGGACTTGAATTTGCCGCATGGGAACATGAGTGGGAAAAGCTGAACAGCGGAACCTCCTCGGACGGCTTGAAATTCCCGGACCATCTGCCGGAAGGCTTCCCGACTCGCAAGGCTCCGCCCGCCCATTCTTGGAGTGCTGCCGCAGAGCGTGCCCACGAGAAGCACAATGTATAACCCTCGTTATGAGCGCTCGGACGATTACCGCTATCAATTCATCAAAGCGCATCCCGGCGCATTTGGAAAATTCTATATGTGCCCGTATTGCGGACGCATTATGCTGCGCAAGACGATGCAAGTAGACCATATCGTGTCTATTCACCTCGCAAACAAGCATCGTGTGTATCGTATCCTTGTTCCAAACGGGAACATCAACAGTATACATAACCTTACAGCATCATGCCCTCGCTGCAATAGAAAGAAATCCGATTCCGGTGGTTTCTGGATTTTCCTTGGTCGCTTCGGTATTCCGTTCTACTTTTGCATCTGGATGCTGCTGTTGGCATTTACGGTATGGTTTGCTTTTCAGACCACAACGGGAATATTGCCTAGGGGATTTCTCTTGGAATATCTTCCTGTATCCATGCAAGGCGTGGCACAGGACACTGCAAATGCCATTGTTTCAATTTTTAAGATTAGGTGAAAGGAGTAAACTGTCATGGCTGATATTCAGAATCATGGTCAGACCGTTGGTAGGGTCACTACGACCTTCAACGGTGAAAAAATTCAAGTCGATGTCTATGAAGACCGCTGCGTTATCTTGCCTGATGGCACGGTGCGCAAGGTCAAGCAGGAAGTCGTTGATACTCTTATTGCAAAGAATCGGGTGATGAATCCGGCCCATGCTCCACAGGAAGAGCCGATGCCTGCACCTGCTCCGGAGCCCCCTCAGCAATATGCTGAGCCCACTGCCCCTGAGCAGGAGGAATATCAGCAACCGCAGGAACCGGCTCCGATGCCGATGCAGCAGCCCGCCGGGCAGCCGAATGTGCAGCAGTTCATCAACCAGTTGCATACCCCTGCCGCTCCAGCACCGCAGCCTGTTGAACAGCCTGTACAGCAGGAAGCTGTTCCGTCTCAGCCTGAATCTCAGCAGGCACAGCCTGCCGCACCCGTTCCGGAACAAAAACCGAAAAAGTCTTTCTTCAGCAAAGAGAAGAAAGAGAAACCGAAAAAGGAAAAGAAAAAAAAGGAGAAGGCTCAGGCACCTGCGCCTACACCTGCACCAATTCCCGAACCGACTCCACAACCGATGCCTGCGTCACCGCAGGCTGCTCCCGCAGTACAGCCGTATACCGCTCCTGCGCCTTCCGAAAAGAAGAAGTCTAAGGCTGGCGTAGTTGTTGTAGGGGTATTGGTTGCTGTTGTTGCTGCTTGCAGTGCTATGTATGCCTTTGTCCCGGCGTTCTATGATGGCGTAAATGGCATTCTGACCTCAATTACCGGCACACAAGTCGGTATCCCTCCTGTGACTACCACGAAGCAGACTATTACTTCTCAGCAGGCTGCATCTGCTCTCGGCGAGGACGCTCTGAGTGGTATTGATTTGAGCGGAGATGTCACAATCGACTTCTACGCCAAGATTCATACGGCGGATGGGCAGGAATACGAAGTACCTCTGTCCAGCGCAGACCTTGCCAACGGCACCATTCAGAGTTTGCTGGAAGCCAGCGGCTCCGGCTCGACTACCAACACCGCTCAGTAAGAATTTTGCAGAAAGGGGAACGAGCAGGCGGGCGTTCTTCATAAAAATGTAGAAAGCCTCTAAGCCTGTCTGATATTGCATCGGACAGGCTTCTGCTTTATTTTGAAATATGAATAACGATAATGATATGTTAGCCACCCAAAAAATCAAATACATCATCGCTGTAATTTTGGCTGTTGTGATTGGTGTAATGTTTGCCATTTCGACCAAAAATATTCGAACTTTCGGCGCAGCACTGATTGTTGCAGCCTACTTCGGTATGCAGCTTTTTGAAACCATCCAGAACGAGAAAAAGGGCAAGTATCGTAAAATTACCGCCTTGGCTGTCAGTGCGGATGAATCTCGCTCCGGTCTTGGCACGGTGGAGACATGGCGCTTCATTCCGGTAGATGAGAATGGCGAGTATATTGATACAAACGGTCGGTTGGACATCTTCTTGCAAATCAAACCAAAAGAGCGCAACTACCATATCGGTGGAACATACAATTTGCTGTTTTGTGCGGATGAGAATGATACTCTCACGCAAGACAATCTCGTGAGTGTTGAGCAGAAAGTTGTTCAGGCATCAGCTCAGAAAGGGGTAAGCAATGCGGAGACTAAAACCGGCGCGAAGCTTATTCATCTCGATATGGCGATGGCGGCATCGGAACAGGAAGTGGACGATTCGTCGGGCAAGGGGGATGATGAGGAATGAGCTTCCTCACCACGGCCCTGCTGTGTATTATGTGCTTTATACTCAGCTTCCGGGTTACGAATCAGCAACGCTCCTTAACGGATATTATGTGCATGGGAAAGCGCTACCGCCGTCATAACAAAATCATGGCAGCCGGTGCGTTGGAGGTCATTAAGACAGATTCCGGACATCTTGCTTTGAAAGTTGATACTCAAGGCAGTAAGGATTTTGTCGCAATTCGCCTGTCAAGAAAAGAAGCCAAGCACTTTAAGGCTGTGCTCGCTGCTTGTGACGGAGAACCTTTGAATGTATCAGTCTGTCAGTATAAAGTTGGTGGAAAAAAGTATTTTATTCTCTATGATAAAAATGCAGACAAAAAAGTCCCAATAGAGCTCAATGGTCCGAAGGAAGAAACGGTAAAATCGAATTGCAAAACAGTGCGGAGTGCGGCTTTTGCCATTTTTATTTTCTCACCATTGCTTCACACTATTTCGCCAGCCATTTCTATTGTGATGATTCTTACAGCCACGATTCTTGTACTTTTGAATATTCCGTTTTTGCCTAATTCGGAATGGGAAAAGATGTGCGAGTTTATCAAGCGTCCACAAACAGTTCAGCAAAGTAGCGAAGTAAATACAGATATCGTTCAGTCTGCCGCTTCTATTGCCCTGCAGGAAATTATGGATAAATATGGCTTACCAGAGGGAGCAAAGGAAGACAAATCGCCAGAAATAGCAGCGCAAGCAAAACCGGAAATACAGGGACTCGAAAAAGAGAAATCTTCTGCACAATCCAATATCGAAGTTAAGAAACAAACCGAGCCGCAGCAAGAGGAGGTTCTCGACTCCGTAAAAGCTGACGCTCTAAAGCAAGATGAATCCATTGATATCGAAATCCCTACGGGATTCGCAGAAAAATCAAAAGAAATACCTAAACAAAACCAGACGCAGAAGGCTGAACCTCCGGTTTTAGAAGATGTACAGCTTGAAGATGCCGAGTCTATAAAGGATGAAATCTCTCTAACGGATGATGTTGAACTTGAAGCCGAAGAAGACGATTCCCTAGACACTCTTACTTCTTTGGGCGCTGAAGATTCGTCTGAAACAGATGTCGCCGCGTTGGACGAAGAACTCAAGGAACTGGAAGCGTTAAATGCTGCGCCCACTTCTTTTGCCGCTTTTAATCCGGAAGACGACGAAAAAATTGATGAGTCGGAAGAATTCGATATTGCCAGCATGATGGGGGAACCGGTTGATTCGGAACAAGATTCTACAGATGTAGAGCTTGGCGTCGAACCTGAGACAAAAATGGACGAACTTCCCTATGTGGAGCTTGAGGAAGTTTTGGAAGCACCGATAGAAGAGCCTCCGAAGTCTAAAGCCAAACAGGTACGCAAATCTAAAAAAGAAACCGCCCCTGCGCCACCCAGTGAGAACGCTTTCCATGTAAAAATGCCTGCTGTATCGGAAGAAGACGGAGTTCAACCAAAAGCTGAGCAAAAGCCGATAGAAAAAGAAGTGCCTAAGGAAGAGTCGGATAGTAAACCGAAAAAGAAGGAAACAACGCCGAAACGAAATCGAGCTGCCGGGGACACTTCTCCTTTTGGTAGGGGATTCCAAGACCGTACAAAGAGCGGCACCGGCAAATCCAGAAAGAAAACAGTCAAAAAGGAAGAGACACCTGCTGACACAGGACAAATGAGCTTCGATGAAGCTATTACCGGCGTCATAGAGTGTAAAGTAAATGAGCCATAATACTATCAGCCGCCTTCGGGCGGCTTTTTCTTTTGACAAAATCACTATTTTTGTGAAAAAGTTGCGAAAATGTGCGAATTGGTAATAATAAAAAATAGTTGTAAATCGCAAATAAATCGGCTGTCATCACGCTTTTATGTAATGCAGCAGGAAGGATATATATGGCTAACACTAGAAATGCAGCCTCACTCATTTTGAGTATCGGCGCGTTGACGCTCTCAATTGTTGCTTTTGGTATTGCACATAATCAAGCAGAACTTCAAAAGGCGTCTGCAAGAGCTGCCACTGGCGCAGTCATTGCAGCCCAGCAAGAAAAAAAGGCCGATGCAACGGTTAGTTCCGGCGAAGTGGTATTTGTA
>ERZ1673741.1597-NODE-1597-length-18324-cov-10.107942_pt1 | contig 18324 bp, 16 predicted proteins | sample MGYA00580209_ERZ1673741 | MGnify/ENA primary metagenome ERZ1673741 (study PRJEB41218, sample SAMN15661754) | gut metagenome | host: Homo sapiens | place: Canada: London | collected 2015-08-20/2019-03-30 | study: EMG produced TPA metagenomics assembly of... | reverse complement strand
GTACGAGTTAATCGTATTCAGGAATCCTCGTCCTTCAGGGCGAGGAGGAAGTCAAGTCTCAGCCCTGGAAACTGAAGGTTCTCAGAAGGGCCTCAAACACGAGCCGTCTGAGGCCGAATGGCGTCAACGCACGTTGGTCTCACGCTTGCGTCCCCGCATCCCGCAAACGCTTCCGCTTCCCCGGGAGCCCCGCCATCCAGGGAAACGCTTTCTCGTGCGCCGTTCTGAACGCATCAATCGCCGCCTTGTCGGCAAGCGTCGCATCCACCATGTCGAGCCCGTCAAGAAGCATCTGCTTGTGGCGCGGTGCGATGTCGAAGCGCCATGGATTATGCGCGCCAGCGGCTTCAATCGTCTGAGCCGAAAGGTTGATCGTAAGCTCCGCCGGCTCCGTTTCCGACAGAACGGAAAGAATCTCCGCCCCGTCCTCAGGCGTCACCCGGGCAGCGAGGAGACCGTTGTTGAAGCAGTTTGAATAGAAGATTTCGCCGAAGGAGGGCGCAACGACGACGCGGATGCCGTATTGGATCAGCCCCCAGACGGCGTGCTCGCGGCTCGAGCCGCAGCCGAAGTTGGGGCCGGAGACGATGATCCTTGTCTTTTCGAAGCCCGGGCGATTGAGAACGCAGCCGCTCTTCGGCGTTCCGTCCGCATTCATGCGGAAATTCCAGAGAAGTCCCTGAGCGAGCCCCGACTTGTCGATCCCGTGCAGGAACTGCTTCGGCATTAGCTGATCAGTGTCGAGATTGTCGATGTCGATGGGTGCGGCAACTGCAGTGAGGGTTGAGAACTTTTCCATTTTTTCCTTTCCTCCGGACAATCCTTAAAGCCTTTCGAGCATGTTGGGGTCTGTGAGGACGCCCATGACGGCGGATGCCGCTGCCGTTTCCGGACTCATGAGATGCGTTCTCGCGCCTCGTCCCTGGCGTCCTTCGAAATTGCGGTTCGTGGTGGAGGCGCACCGGACGCCGTCGTCCAGGATGTCGCCGTTCATCGCGAGGCAGAGGGTGCAGCCGCTCTTTCGCCATTCGAATCCCGCGTCCTTGAAGATCTTGTCGAGCCCCTCTGCTTCCGCCTCTCGTCTCACCCGCATGGATCCCGGCATCACCTGAGCGCGAACTCCTGCGTGCACTTTCCGGCCCTTCAGAATCGTCGCAGCCGCCCGGAGGTCCGAGAGTCTTGCATTCGTGCACGATCCGATGAAGACGTGCTGAATCGGAACCCCCGCCATCGTTCGGCCGGGTTCAAGCCCCTGATATTCGAGCCCGCGCTTTCCGGCTTCCCGCTGGATCGGATCCTGGAAATCTTCAGGGTTGGGAATCGGTTCGTCCAAGGTGGTTGCCTGATCCGGCGACGTGCCCCAGGTGGTCATCGGGCGGACTTTCGACGCATCGATCACGACGCTTTCATCCCACTCAGCATCCGGGTCGCTTCGAAGCGTCCTGGCGTAGGCGGCCATGGCTTCAAAGTCTTCTTCCGTGAGCCCTGAAGCATGCGTCTTCACCCAGTCGAGCGCCTTGTCGTCAGGCGCAATGAGTGCGCCTCTGGCGCCCGCTTCAACGGTGAGATTGCAGAGCGTGAAGCGCCCCTCCATCGGGAGGGCAGCGACGGCTTCGCCCGTGTATTCGACGACCTTGCCTAGAGCGCCGCGGGCGGAAATCGTGCGGAGCACCGTGAGCGCAAGGTCCTTTGGCGTCGCTGTCGACGGCAATTCCCCTCTAATCTCAATCTTCAAGCTGCCCGCAAGTCGGTAGACGAGGGTCTGCGTTGCGAGGATGTGCTCGATCTCGGACGTGCCGATCCCGAAGCCGAGCGCCCCAAGCGCGCCGTGCGTCGTGGTATGGCTGTCGCCGCAGATCACCACCATGCCGGGGCGCACGAGCCCCTGTTCGTCCATGAGGACGTGCTCGACGCCCTGATCCGGGTCGTTGGGCCCATAGAAGGCGTCGATTCCGAAATGACGGCAGTTGGCTTCGAGTGTTTCCGCCTGAACGAGGCTTGCGTGGTTGTGAATGACCCGAGGGGAAACGTCCTCGCTCGGGATGACGTGGTCGACGACGCAGAGATGCGCATCGGGGACGGCTACCGGAATCCCGCGGTCCCTCACGCCCGCAAAGGCCTGGGGCGACGTGTATTCATTGGCGAAGTGCGCGTCGCAGTAGAGAAGCACGGTACCCGCATCGATTTTCTTCACCGTATGGGCGTCGACGATCTTCTGGTAGAGCGTGCGGGGACGCACTGAAGCGCGAGGAGTTGAGCATTCCTTTGAAAGAGCCGTCATGTTGCGGGGTTCTCCTTTTCTGATTTTCGTCCCGTTTCCTGAGGCAAGGGCCGAGGGGCGGCCAGGGTCAGCGCGGCTTCGGACAAAGTCCAGACCCATCCCGGCGTGCCCGGTCAACCGCTTCGATCGGGCGTTGGGGATAAGCGGCGATGCCGCCTCATCCCCGGAACGCGCGCCGGGTGTTTTCCTCAAAACAGGAGAGAGGTTTTTCTCCTTACCTTACGCCTCCTTCCGGATCCGCGTACGGATGCTTCGCAAAGTAATAGTTAAGAAGCACTGGAACAAGGAAGATCGTGCCTATGGTTGAGGCGACGGTGCCGAAGATGAAGGTGATGGCAAGGCCACCGAAGACCGGATCCGGAATGAGGATGACGCTCCCGAGAAGAATCGCAAGGGTCGTCAAAAGAATCGGTCTCAGCCTCACCGCGCCCGCGTCGATGAGCGCGTCTTTCAGGGGGAGCCCCGCCTTGAGGTAATCGATCACGAAGTCGATGATGAGAAGCGAACTCCTCACCACGACGCCCGAGATCGCTGTTACGCCGACAAGGGACGAGGCTGAAAACTGCACGTTCATGAGCCAGTGCCCGGGGAAGATCCCGATGAAGCAGAGAGGCACGGCAGAGAGCGCAATCATCGCAAGCCCGAAGGAGCGGTAGTAGGCGACGAGGATCAGGAAGATCGCGCCCACGGATAGGAGGAGAGACTTCGCAAGATCCCGGTAACTGTCGAGCATCATCCGCATTTCGCCCTGCCAGAGTAGTACGGCTCTGGAACTCGTGAGGTCGGGGCGTTCGTCAGACCACGTGAGGTTCCCGGTTGCAAGCGTGCCGCCGCCGGGAAGCGCCAGGCCGCTCAACCGCCGGTCAAGATCAAGCACCGCGTAGGTTGGCGTCGTGGAGGCGAGCTCGCCTCCGACGGCAGCCGTCATGATGCCGTCCTTCTTGTCGATCTCCCTCGGCTCTATTCCCGGGGTTGAGGTCACAATTTCCGAGAGTGGCACGCGCACGCCAGCAAACCCCGGAACCGTGACGCCGGATAGAAATGCGGGATCAAAGGCTTCTCCCTTCGCAATTTCCACCCGGATGGGCTGGGCCAGACGTTCGCCCGGTGCATGAGCGTAGCCGATGACGGAGCCGTCCGTCAGGGCCTTCAGTTCATGGGCAGCGAGTGCCGGAAGGACCCCGGCGCGGATCGCCTTTTCGCGGTCGATCGAGAGCGCAATCTGAGGGCGGTCCACCTTCGCGGTATTCGTCACTTCTGCCATGTCATAGGTCGAGCGGAATTCGGCTTCAACCTTGTCGGCGAGCCACCGGAGAAGCTCCGGGTCCTTTGCGTAGAGTTCGGCGTAGAGCGTCCCCTTGAGAGGCGGCCCCGGCGGGTCTTCGAGAACCTGAATGGTGCTCCCTGGCCATTTGGCGGAAACAGATTTGAGTGACTCGCGCAATTCCGCCGCAATCACGATTGAGCTTCTCTCGCGCGACTTCTTGTCGGTGAGATTTACGCGCACCGCACCGATGGTGCTTCCTTTCTCCGGGCTCATCCGCATCATGGAGTTGAAGTCCGGGACGTCGGCAAGCCCCGAGGAGCTCTGCCAGTTTCTGACTTCCGGGATCCGGGAGACGATCTCCGCCACGTCGCGGACGGCGCGGTCCGTCACTTCAACCGGGGTTCCCGAGGGCATCTCCACCGTCACGTTGAAGGTGTTCTTGTTGTCCTTCGGGAGGAACCCCATTTCAACGCCGAACTCGGGCGAGGGACCACCCGGGCCCGAGGGCCTCACGAGCTGCCAGAAGGGCATCGCGAAGGAGAGCGCAATCAATAAAACCAGAATGAGAACGTAGAGCGCTTCGCGCTTCGGATGTCCGATCAGAGTCTTAGCCGGAATGCTGTACCAGGATCCTAGCCTTCCGCCCGGAATGTTTTCATTTCCCGCAGCGCCAGCCTCACGGCTCTTCACCGGTTTCACTTTCGGGGCCGGCATCCACCGGAGCGCTGCCCAGGGGGCGACCGTGTAGGCAATGAGGAAGGAGGCGGCCAGCGCCACCGGCACGGCAAAGCCCACGGGGTAGAAGTACTGCTTCGGCATCCCGCTGAGCGCCGGAATGAGGGACGCAAAGACGAGCATCACGGCAATCGTCGCGAGGAGCGTGGCGCTCCCGATTTCGCCGGGAGCCACGATCGAGCGCTCCATCTTGTCAGCACGGTCCCGGATGGGAGAGAGCCCGTAGTGGCGCACGATGTTTTCAATGACGACGATCGAGTCGTCGACAAGGAGCCCGAGCGCAATGATGAGGGCGTAGAGCGTAAGGCGGTTGATGGTGAAGCCCGTGAGTCCAACGACGCCCAGAGTGATCGCGAGAATGAGCGGCACCGTAATCGCGACGATCCCGGCGGCTCGTAGCCCTAAGAAGACGAGCGTTACCGAAACGACGGCAAAGACCGCAATTCCGAGGTGCTCGATCAACGTGTTGACGGCATCGTTCGCCTTGTCGCCGTCGTTTCGCGTGACGTAGACCCCGACATCCTGCGGGATGACGGAGCCTTTCATACGCTCAATCCGTGCAATGGCGGCCTCCGCCACCGTCACGGCGTTGGCGTTCTTGCGCTTCGCGATGGCGAGCGTCACGCTCTCCTTTTCATCGATCCCGGACTGAACCTCTCCGGCATTTCCCCTGCAGTCCGTTCCGGACAATCCGCAGCCGAAGCGCGTGGAGTGGGTTCTCGTTTCATCCGGACCGTCGGCAATCAGGGCGACGTCCTTCAAATGAATCGGGCGGCCTTCGGGCGACATCCCGACAACGAGATTTCGAAGGTCTTCGGCGCTTTCGATGAAGTCGGACACCCGGACGGAAGCTTCCTTCCCGTCCTCCATGATGTTTCCGAGGGGCCCCGCGACGCTCGAGGCGGCAAGCGCGAGCTTCAATTGCGCAAAGGAAAGACCGAAGGCGGAGAGCTTTTCGGGTTCAACCGTGACCAGAAGCTCCCGTTCCCGGCCGCCGTAGACTGCGGTGGTCGAAATGTCCTCAAGGCCCGATAGGTCGTCAAGCACGCTCTCGGCAATGCGCTTCAGCCCATAGTCCCCGTACTTGTCGGAAACCAGCGTCACGGCGAGGATCGGAACATCGTCGACGTCGGCGCTCCTGATGAAGGGGCCGATCACGCCGGGAGGCAGAGCGTCTCTTCCGCCCATCACGCGGTCGGCGAGCTTCACGAGCGAAGCTTCCTTGTTTTCGCCCACCTTGAACTGAACGGTGACGAGGGCTCCCGAGTCCCTGGCCGTCGCCCAGACGTGGTCGACGCCGCTCACCTGGTTGATTAGGGCTTCGAGGGGCCTCACGACCTTGGCTTCCAATTCCGCGGGCTCCGCACCCGGCATCACGGCAATGACGGCGGCGGCCGGCATCGTGATCTGCGGGTTCTCCTCGCGGGGCGTTGTCAGAATCGCCCAGATGCCGAAGAGGAGCGCCGCGATCATGACGATCACGGTGAGCTTTGAATCTATGAAGAGCGCGGCCATCCGGCCCGTGATCATGTGTTCGCTCTTCAGGTCTTCTGGGCAAACGCTGTCTTCTGCCCTGGGAGCGCTGGAATGCATTTGAGTCGCGTCGGATTCGGTTTTCATTCCTTCGCTCCTTCAGGCTTCGATGCGGCGTCCTTCAAGGTGGCCCGAGTCTCTGAAACCTTCACGGGGCTCCCGTCGCGAAGCGTTCCGGAAGGATGGTTGATGAGGGAGTCGATTTTGCTGCTGGCATTGAGGCCGGCCAGGACTTCAGCCTGACCATTCTGACGTTTCCCAATTCTCAGCCACCGGAACTTCGCCTTCCCGTCCTCGAGGACGAATGCGCCTTCAAGTCCCCCGCGGGTTGCGAGGACGGATTCCGGGATCCAGGGCGAGGCGTTCGCCGATGCGCCATGGAGCTTCACTTCCACCCGGACGTACATCCCGGGCTTGAGGCGCGCTTCGGCCTTTGTCTTCTCGTCTCCGGAGAAAGATATGCGCGCAAGCGTCGTTCGCGAAATCCTGTCGGCGGACTCGGTCGTGCGTTCGATGGTTCCCGTGAAGGGCGAGTCGTCGCCCTCGAGCCTTACGAGGGCTTTCGTGCCCGTTTGAAGGTCCTGACGCTGGTTCTGCGGGATTGAAAATTCCACCTTTGGGTTTGCTTCCGAGTCGACGACGACAATGGGAAGACCGGGAAGCGCAAGATCGCCCTCGCGCTTCAGCACCCGGGCGACCCGGCCGTCGATGGGCGAGCGCACGGTCGTGTAGGCGAGCTGCGCCTTTGCGGCAGCGAGCATGGCCTCTGCCTGACGTTTGTCGCTTTGGGCGGCTTCATTCTTGAGCAAGACCTTCCGCCAGTCGTTTTCTGAAACAAGGCCTTCTTTGTAGAGCGCGGAGAATTTCTCATGGTCGAGCGCAGCGTCCTTGGCGGCTGCCGCAGCAGCCGCGACCTTCGCGGCGGCTGTCCGCACGCCTGCCTCTACATCCCGGGAATCGAGCCGGGCCACCACGTCGCCCGCCTTCACAAGGTCGCCTTCCTTCTTCGGAATAGTTTCGATGTAGGCCGAGAGGCGGCTCGCAGCCTCCACGCGGTGGTCAGGAACGACTTCGCCTAGTGCGGTAATGGACTGAGGGATGCTCGAGGGCGCAACGATTTCAACGGCTTCGACCGGGAGCTCCATTTGTGGTTTTTGAAGAGGCGCCTCATCCTTCCCGCAGCCGGAGAGGGCGAGAGAGAAGGCGATAGAGACGACGAGTGAGAGGCTGATAGCAGGAAACGGGCTCAGAGAGAATGAAGCGGAGAAATGCTTGCGGCTCATCTGGATTCTCCCGGTTCGGATGTTTTGTTTAACGGGTGATTCGTTTGCGTCTCGTGGGGCAGCGTGCATGAAATGCCTTCCGGGAAAAGGATTCTGAGAATGCTCCGCTTGATCCGCTCCGGCGTGAAGCTTCCCTTTTCGTCTTCAGAGATCCAGGCGAGCGTTTTTCTCGCTTCAAAAGGCATCAGGCACATGCCGGCAACGAGAAGCGCCCAGTGCTGGCGGTCCTCCGTGATGCCGAGCTTCCCTGCGAGGTCGTAAAGGATCCGGAAGGTTTCGCGATAGGCAATGTCCGAGCACTTGCGGGAGCGCTCCTCATCCGGGTCAAGGATGGAGCGCTGAATGAGAAGCGACAGGTTCGGGTTTTCAAAGAAACGCTCGACGAGAAAGCTCACAAAGGCCTTCAGTTTCTCCCGCGGATCCGGGATGCCTGCCACTGCTTCCGTGAGCCCCGTGATGTGGGTCCGGGCAAGTCTTTCGCAGACGGCGAGCCAGAGGGCGTCCTTGCCCGGAAAGTGGTAGTAGAGCGCCGCCTTGGTGATGCCGACGTCTTCGGCAATCTCGCGCATGGAGACGCTGTCAATGCCCGCTGCGGCAAAGCGGGCTTCCGCGGCGTTGAGGATAGCTTCCCGGGAGTCGCCCGGACGGGATTCTTTCAATTCGTCTGCTTCCATGACGCTTCTTTCTATTCTTTATTCGAAGACTTTCTGCCGGTTCTATTGACTAACCGGTCGGTAAGTGAATTCTAACCAGGGTAGAAACCCGGATACCGGCAAAGCGCCAAGACTCTCTGACAGGCGTCAAAGCTCTTCTTTACGCGGAGCGGGAAAGCCCTGCCGGGAAGAACCGGCGGCCTATCATGAGCTTTCGTTTTTCCGAGGCCCTTTCCTTTCTCTGAACGAGGTCATTCATGCGCTTTCGCACTGCCTGTCCTGCCGACGCTCCGAAGCTTCTTGAGATTTACCGCGAATACATCGATACGACGATTACGTTCGAGTACGCGCTTCCGTCCGTTGAGGAATTTGAGGGACGCATCCGTTCGATCAGCGAATTCTTTCCCTATCTCGTGCTTGAGGACGATGCGGGAACGATCGTGGGCTACGCCTATGCGCATCGTCACATGGAGAGGGCGGCCTACCAGTGGAATGCGGAGCTCTCGATTTACCTATCGCGCAAGCTTGCGGGAAAAGGCTGGGGACGGAAGTCTTACAGTCTCCTTCTCGAACTCCTCTCGCTTCAGGGCATGAAGGCCGCGTACGGGTGCGTCACGTCGCCCAACCCGCCGTCGGAAAAGCTCCATATGAGCCTGGGGTTTGAGCTCGTCGGCACCTATCCGCTCGCGGGCTGGAAAAACGGAGCCTGGCACTCGGTGAGCTGGTTCAGAAAGGCGATCGGGAGCTACGAAGGCGAACCCGTGCCGCCGAAAGCCTTTGGCGATCTTCCCCGCGAGCAGGTCAAAGCCGTGCTCGAGCGCTGGGCCAGGGAATAAGCGGGCAGCCGGAAGCTTTCTTCAACAGAAAAGCACATTTGATGAGGATTTTTTGAAGAGTCTTCAGTGTTTTTTCACCCTTTTCTGCTAGACTTGCCGCCATTCGACACCCGGAGCCCTGAGCCCCGGGTTTTATTTGAGAGAGAGTTCAAAAATGAAGATTTCTGCGCGCAATACCCTCGAAGGCAAGATTCTTTCCATTAAGGAAGGCCCGGTTTCGACCGAAGTCGTGATTGAAACGGCTGCCGGCGAGAAGCTCGTCTCCTCCATCACGACGACCTCCGCCAAGACGCTCGGCCTCAAGGTCGGCGGCAAGGCCTACGCCATCATCAAGGCGTCGAACGTCATGATCGGCGTTGACGACTAACGTTTTCGGGTTTTAACCCAGGACGAAAAAATCCCCTGACAGATCTCTCCGCGAGGGGATTTTTTCCGCGCTGGGTCGGTGGCTTCCAGGAGAGAGTGCGACTCCTGGAAGCTCTGTTCCCTTTACGTCAGCTCCCGCGTGAGCCCCACGGCAACGCCCTCAATGTCGAACTGATCGCCCTCGCGCGGGCGGATCACCGCAGTGCGGTACTGCGAATTTTCGGCATGAAGCTCAGGCTTTCCTTTCGCGTCGAATCTGAGCCGCCGGACAACGAATTCGCCCAGATAGGAGGCGAGCACGATGCTCCCGCTTCTCTGTTCGGCAGAGCGGTCAATCACGAGGATGTCGCCCGCAAGAATGCCCGCATCCGCCATGGCGTCGCCATCGACTTCAATCAGAAAGGACGAAAGCGGCCGGCGCACGAGGATCTGGTCGAGTGTGACGCGTTCGTCCCTGCAGTCGGCCGCGGGCGACGGAAAACCGCAGCCCGCGGAGAGCGAAAGGCGCACGAGCTGATAGCGATGGGTGTTGCGGCAGACAAGGCCCATCCGCCGGCGGACGGAAGACTGCGGCTTCAATTCATTGGGCGCGGGGGAGGGAGTCATGGCTTATCCGGCTTATTTGGTTTCGACGGGCTGCTGATTGTCCTGAGCTTCGGGACAGTGATCACCGGTAGGAGCGGATCACGTGCCGCACGATGCCCTCGATCACGAACTGTTCAGTTGTCCGCGGTCTGAGGACGGGGTAGCGCACCGCTGAGTTTTCGCTTCTGAGCTCGGGCCTTCCGTCGATCACCTTGAGGCGCTTCACGAGGAAGTTTCCGTCGTAGCAGACGAGCACGATCTGGCCGCTGCGCGCTTCCGAAGACACTTCGACAATGAGAAGGTCCCCTTCGAAGATGCCGGCATCCACCATGGAGTCGCCGGAGGCTTCAACGAGAATGGTCTTCCCGGGTTTTGGAACCAGAAGGTCGTAGAGATCCGTTTCCTCGGTTTCCGCTTCCGAAGCAGGTGCCGGGAACCCGCAGGCCGCGCGCATATCGAGCTTGGGGATCGTGCATTCGGAGGATTTCTCCTTCGGCACCTGAATCGTTTCCGGCTTGATGCCGGGAGAGAGCACTCCGCCGCTTCTCTGGAGGGCGTCGATGAGGGCTTCCCTCGCCCAGCGCGAGCCGCCGCGGTCCTTGACGGCCTGCATGAGGGCTTCGTTCACGCGCATCGTGAGAAACCGCCCCTGAACCTCGTCTTCCGCTTTCCTGGGACGTCCGGGCTGGCGCTTGATCGGGGCTTCTTCGGACGCGGGCTTCTTTTCGGTCATGGAAAAGTTCCTTTGAGTTAAACTTTCACGTTAGACGGTTATTATAGATAGTGTTTTGGGGCTTCGGTCATGGAATTCATCTCTCTCAAATCGCCCGAACGCATGGAAAAGCTGAGGGCGCTCGGGAAACTGCAGGGAACGGCTGACGCCCTGCAAGAGGGAATCCCGGCGAAGACGCCCGCATCGCGATTTGCGAGGCCGGAGAGGCCTGCAGGGCTCGATCCCCGACAGGTGATCTGCCTCATCGACGCCAACAAGTTCTACTGCGCCTGCGAGCGCGTGATTGATCCCTCCCTGAGAGGGAAGCCCCTCGTTGTGCTTACGAACAACGACGGGTGCGTGGCGGCGCTCACGCCTGAAGCGAAGGCCCTCGGCATCCGCCGCGGGATGCCGGCATATCAGTTCAGACGCCTCGTCAAAGAGGGAAAGGTCGAATGGCGAAGCTCCAACTATGAGCTCTACGGATCGGTATCCAAAAACATCGCGGCGATTTTGACCGGCATGGCGGTGCGGATCGAGCGCTATTCGATCGATGAAAACTTCGTCGACATTACCGGAATCCCGGGAGATCCGACGGCGCTCGGGCGGGCCATGAAGGAGCGGATCTACGCGTGGCAGAGAATCCCGGCCTGCGTCGGCATCGCCAATACGAAGACGCTTGCGAAGCTTGCCAACCACCTCGCCAAGGACTGGCCCGTCTTCGGGGGCGTCATCAACTGGCTCGACCTCGCGCCCCATCGACAGGAAAAGGCGATGTCGATTACGCCTTTAAAGGAAGTCTGGGGGATCGGAAGCCGGATGGGAGAGGCGCTGCAGGCACTCGGCATCCAGACGGTGCTCGACTTCTGGAAGATGGATCCCTTATTCATCCGCGCACGCTGGGGCGTGGTGCTTGAGCGCACGTGGCGGGAGCTCCACGGCATCCCCTGCATTCCCTTCGACGAGGAAGCCGCTCCACGAGAGCAGATCATCCGAAGTCGCTCCTTCGGCCGGCCAGTCACGGACCTCGCGTCGCTCACTGCTGCAGTGTCGCAGCACATGGCGGACGCCGCCATGACGCTCCGGCAGCAAAAGAGCGCTGCGGGCGAGGCCGGGGTCTTCTTTCACACGAATTTCTTCCGGGGCGATCTCCCACAGCACAATGTCTCGCGGGTCGTGAAGCTCCCCATCCCGACTTCAGACACGCTTCTTCTCACCCGGGTCGCCGTGGGGCTGGTCGAACGCTTCCGACGCGAAGGCTTCGCTTATCAGAAGGCGGGCGTCATTCTTTCGGGCATCGCTCCGGAAGCGTCTGCAGACATTCCGGAAACGCTTTTCAGCGATGCGCCGGACCCGGAAAAGGAAAGGCGGCGGGCGCTGATGGAAACGCTCGACGGGCTCGTGAGGATCTACGGCCGAGGGATTGTGACCACCGCGAGCACGCAGCTCGCATCCGGCTGGGAAGCGCGGCACGAGAAGCTTTCCCGGTGCTACCTCACGCGGCGGGAGGAAATCCTGCGCGCGCATTGAAGCGCCTGGAAGTTCTCGCGCTCCTGAAGGAAGAAATCCGGGGCCTAAAAAGACAAGAAGCAGCGCGGTCGTCCCGTGCTGCTTCTGCTGCCGTTTCCGGCAAATGCGTGCGTGCAGAACCTGAGAATCAGGCGTCGCGCAAGCGGAGCGTCTTCTTGAGGATCCAGAGCGCAATCACAAGGAGAAGAATCGCTCCGGCGGTCGACGCCATCGTGAGCGCGTTGATGTGCTCGACGTCGACCACGATGTAGCGGGCAACCGCGACGATCGCGAGCGCGATCGGCGTATGAATCGGGATTTCGCGCGTGCCAAGCGACGAGCCCTTCACCATGGAGAGAATCTCAATATAGAGGAAGAGCATCAGGAGGTCGCCGAGGCTGATGCTTCTCGCAGCGATCATTTCCCAGGCAGCCTGACCGATCCCACCCACGGCGGCGACGGCGATGGCGATGAGCGCCGCGGCCTGCGCGTAGGTGAGCCAGAGGTTGATGACGAGGCTCGCGGACGTGAGCTTCGGCGATTCAACAGACGTGGCGGCCGTGGGGTCGTTCGAGAAGGCGCACTGGCGGCAGGGGCCTTCGGGAAGCTGGGCACTGGCATCCGTATGGCGATGAGTTTGAGCGTTGGGCGGGGTATTGGAACCTGAAGCAGACATTGAAGGATCAGGAAAGGGGAAAAAGGGGAACCCATTATGCGGGAGAGAAGGGATGACGGGTTAACCCGTGAGGGAGAGGAGGACGTAAGAGAAGGCAGAAAAAAGGTAGCAAATCTTTTCCGGAGCGCATTTGAGCTGAAAAGGTCTTCGGACGGTCCGGGCAGGGGTTGAAGTAGAGGGAGGTTCGGTCCGGGAAAAAAGCAGTCAAAGCGCTCTTTCCTATGGAAATTGAGGAGAGCGCTGACCCGGGGGAGACGCGTGCGGCAGGGGATCTGAGTGAGTTTCACCCGATTGAAGGGAAAAACTATTGGATCGATTGTTTACGGTGTTGGTCAATTCGGCAGCAGAAGCCCTGGCAAGATCAGAGGCTTGCGGGATCTATCGCTCCCGGATGGTGACGGCAAGCCCCGGCGCTTCCTTTTCACCGGGATGCGCTTCATCGAGCTCCACGGAAAGATTCCATCGGTCGCAGAGGGTCTTCACGATGGCAAGCCCCAGGCCTGTGCCTGAGACGCCCGTTCCGAGACGACGGTAGAAGGGTTCCATCACGCGCTCGCGTTCGGTTGACGGAATCCCCGGACCATTGTCGGATACGCGGATGACGGGGGGATTCACGCTGAGAAGCTGGAGCGTCACGGCAGTGCCGGCCGGGGAATACCGGACGGCGTTTTCGAGGAGATTTCTCAGAATCGTGAAGAGGTCGTCGAAATTCATCGGCAAGGACGGCTCTGCTCCCGGAGGAAGATCCTCGATGCCTTCAACCTCAAGCGTGAGCCCGAGCTTTTCCGCTTCCCAGTAGACGGACTGAATGGCTTCGTTGAAGGCGCTGATGATGTCTGCTTTCTGGGCGGCTCCGCCCTGACGGCGATCCTGGTCGGACGATTTGGCGGAGGTCTTCGCCTGTGCGCGCTTCAGAGTGAGGAGCTGACTCACCTGCCGCACCGCGCGGTCGATGCCGGCGCGAAGGGTGGAGAGGCGCTCTCTTGCCGCTGGCGAGAGGTCTTCCTTTTCAAGGCGCTCGGCCTGAAGCGAGAGGGCTGCCAAGGGAGAGCGGAGTTCATGCGCAGCATCCGCCACAAACCGCGCTTCCTGTTCTCTCAAGGTTTCAACGCGGGCAAGGAGGCCGTTGAAGGCCGTGAGGAGCGGGAGGAGCTCCGACGGCATGCCGGTGAGCGACATGGGCGAGAGCGAGTCGCCCGACCGGTGGCCCAGGTCGGCGGCAAGGCGCTTTACCGGCCGCATCATCTGCCAGAGGAAGAACCAGATCCAGAGGGACAGGAGAACCGAAAGAACGAGGAACGGGATGATGAGGTTGATCGTATCGGCCCAGGCTTCCTTCCAGACGGCGGATTTTCTTTCCGCGGTGACGACGTGTCTTCCGCCGACATTCACGGTCAGAACGAAGACGCGGTAGTTGGCTCCATGAATCTTGAGCGTGTGGTAGCCGTCCTTCAGCGGATGATCGAGCCTCAGTCTCAATGCGCGGCCCGTGCGGTGAAGGGTCTGAATGAGAACGTCGGCTCCGGCGGGAAGGCCCGCGCGAGGATCATCCTCGTCCACGATGTAGCGGTCTTCGAAGTCCTCATCGTCCATGTAGAGGGCTTCAAAGGAATTTCCCTTCTGGCTGAAGGCAATGCGCGAGCGAGCGAGGATGCCTGCCACTTCCTCGAGACGGTCTTCCTGAGATTCCGCAGCTTCAAAGTAGGAGACCGCAAAGATTGAGGCTGAAGCGACAAGCGAAAACGCGACGACCGCGCCCGCGCAGCAGAGGCTTGCTCTGAGCGTGAAGGACGGGTTTGCAGAATGAGGCGTACGGAGCGCCGTCCGGATTTCAGAGATCGTTTCCTTGAAACGCTTCAGGATTTCGCTCAAGGCGGGCTCCTCATGGAAAAAGGGGGAATAAACCTGATCAGATCACATCACATCACATCAGCTTCGTGCAGCGGCATCGCGGCTCGCGACCATCCAGCCTAAGCCTCGTACATTACGGATGGCGTCAGCGCCGAGCTTCTTTCTGAGCGAATGAATCAGATATTCGACGGCGTTGCTTTCGGGTTCTTCGCCCGCCCCGTAGATGCGGTCTTCGAGCGCACGGCGGGAAAGAATGGCTCCCGGACGGGCAAGAAGGGCATTGAGGAGTGCAAATTCGCGCTTTGTGAGCGTGAAGTCCTTCCCGTTCATTTCAGCGGTCTTCGTGTCCATGTGGAGCGTGAGGACGCCGTTCGTGAGATTGTTGTCCGATGCGCCGTTCCTCCTTCTCATGACGGCTCTCATGCGGGCTAGGAGCTCGCTCATGTGGAAGGGCTTCACGAGATAGTCGTCGGCACCGGCATCGAGCCCCTGTAGGCGGTCTTCGAGGTCGTCGCGGGCGGTGAGGATGATGACCGGCGTGTCGTTCTTTTCAGCACGCATGGTGCGCAGAACCGTCATGCCGTCAACAGATGGGAGGCCAAGGTCGAGGAGCACGAGCTGGAAGGTGTTGACCGAGAGCTGCGCGAGCGCGTTCCTGCCGTTGGTCACGAGATGAACCGCGTGTGCTTCATCGGAGAGCGCTGCCTTGACGGCGTCGGCAATCATCGGATCGTCTTCAACAAGGAGGATGCGCATGGGGAATCTCATTCGGGAAAGGAGGAATCTTGAGAGAGATTCTAGGGCGCGGGGAATTAGGTAATGGTTAGGAGTTGAAAACTGTCAGGCAGTAAAAAACCCGCTCGGGCGTCCCCGGGCGGGTTTTAATGAGCTTTTGCTCGAATCTCGGCTACTCAATGAGAAGCGGGAGATTCTTCAAGTTCAGATCAGGAGATTAGAACTTGTGGGTCATGCCGAAGATGAATTCGGTGACGTCCGTGTCGGCAAGTTTTGCAGCCTTGTTGTAGTCGCCGGAGGCATAGTCCGCAGCAGCCCAAACGGAGGTGCGCTTGCTAAGCGGATAGATGTAACCGGCAGAAATCTGATAAACCTTGAGTTCGGGTTTCTCTGCATTGGCCGCAACATCCGTATATTCGGCTTCACCATAGCCGGCAGCAAACTTGGCAGTACCGCCAAAGGCCGGAACATCAAAACCGAGGTTCACGCCGTAGCCTTCAAGGGCGTTGAATTTTTCATTCCCAGCGGCACCATTAACGCCAGAGGCAGTCCAAAGAATAGCGCCCTTCTTACCGAAGGACTTGGAATTGTCAAAATACTGGCCATTGAGGTAAGCCTTGACAACACCAAAGTTATAGGCAGCGCCGAGAGTGACGCTCAGGGCATCGTCGTCGAAGGAACCATTCTTGGAGTGCGTAGCATCACCGCGTTCGTACTTGGAGTTGTAGTTGATGGAGTCAACAATCGCGACACCTTCGAAAGCACCGACCTTGTACTTAGCACCGATAGCATAGTAACGATCTACAGTTGCCTTGCCTTCAGTACCGTGCGTCGTATAGTCCGTGCCGTTCCAACCCAGGTCCTTGTTCTGGGAGTTGCCGTCAAAGGAATACTGCGCATAAACCGTCAGACCGCCAAACGTCGGGGTCTTATAGGTGATCATGTTGTCGAAGCGGGCAGCCGTAGCACCGAACACTGCCGTGCTGGCACCAACCGTACCCCAGCCAGTGGAGAACGGATGGATGTTCGAGCCGGCGAGAGCATAGGAACCAGCGCCGCCAGCGAGCTGACCAACACGACCGAAGCCAACGTGACCGAAGGCGCCTTCAACGAAGAGGAGCGCTTCACGGCCGAAGATCCTGTTGTCGCCATTGGAGTCGAACGTGCCGTCGTCGGAATCAAAGCCGTTTTCGAGAACGAAGCCGACCTTCATGCCGTTGCCGAGGTCTTCCGTACCCTTAAGGCCAAAGCGGTTGCCAGCCTGCTGGCCCCCTTTCATCTGGAAGGTATTGACGTCATCAGAGCCGTCAACCGACTTGTTCATATAGGAGAAGCCGGTATCGATAACGCCGTAGAGCGTAACGTCAGCAGCAAAGGCGGAGCCGGCAAAAGCGCCGAGGATTGCAGCTGCAGCAAGAGTCTTCTTAAACATTTTTCAGAGCCTTTTTAACAATCGGGAAAATTCCCAAAAGTCGAACGGAGGTTTGCACGCCCGCCGTTCAGCTTTATTAAACAGGCAAGCTCGCAGCAGCTTTATGCACGGTCACCGCCGAAGCCTGAGCAGCCGTTCATGAAGAACAGCCGTGATCCCTGCCTGTCCATGGATCTGTTAGGCGTTTTAACAGAAATTACGAGATTCCGGTTAAGTAAAAAACCCAAGAGAGGCGAAAAGGACATAAAAAACATGTGTAAGTTCAAAAAGGAAGACTTCACGAAGGTTGTTTGTTGTAAGTTCGCCACCAAAATTTATGCTGTGGTTTGCGAACGATTCTCGTTTAAAAACAAAGGAAATGAGTGGAAGAATTGCGTAAACCGTAAGGGAGTTATACAGGGGACGGCCAACTTTGCTGCCTGCAGTCAGAATGGGATATTTGAGAGGTGGAGAACGAAAAAGCGAAAAAGCCGAAGTTCTTTAGTCAAGAACTTCGGCTTAGCTTCAACGCTCTGCGGCAGAGAAGATAGGCTGGGATTTCTGAAACCTCACCTTTCTCACTGTCGAGAGTTCAACTTAAACGCGGCAGTGCAAGTGCCTCATCAAGCTCTGATTAGAAGCGGTGGGTCAGACCAACATAGGCCTGGACGAGCTGGTTCTCAGTGTCGTCCTTTTCGGTGCCGACCTTGTCGCGGGATTCAACGCCGTAGCCGGCACCTGCGTAGAGCATGGTGCGCTTGCTGAGGTCGTACTCATAGCGGGCGGCAAGACCGTAGTAGTCGCCTTCATGCTTTTCCTTGCCGGCTACAACGCCGTCCTGTTCGAAGTTCGAATAGTAGCCGCCGACCGTGATGAGGCCGCCCGCAGCCGGAACCTGAGTGCCGACATTGAAGCCGAAGCCCTTCACGCCGTCAGTGGCGACGGTGGCGCCGGTGGCGTCGGTGGCACTGACGAGCATGTCATCGAGGGTCGGAGCCGTGGTGAGGCCGTTAAAGTACTGGCCCATGGCAAAGACCTTGGCAACACCGAAGTCGTAGTTGCCGCCGAGGAAGAAGACGTTGGCGTCCTTGTCAAGTTCGCGCTTGGTGCCGTTGGAGCCGTACTTCGTAAGTTCATAGGCAGCGACAAACTGAGCCGGACCGTATTCACCCGTCAGGGCAACGCCGGCGTAGCGCTTGGAGCTCGAGAAGTCGCCTTCATCGCCGCTAAACTTTTCTTTCGCAACATTGCTGTCCTGCTTGAAGGAGTACATCGTGGTGACCTGGAGGCCGGCGAACTTCGGGGACTGATAGGCAACCGTATTGTCGTAGCGGGAAGCGCCGTAGAGGCCGAAGACGTCATTGTCGCCGCCGTCGAATGCATCACCGATCGAATAGACGACGTCGTAGGTGCCGGCAGCAGACGAAAGGGCACCCATGCGGCCGAAGGTCAACGTGCCGAAGTCGGAGTAGACCGAGAGGGTGGCCTGACGACCGAAGATGCGGTTCTGCTTCTCGTTGTACTTCGAGAGCGTGCCGTCATCGGCATTGAAGCCGCTTTCGAGCTGGAAGCCGACCTTCAGGCCGTTGCCCAGGTCTTCAACGCCCTTGATGCCCCAACGAGAGCCGGAATCAACGCCGCTCTGGAGCCCAAAGGTGTTATCGTCGGTAGACGTACCGTCAGCTTTCTGGTTATCGGTGTAGTTGTAGAGGAAGCCATAGTCGACAACGCCGTAGAGCGTCACGTCAGCGGCAGCAGCGGAGCCGGCAAAAGCGCCGAGAACTGCGAGAGCAGCAAGAGTCTTTTTCATGATTTGAAAATCCCCAGTAGAAGTAGCCTGAATATTTCGCCCAAAAATAGACCTTGGGTGTAGGCTCATCTGCAATCGGCA
>ERZ1673741.1580-NODE-1580-length-18468-cov-107.083582_pt1 | contig 18468 bp, 15 predicted proteins | sample MGYA00580209_ERZ1673741 | MGnify/ENA primary metagenome ERZ1673741 (study PRJEB41218, sample SAMN15661754) | gut metagenome | host: Homo sapiens | place: Canada: London | collected 2015-08-20/2019-03-30 | study: EMG produced TPA metagenomics assembly of... | reverse complement strand
TTCCTATGTGAACCACAAGAGTCTTCTTGCCGGCTCTCAGGTCGTTGTCATGATCACGATAATTGTTCAGGATGAGCAGCGTATCAACTACCAGTCCGCAGGCTACAGATACGAGAACCGCTTCCAGGCTTACTCCCTGTATGGTTTCGGGCATTACGAGATAGTATGTGCAACATACGGGTACAATGCCGAAGAAGAGCAGCACCAGCATATCGCCCATGCCCAGATAGCTGAGACAGGTAGTATAGAGGAAACAGAAGACTACGCAACAGATGCCTACGATAACCATTTCCCAACCACCGAAGAGAACCAGCGGAAGTCCTATGGCGCAACCCAGAAGGGTAGTGAGGATGATTCCCCATTTCATGGCTTCCAAAGTAATCCAGCCTTCAGCGCAGGCTCGTTTCGGTCCCAGTCGGGTTTCATCGTCATTACCATGTTTGAAGTCGAAATAATCATTCACCAGATTGCTGTCTATCTGCATTACCCATGCAAAGAGCAGGCAGAGTAGGGCTGGCAATGTCTGTATCTGCTGAGCGTCTTTATAAGCCAGCGCAATACCCAATAAAACAGGAACAGCCGCCGCCGTCAGAGTCTTCGGGCGAGCGGCTAGATACCATGCTTTTATAGAATTTGTTTCTATCATATTCTAAAAAGATTAAAATTGAATCTTCTGAAATCCTTAAAGGAATCAGGAAGATTAATTGAAGAAGTTCCAACTTACTCCAATACGGAACACTCGTTCGTTCATAGGATAATGAGGCGCGAAGAAGTAGTTCTTGTCCCCCTGTCCTGCATTGATGTGGCTCATCATTACGAAGAAACGGGTGTGCTTGATGTGAACGTTGGCGTAAACATTGACGATAGGATAGTTGCCTATCTTTACATTGTTCTCGCCGTTGCCCTGTACCGTATACTGTCCCATGTAAGGTGAATAGTCTGGAGCTTCATAGCTTGTAAAGTAGCGCATGTCTGCACCCAGGTCTATATTCAATACCTTTACAACCTTGAACTTGATGTAGAGGTTGGTGTAGGCATTGAAGGCTGGTACTGGCAGAACACTCTCCTTGCTCGAATGCTGGTAGGTAAACTGGTTTTCCCAGTTCAGGATGCCCAGTCTGAAGTTCTGCTCCAATTGTGCTGTCAGCAGGTTGATTCCTCCGCTTTCCTGCATGGGTGTAACCATGACTCCTGTTCGCAACCCCTTTTCTGTAATGTCATAGCTCTGCGAGAAGTAGGTGTAGTTCTTGATTTCATCTACAGCCACTCTCAGCTTGGTGCGCGTCTTAGGGAAGGAGAGCGTACCCATGATGCGGGTATGGATGGTCTTGTCGAGATCATTCTCCCACCACAGATGACGGGCGTGATAGTTGCGGTAATAGAACGATGGGGTTTCTCTATGGAAGAAAGCATCGCCTCTTACCTGAAGCGTGTCGCCCAGGAATGGGATGTTCACGTCTACATTACCATCTATGGCAAGGGTTCCAGCGTCAACACCCGTCAGTCCTATTTCTGCTACGGCATTGTAGTGGAGTGTCTTGCCTTCCTGCTTACTCAGCTGTCCGCCTACGCTCAGCACATGCTCGTTGTATTTTTCGAAACCGCCTTCCATGGTTGGCAGTTCATAGTGACGGAGATCGTAGCCGGCGAAAGCCTTCAAGCCTGCCTTTGCCCATTTGTTGAAACCTTCAAGCATGGCGATGGCGAAGGTATTCTTCATGTGCCAGTGCTTGGTCTGGTCGTAGATGGAATCACCGGTCAGTCTGCCTGCATCGTAATATTCGTTCAGATAATAGTCGGCTGGCGTCTGATAAGCTTCGTAAATACGGCGATAGTTGTCAAACTTTACCGTGTGGATGAAGCTCGTTACCGGAACATATTCGCTCTTGTAGAAAAGCGAGTCTTCGGCTTTTTTCTTCTGGACGGCAAGCAGACTGTCGGCTGCGGCTTTTCCGTTTACGGCGATGCGGGTGCTGTCGTTTCTGGTGTCCTTTGCGGCTAAGTCTTTAGCCGGTTCATCGCCGGCAATCTTTGCTCCGTCAGGACGGCCGCTGAATTTAGCTCCCTGCTGTTTGTCGTAGGCTTTCTCATCAAATTTCCTGCCTTGTTCCTTAGCTTTCTTTCTGGCTTCTTCCTTTGCATCCTCTTCAGCATTTTCCTTTTTCGAAGCCATGGCAAATTTCTTTGCCTTGATTTCTTCTTCGGTCATCTTTACCTTGCGGCTGAAACCTATGTTGTAGCGGTGGGTAAAGAAGATGTGCTGGTTGTCCAGTCGGTTCCAGTTCTGTTCCAGAACGGTAGGAATTTCATTGGTGGCAAACGATTCGGTGTAGATTTCCGGATGCTTGATGTAATCATCGTTGGTAATACCGCCGTTCTCGGTCATCTTCTCATGATTGGTACTGAAGAGGAAGTGTGCCTGATAGCGGTCGCCCAGGTAAGAAGCCCACATGGTGTATTTGAAGTGGCTGGTACTCTGTGCGTTATAATATCCTCTGCCATACTTGTAGTCGAATCTGAAACCGGCGCCTAGCCTTTTGTTGGCATTCACGGCAAACATGGCCTTGAAGTCATCTTCTCCCGTCACCTTGTCGCCGCAGCTGTTCAGCGTTATGTTGGTGATAGGCGAGTAGGTGTTGGTGAAATGGAAGTCGCTTACCGGATTTACGATATAGTCGTAGGGCTCTGTAAAGATGAAGTTGCCCTGTGTATTGCGGCGGTCGATGAAGATTCGGTTCAGTCGGGCAGTACCCATGTTTCCGAGGGTGTTGTATTCGCCTCTCAGTCCTTCCGTGAAGGTTGTGTTCATATACATGTGCTGCAAAGTGTCTACTACGGCAGCCTTTGTGTCGCCGAAGCGTTCGTCTACAGTCCATACCCTGATGCCCTTCGGAATCTCTTTGTCTGAGCCCAGTGAATCGGTGTTCACCTTGCGGTTGGTTTGAGGACGGAACTGCGAATCTTCGTTATAGTTAAAATCGTTTTGTGCCGCAACCGGGATGGTTGCAGCACAAAATAGGAGTGATGAGAATATAATTTTCTTCTTCTTCATTATTTCTTAAATAGTCGGATACATACTTCGGCAATCTTGAGCACTACACCCACGATGAGTACGATGTAGGCGATATTGCGGCTTTCTTCCAGCTGGGTCCAGAGTATTACCCCCACGATGGCGAGCAGCATGAAGGCGATGTTGAGATAGTTGCGCACCTTCAGCATGTTGTTCTGGTCGCTGTAGGCCAATGGGCGAAGCCGGCGGTGCTGAGGTCTTACGGCGTAGCTGGTAGGCTGCTTCTGTTCAGTCTGTTCTGCTCCCTGCTCAGCTGTAGGCTGGGCTGTAGCGTTTGCAGGCTGCTGTGCCTCGTTCTGCTGTATCTTATTATCTGTATTCTGATTATCCATGTTTTTTCTTCAACTTATTGTTTTACTAATGCAGTTAACTCTGCGAATATCTGGTCTTTGCGGTCGATGGTGCAACTGCGGAACTTTCCGAAGATCTTAGCCAGGTCGTTCTGCTTCCTGGTGAGCGCCATCTTGTCGCTGATTACCTCTTCGGCAGGTTCTTTGAAACCGGTGCTTCTTCCTTCCTCATAGTTGTAGACGATGCGGCCGAGCGAGAGATTCAGATGATTGTCTGAAATTCTGGCTACCAGCTGGTATTTGAATTCAGTGCGGTCGAGTGAGAGGAATGACTGGCTGAAGACGAGCCATTCGTCCATCGTGTTGGCAATGATGTGTTCAGCATCGTTTACCAGGGCTACTCGGCTTGCTATGTTCTGCTCGTTCTGTGTCAGTTCACTCATGTATTTTAATACGATGTCGTAAATTTGCTTGGCAGTTTTTCCGTTAGCATCCGTATCGAGCGTGAATTCAATCTTGTTTTCATCATTATAGGTGATGGCGCCTGCCAGATATTTCAAGTCCACTTTGGCTGTAGTGCCATTTGGCAGCTTGGTGGCAGTCTTGGCAGCCTCCTTTGGCTTAGCGGCTACGGTAACAGGAACCGCCCATCCCGTGGTTGGTGTGGTTGGCTCCTTCACTACAGCAGGTTCTGGCTCAGTAGCATGGGCCTTCTTAGCTTCAGCCTTGGCGCTTGCAGCGTTGATACTGTCAGCCTGAGCCTTCAGTTTGGCAGCCTGTGCTTTGATTTTAGCCACTTCGAGTGCCTTCTTGGCAGCTTCCAACTGTTTCTGTGCCTGTTCCAGCTGCTGTTCTTCAGTCAGCACGGTTTGAGCCTGTGCAGTCATCAGTGGGAGGAGCATAAATATGGGGATGATGATTTTTTTCATGTCGAGTTGTTTTTATGAAACTAAAAAAATGACAGTTCCTAATTGCGGAACATGGCGGAAGATGAGGGATTCAAACCCCCGATACCCAGAAGAGGGTATACCGGATTTCGAGTCCAGCGCATTCGGTCACTCTGCCAATCTTCCTTTTATATTGTCAGATGCAAAAGTAATACTTTTTTCGCATCTGACAAAATATTGCTGTTATTTTTTAACTATATTAACCCCGCTTTATAGGATTTTATACTATAGCTTTTACTGTTGCTGCAGAAATCTGTCGGCTTCGATGGCTGCCTTGGCTCCTGAACCTGCGGCTACAACGCCCTGGCGGTAGATTGGGTCGGCCACATCGCCTGCTGCGAAAACACCCGGAATGTTGGTAGTGGCAGTACCTGGCACAACCTTGATAAAGCCCTGCTCGTCGAGATCTATCTGCCCCTTGAAGAGGTCGGTGTTAGGCTTATGTCCGATAGCCAGGAAGAATCCGTCGATGCTGATGTCAAACTTCTCTTCGTTGGCTTCGCCCTTGTGGCGCACGAGATGAGCACCTTCTACACCGTTCTCGCCGAAGAGCCCCAGCGTATTGGTTTCGAATAGAATCTCGATGTTCTCCTTGTTCTTTACACGCTGCTGCATGATTTCTGAAGCACGGAGATAAGGCTTGCGCACAATCATGTAAACCTTCTTGGCAAGTCCTGAAAGATACATGGCCTCTTCGCAGGCAGTATCGCCACCGCCCACTACGGCTACTGTGCGCTTGCGGTAGAAGAATCCGTCACAGGTAGCGCAGGCTGAAACGCCCTGTCCGCGATATTTCTCCTCATCGGCAAGACCCAGATATTTGGCAGATGCGCCTGTGGCGATGATCACGGTTTCTGCCTCAATCTCGTTGTCGCGTTCATCGGTAAGATGGAATGGACGTGAGCTGAAATCTGCCTTCACGATGCTTCCGTCTCTCATTTCTGCTCCGAATCGGGCTGCCTGTTCCTTCATGTCCATCATCATCTGCGTTCCGTCTACGCCGTTAGGATAGCCCGGAAAGTTTTCTACCTCTGTGGTGATGGTGAGCTGGCCGCCTGGCTGCATTCCCGAATAGAGTACTGGCTGCAGGTTGGCTCTACCCGCATAAATGGCAGCCGTATATCCTGCAGGCCCGCTACCTATAATTAATGTCTTTACTTTTTCCATTTTTATCTTATAGTTATATTTTTGTTTCCGATGGCTTAAAACAAGCCATTTTCTCTGCAAAGGTACATCAAAACGATGAGAAATCAAAATAAAAATACAATATTTTTCCTTTCTTGCATAATTTATAGCTTTCATTTGAAGAATTATTGTTATCTTTGCACCCGGAATTCTGATGTTTATGGAAGAACATCAATAGAAAAACGAAAAATATAAAACTGGATATATGAATCAGATTAAGAAGATTGTACTGACGGGTGGTCCTTGTGCGGGCAAGACTACCGCTATGGTTAAGGTGATAGAACATTTCTCTAGCCTGGGCTATAAGGTCTTTACCATTCCCGAAGTTCCAACCATGTTCACCCAGGCGGGCATGAATTATCTCACTTCCAACAAGGATTTCTTCTTTGAGGGTGAGAAGGCTACTTTCCAGACTCAGATCAACCTGGAAGACAGTTTTCAGCGTATGGCAGAAACATTGCAGCAGCCGGTCATCATTGTCTGCGATCGTGGCACGATGGATATTTCTACCTATCTCACTCCCGATTTCTGGAACCGCATCATCTCGGAAGAGGGGTATACGAATTCACAGCTTCGCGACCGCTATGATGCTGTGCTGCATCTGGTGAGTGCTGCCGATGGCGCCGAGCAGTTTTATACCACAGCCAACAATGCGCAGCGCCTGGAGCAGGCTGATGAGGAGGGACTGAAGATAGCGCGCGAGTTGGACAAGAAGATTGTTTCTGCATGGAAGGGTCATCCTCATCTCAGGGTGATCAATAACCACGAAGATTTCAACAACAAGCTGAACCGTGTGCTCAAGGAGATAAGCAATGTGCTTGCCATTCCGCAGCCGATAGAGGAGGAACGCAAATATATCGTGAAGCTGACGGGCGAGGTTCCTAATGCGATAGACAGCGATATTGTTCAGACTTATCTTACGGGTGAGCCGGGCAGTGAGATCCGTCTTCGCCGTCGCGGTTTCGAGGGAGGCAAGTATGTGTATGTTCACACCACCAAGAAGCGTCTTTCAGACAATGAGCAGATTGAGACCGAGCGACAGATCAATGCCAATCTTTATGAGAGTATGCTTCAGCAGGCAGATCCTTACCGTCAGCGCATTCATAAGCATCGCAAGAGTTTCATCTGGAAGGGCCAGTATTTCGAGCTCGATGAGTTTCTTGAGCCGGTTTCCAATCTGATGATTCTTGAAACCCGCGGCATTTCTGCCAACGAGAGTGTGAAGTTTCCTCCTTTCATCCAGGTGCTGGAGGATATTACGGGCAACACGAAGTATTATAACTACAACATTGCTCTGAAGCGGTAAAATCAGCCGAAAATGTAAAAAGTTACGGAGATAATTCATATTCTCCGTAACTTTTTACATAAACCACTCACTTTTGGTGTTATTGAGTTTCATCATTCTATTTTCTCCTTTATCCGTTGTACTTGAACACCTTGACCATTTCCTTGTCGCCACCCACAAGCTGGCTACATCTGTTCAGCATTCCGGTGTCTGAGAAACCGCATTTCTCCATGACCGTATTTGAATTTCTTGTGCATCGTCTTATGGTGCCAGACTTTCATTCCTATCCATGCCCCGATGCTTCCTCCAAATACAGCCAGCAACAAAAGCGTGGCTTCGGAAATGCGCCACTTGGCTTTCTTCGCCTTGTATTTGTCAATGCCGTACACGATGAATGTAACTGCATTGATGCCCAGGAGATAGTAGGCGAGGCAACTGTGTAGGAATAATATCTTCTTCATGCTCTAATCTTCAATGTCTTGTTTACTTTGTGTCTATTATCTTTTAGCAGAGATTTTTGGGGGTACTAGCTTATCTTATATGTTGTAATCTAAATATTTCTTTCTGCTTTTCTATTTCTTCCTTAAGTTGCTGTTCTGTAGGAAGATATGTAAGATATTTTGAAGCAAATAATTGCTTGCTGTCGTGTAAGATGGAAAATCTTGCGATATCCTGGCTGGTTTCCGAACAGAGTAGTATGCCGATGGTCGGATTGTCGCCTTCCGTGCGTTTCAGTTCATCATACATTCTTACATACATATCCATTTGTCCTACGTCCTGATGGGTGATCTTGGTCGTCTTCAGGTCGATCAGTACAAAACATTTCATCAGGTAATTGTAGAATACCAGGTCTATGTAGTAGTCCTGGGTATCGGTGATGATGTGCTGCTGTCGCTCTACGAAGGCATAGCCTTTGCCCATCTCCATCAGAAACTTCTGAAGATGGGTGATGATGGCACTCTCCAGTTCGCTTTCCGAGAAGCTCATGTCTCGGGATAAGCCCAAGAATTCTGTCACCATTGGCGACTTGATGAACATGGCAGGTGAGTCTGCGTATCCTTTTGTAAGGGTTTTCATCTCGTTCTCTACCTCATCTTTGTGCTCATTGCTGGTTTGCAGGAGTCGATAATAGTATTGTGAGGCAACATTGCGGTCGAGGGTTCTTGTGCTCCACATTTGCTCTGACGATTCCTTTAAATACCATAGACGAGCTTCTGCATCTGTAACTCTTAGAATACTCTTTAGATGAGTCCAAGTAAGATTTTGCACGCGCGCGTGCAAAATCTCCCAATCTGGGAAATATTGGTATAATTGCTTGAAATAGGCAAGGTTACGAACACCATAGCCGGAGCCGAATTCAGTCGTCAACTGCTGAGATATGGACTTGATGAGCTGTATTCCATAATCAGCACGCTGCTTGCCAAGCTGCTCTTCTTCAACAATACGTTTGCCAATTTCCCAGTTTGAGCGTATCAGGGTTTCGTTGATAGATTGATACGCCTTGTTTCTTGCCCTTGTGATGATGGTTCTGATATCATCTATGACATGTGCATCTATATTTATAATATTCTTTTCCATCTATATATTTTTTCATTTATTCAAGTTTCGCAAGTTTTTGTCCCATACGCCCTGGGCTAGGAGCTTTTGGGCCTTCAGCCCGTACTTGAACCACATGCGAAAGTTCAATTATTAATTTTTAAGGCAAAGATAATAAAAAAAAGGAAAATGAGCAAAAAAATGATGATTTTTTACTCGTTTCCCATCAACTTTTGCATGAAAAGAACGCCTAAAAAGGCAAAAAATAGCGAAATCGAGCATTTGTTTTGAGTTTCAAGTGGTTGTGGCAGTAGTTGGCTTTAAGTGGCATAGACGAGGAAATGCAAAAAACGCAGATTGAGGAAATAGAAACGCTTTCAAATCATTACCTCGCAGAAACGCCCTAATAAGCATTTTTAACGGTGACGGTTCATATTTCCCCATTCTGCGTAAGTTTTGATTTTGCCATGCAGCTCTCATAGTTTAATTTTGCACCGAACAAAAAAGTAAGAATTATGAGATGCACTTTCAAGACAGTCTTCTATGTAAATGGAAGCAAGGAGAGAAACGGAATTGTCCCTATCATGGGACGAGTGACAATCAACGGAACTATCGCACAGTTCAGTTGCAAGCAGAGCGTTACCAAGGCTATATGGGATGCCAAGGGCAACAGAGCCACAGGCAAGAGTAAGGAAGCCAAGGAGGTGAACTTTGCGCTTGACAACATCAAGGCTCAAATCACCAAGCATTACCAGCGACTTTCCGACCGTGAGGCGTTCGTTACCGCTGAAATGGTGAGAAACGCCTACCAAGGCATAGGCACGGAATACGAGACATTGCTCAGAGCCTTTGACAAAGAGAACGCAGCTTTTGCCAAGCGTGTGGGCAAGGATAGAGCCAAGAACACCTACCGCAAGTATCTGACGGTAAGAAAGTATGTTGCCGATTTCATCAAGTATCAGTACAAGCGCAGCGATATGTCCATGAACGAGCTTACTGAGGAGTTCATCCGTGACTATTGCCTGTATCTGAAGAATGTCGTCGGACTTGCGCAGTCCTCCATTTGGATTTACTCCATACCACTGAAGCATATTGTAACGGCAGCTCACTACAACGGCAAGATACCGAGAAATCCATTTGCCATGTACCACGTTGACCCAGACCACAAGGAACGTGAGTTCTTGACCTTGGACGAGCTTACCGCCATGACAGAGATAAAGTTGGAAGACCCGAACATGGCATTTGCGAGAGACCTTTTTATCTTTGGCTGTTGGACAGGTATATCTTTCATCGACATCAAAAACTTGACGGAAGATAACATCAGCATGATAAACGGTGCTCCTTGGATTGTTTCCAAGCGTCAGAAGACAGGCGTTCCGTTCCAAATCAAGTTGATGGACATTCCCATGCAGATTATTGGGAGATACAAGGCTTTCAGAAAAGGAAGTCACTTGTTCAATATCGGCAACCTTGACAGCATCAACAAGCGCATAAAGAAAGTTGCTGCAATGTGTGGCATCAAGAAGCGTGTCTCGTTTCATGTCTCACGTCATAGTTGGGCTGTTTTAGCCTTGGAGTACGGAATGCCGATAGAGAGCGTGAGTAAGATTCTTGGTCACACGAATATCACCACGACACAGATATATGCCAAGGTGACAAGCACCAAGCTTGATCATGACATATCTGTCTTTGAAAGTCGAATCAAGGGGCATTTGCCTGCAATGGGAGGGATGGCATGAAAAGGACAATAATCACCGTGGGCGGAAATGGAATGCTTTCCATTCCGTCCAACTTGGAGAACTTGTGGATGAGTGAGAGTGAGTTGGTGGATATGCTTTATGTTACCGCCCCGAAGCTCAAAGCCGTGATACGAGCTATATATAAAGAAGGTATGTTGTCTATGTTGGAGGTCCAACAAAGGGAAGAACTTTCCAAAGGCGTTTGGCAAACGCTGTATGGATTCCCTATGATTGTTGCCATTTGCTTCCGCCTAACCTCTAATGGGGCTACACAACTTCGTGATGCCATCTTCAAGAGGCTGTACGGAGCAAAAGAGAAAACAGCCATTGTCCTGCAACTCTACGGAGGGACTAATTACTTTAGCTGAAAAACTCGCATCTTTGAGGCATCGGTTATTCACTGTCGTATAGACTTGCTGACGTACTGATTCACTGTCGTATCAAGCATTTCTGTGAAGAACGAAGAACTGCCGATGTCAAACGTTTTACAGTTTTATCGTATGACATATAAAACGTATGACATGCAGGAATACATTTTTGTTCATCCCGAGGAAAGGTTTACCAGCAAGCCTTTCTTCGGGATTTTTCGTTCTATCTTATCCCGAAAGGCTACATCAAGCACCTTGATTTCCAATCTTTTAACATTGCCGGTGCAAACTTCTCCATTCTGCGTAGGTTTGTGTTTTGCGTTTTGATTTTCCGCCCTTACCTTTGCAACTTTAATTTTATCAACTCACAAAGGTTAGATTATGAGCAAGACAAACGACAACAAACAACCTGTAGCTGTGGAAAGAAAACAGCCACAGGCAGCACCTCCGACAAACGAGGTGTTCATCCGTGTTGGCACTACCTTGTACAAGGTGGTTGACCAACCTAACATCAGTGGTGGAAAGGTAAGAAAGCGCATTCCTTGGAACATGGAAACCTTGCGTCAGGACTACGGCAAGGAGTTCATCAAGTACGTTCACAAGTATGACGGCTTCTGTACCGTTCCAGAACATGTGAACCATCGCACGGTGATAGATGGTTTCCTCAATCTATACGAGCCGATAAGTCACAAGCCAATGCAAGGGGACTTCCCGAACATCAAGAAATTGGTAAGTCACATCTTCGGTGAACAATACGAGCTTGGCATGGACTACCTGCAACTGCTCTATCTCAGACCTGTGCAGAAGTTACCAATTCTGCTACTTGTATCAGAGGAGAGGAACACAGGCAAGACCACGTTCTTGAACTTTCTGAAGGCATTGTTCCAAGACAACGTGACTTTCAACACCAACGAGGACTTCCGCAGTCAGTTCAACTCCGATTGGGCTGGCAAGTTGCTCATTGTCGTGGACGAGGTTTTGCTCAGTCGCAGGGAGGATTCCGAGCGGTTGAAGAACCTCAGCACCACACTCTCGTACAAGGTGGAAGCCAAGGGCAAGGACAGGAACGAGATTTCCTTCTTTGCCAAGTTCGTGCTGTGCTCCAACAACGAATCACTCCCTGTCATCATTGACGAGGGCGAGACCCGATATTGGGTGAGGAAGATTTCATCGTTGCAATCTGACGATACCGACTTCTTGGAGAAACTGAAGGCGGAGATACCCGCTTTTCTGTTCCATCTGCAAGGCAGAACGCTATCCACAGAGCACAAGAGCCGAATGTGGTTCGCCCCCGAACAGATAGCGACCGATGCTCTGAGGAGAATCATACGCTGCAACCGTAACAGACTTGAGGTGGAAATGTCGGAGCTGTTCCTTGAGGTCATGGAGAACACCCAAACCGACAGTTTGCAATTCTGCCTCAATGACGCAATCGCCTTGTTGCAATGCAACCACGTGAAAGCGGAGAAGCACCTTGTGCGAAAGATAGTGCAGGACTGTTGGAAGCTGCAACCTTCAGAGAACGCCCTCACCTACACCTCATACGAGTACAACTACAACAGCAGCGGTCACTACTCGCCAACAAAACGTGTGGGCAGGTTCTACACTGTAACGAGGGACAAGCTAAATAGCATATAATTTTGTTGAATTGTTGAATATGATGAAAAAAGTGTTGAATATCAAGTATTTAAGGCTCAACATTTTCTCAACAAATCTCTCAACAAAAGAAAGAGACTGTTGAAAAGAGAAAACATGACAGCTAATGCCTGTCTTTCTCTTTTGCCCAGTGATTTTGTTGAAAAGAACCATTTGTTGAGAGTTTGTTGAGAAGATAAGCCTTTGGTTATCATATCAATACATACTATTTTCAACAATTCATCAGAAATATATACACCACTTAATCCACAGTAAGACATGAACATTCAAGAAGCAAAGCAAATCAAGATTGCAGACTATCTGCAAAGTTTGGGACACCGCCCTGTCAAGCAGCAGGGCGCAAACCTTTGGTACAAGTCACCGCTGAGAAATGAGAGCGAGGCATCTTTCAAGGTGAACACCATGATGAACAGTTGGTTCGATTTCGGAATGGGCAAGGGCGGCAACATCATCACCCTTGCGTCATACCTCTACGCATCAGACAGCTTGCCATATCTCTTGGACAAGTTGGAGAAGCAAGCACCCCATGTGCACCCGACCGACTTTTCTTTCCCTCAGCAAGCCTCCGAGCCGAGTTTTGAGATATTGGAGGTTAGGGAACTCAACCATCCTGCACTCCTGCGCTATCTAAGCGAGCGGAATATTGACCTGCGCATCGCCCGAAAGGAATGTGTCGAACTTCATTTCTCACATGATGGCAAGAACTACTTCGCCATCGGCTTCAAGAACAAGTCGGGCGGTTACGAGGTGCGCAACCGATTCTTCAAGGGGTGTATGTCCCCCAAGGACATCACCCATATCCGACATCAAGGCGAGCCAAGATACGCTTGCTATGTTTTCGAGGGCATGATGGATTATCTTTCTTTTCTCTCGTTACGCTTGGAGAAGTTTCCTGCTTGTCCGTCATTGGATGCGCAGGATTATGTGATACTCAACTCCACAAGCAACGTGGACAAGGCAATTGATGCACTCCATGGCTACGAGCGCATCAGTTGTCTGCTCGACAACGACGAGGCAGGGCGGAAGGCAACGCTTGCCATCGAGAACGCCCTCGGCTATCATGTGAGGGACGCATCCCACTTGTACAGCGAGTACAATGACTTGAACGACTATCTGTGCGGAGTGAAATCCAAACAGTCGGTACACCAAGTACAGCCTGTTAAGCGGACTGCTCCACCTCGGAAGAAAGGCGCAGCCTTAGGTATGTAGGCGGTTCCTGCTCCAATGGCTATTCTGAACGGAAAAGCCATAGCTCAATAGGGCGTTTTCTTGACGCAGTGGCACGCCACCGCTAAAAACACCCATTTGAGCAAAGGGGCATCCCCTTTTGAAACCCCGTGAGCCATGCGCAGGGCGCAATGCGGCAAGCGGATTTGTACAACTCAAAAACAAGTTTATTATGGGACATTTCAGTTTGGATTTCAAGAAGGCAAAGGGCAGCTCTGACGCAAGGGAGTCAGACCACATAGAGCGCAAGGTGATACCCGACAACGCTGACCCTACGAGAACTCACCTCAACCGTGAGCTTGTCAAGATGCCGAGCGGTGTGTATGGTCGTGACGAAGCCATCGCCCACCGCATCAAGACGGCAGGCATCAAGCGCAAGATAACCAATGACCAGGTGAGGGTGATTAGAACCGTGCTGTCTGGAACGCACGAGGACATGATGAACATCGCAGCCAATGGTCAGCTTGACGATTGGTGCAACGACAGCTTGAAGTGGTTGCAGGACACATTCGGCAAGGAGAATGTCGTTTCGGTGGTTCTCCACATGGACGAGCACACGCCACACCTCCATGCCTCAATCGTTCCGATAGTGACAGGCGAGCGAAGAAAGGCGAGGAGTAAGACTACGGACGAGGGCAAGCGGACATACCGCAAAAAAGCCAATGCCGTGAGGTTGTGTGCCGATGATGTACTCAACCGAGACAAGATGATTGGCTATCACGACAGTTATGCTGAAGCCATGAACAAGTATGGCTTGATGAGAGGTATCCGTGGATCGGATGCGAGGCATACCACCACGGCACAGTATTACCGCAACATCAAGCGAGAGACGGAGAGACTTCAAAACTGCATGAAGCTGCTGCAATCCGATGTGGAGGAAGCGGAGCGACTGCTCAAACAGACCAAGAGTGAAATCAACACGGAGAAGCTACAGGCAGCCAAGACGGAAGCCAAGACAGCCTTTGTGTCGAAGATTGGTTCTCTTTTGGGCAGTGGAAAATTGAAGGAGGTGGAGCAACACAACCGAAAGTTGTGCGAGCTTGTGACAGACCGAGAGCAATACATAGCTGAACTCCATGAGAAAATACAGCGAATAGAGGACAGCCACGGCAAACAACTTGACGAGATGCAGCGGAAGCACCAATCGGAGGTTGCGAATTTGGAGAGCAAGCACACCACAGAGGTAACGATGCTCAACAACATCATCCGCAGAGCCAAACGTTGGTTCCCGATGTTGGAGGCACGCTTGCAAATGGAAGACCTGTGCAGGAAGATAGGATTCACAGTCGAGCAAATCGGAGTGCTTCTGACCGGAAAGGCACTCAACTTTAGCGGTTCACTCTATTCCGAGGAACACAGAAGAAAGTTCAATGTGGAGAATGCGGAAATCAAGGTGTTTTCTGATTCTACCAAGCCGAACCAACTGTTTTTGTATATCAATAGACAGCCTATTATAGAATGGTTCAAGGAGCAATGGAATATCTCAAAAGATAGAAGAAATCATCATTTTCGATTATAATCAGATTTGTATCTTATGGCAAGGAGCAAGGAACAAACGCGCAAGGTTCTTCTCAAATTTTAGTACAAAATCTTTCTCTAATTAATGATAAGAACCATTTGATAGTCTCCAGAACTCCATTTTATGTATAGCGGTAAATGTCTCCCAAAACCTATATACATAAATGTAATAAAATTTAAGAAGAGCCAACGCAGCAAAATATATTTGTCTGCATGGGTATTTAGTACACACTACCTAAAACATTGAGAATGAGTGTATCTTGCAATAAATAGTGCAGCTATTTCATAAAAACCACTAAAAGTCTTAGGTATCACTTGTAACACTTCTGTTGAAAATCAACCAGTTTGATATTCTATGTGAAGTTTTTGTAAGCTCTAAACGCCTATACAGATATATTTGAATGTTTTTTATCCAGCAATCGTCCCTACGTATGCGTGATTTAAATTTAAACCTGTTGGCGAGTAAGAAATCGTCAACAGGTTTATATCATTTGTTCAGCAATGTAAAATCTATAGCTTGTACAAATCTATAATGTTCTTGAGTATTTGTATCTTCAAAAGAAAAAAGTTGATTTTTTATAATTTGCTCTAAATTAAAAATTTCCTTTTCTGTAATATCAGGTGCAAAAGTCAGAGAAAAACTGACTTCTTCTATTTTTCCACTTTGACCATCAAATACAGTTAAGCAAATGATTTTTTCATTTCTTTCGGCTAGATACTTTATACGTTCTTTTGAGAATACTTGTCTGACTATAGAATCTACAGGGATACATTTGTTGATTTTTAAAGTACTAGATACAGCAATATTGGCAAAAGAGATTTTATTTTGTGCATTTTTGATAATGTTCTCTTTTACTATAAATGTTTTTCCTTTATATTTGAAACTTTGGGGTAAGATTGTACTGTTTTTTGAACTAGCCAAAGCGATACTTTTTGTATTTTTGCCAAAATTATTCCCTATAATATCTATAAGTTTTACTACAAGCACATTGCTCATAACGTAATCTTTGTAAGGAGAAGGAGAACTTTCCTTGAAGTCCTGAGCAAATTGCCACCAAGAAATATTGTTATAACCAGATTCTACTGCGGTAAAATTTGGAAATGAAGATGTTGGATTAAATGAATACACCCAATTGATATATGAATTGTAATACTTATTGCCAGAACCAACTAACTGTGTTCCATAAGGCGCATGAATAACATCTTGAATGAATTTTGATTCGAACTCTATATTTAGCATGGCAGTTTTTTCATATGTGCCAATTCCTCCAAAATACACATTATCTTGGTTCATATGTATGAACTCTTCTGGATAAGTTGTGTTATTTATAGCATTGCTTGTTAAAAATGACAGGATTTTTGTACTATGGTCATAGGCAGCAGGATTCCCATTCATGCCTTTAGATGTAATATTTACATCTGAAAAATTGTATTTTTTATCTTTTGCATAATTATGTAGCCACTTAATAACAGGATAGTCGTTACAGCAATTTGTTATTACTGAGTTTAATTTGGTTGTGGAAGCCGATGGTAATGACACCTTTTTAGCAATCTGATAGATGTTGTAGTTTCCGGTGTAAATAGACAAAGCACGATTTTGCTGAGTCTCAAAATCATGAGCGAGAAAGCTGTCATCATTAGTGCAACTGAGTAATGATGAACAGAATGACACTATAAGAAAAACATATAAATGTTTCATAACTATTGAAAATTAAATGTTTATTTTGCAAATTTAGAGTAAAAATGTTATCATTGTACTTTAATCCTATAAAATTTAACGTAAATTATACGCAAAACAAAAAATGCTCTTCTTTCGAAAAACTTAACCATTAAACATACTTTGCATCCAAATAATTACAAGACAAGAGAAGTAGTTGTGTATAAAAACAAACAAAGATAGATTGTTAAAAAGGATAAATAATTTTGATTTTTCAACACTTAAAATATTTTTTTTGTAAATTTGCAAAAAAATATAGAATCTTGTAGGTTTAAAAATGGTTGCTACAAGTGCAAGAATTGAATGACGAAACCATTTGGAAAGGAAAATGTATATGAAGATAAAACATTTGTTATTTTTTATTCCTGTGACTTTTTTGGTCGCATGTGAAGGGACTGATTTAATCGAGCCAGACAATGTGTCGAAAGAACAGATTTCCACTCAAATAATTTATAACCCGACAAAATATTCAAAACAAAAAGGTGATGTCTTTGTCAAAAGTAGTTTGCCAACAACAATGGCAAAGCAAATACCTAATGCCTGCGTAACATCAATTATGGAGTATGCAAACAATAAAGTTTTTGGTGGAACAGTAAATGAGGGAGCGTATATTCTATATTATACACAGACATATAATTCAAATCCTTTGATTGATGGTGTTTCTTTGGATTATATCGAGCCTTTTGTAACACATTTCTTTAAAACTCAAACATTTACAAATTATAAGTCTGCAATAGATGCCAAGCATCCCGTCATGACTGATGTAAATAGCCAAATAGAAAGCTCTGCCCATAATGTGTTATGTGTAGGATATAACTCCAATACGGGTGCTGCTATTTATATGGACCCTGAGCTTGCTTGTATGTACTCAGTTAATGCTGGGTATTTTTTACAAGATTATAATATAGTATTAACAGGTATAAAGTAATTAAATAAATATGAAGTTAATTTTTAAATATTTTTTTATTTCTCTATTGTTCCTAAATGGGCAATTAGTTCATGCACAATCATTTAAAATCGACAGCTTAAAAGGTAAAAAATGGGAGTTGCAATTGCCAAAAGGAAAGTCTTATACTTCGAATCTTATATTCAAAGATACGACATACACAACTAGTTTCTCCTTTAATGGACAGACTCATACTATAGAGAAGCCATACTTAATACAGCAGGAAAACGTAGAAACATTTTATGTTATTTTTCCATCAGAAGGAAAGGGTACAAAAACTTTCCCTGTTAAGTTTAAAGTTTTAGAATTTACCGACAAGTTGCTAAAATTGCAAAATACAACAACAAATGTTGTAAATACGTATTTCGCAAAATAAACAACTAGTAGATTGTAAAGTCTAAAAGTTTAGTAAGGTACGTGTGATATTTCATCAATCATCAGTATGTGACGAACGACGTTTTACTCAACTTTTAGACTTTACAGACCACTAGTAAGACAGTGCTTTTTGCAACATATTTCTCTGTTTGATATTTTTTGTTTAATAAAATTCTTAGATTCATTATTTTTTTGTATTTTTGCAGCCGAAAAGAGTTGTTAGGCAGCAAACGTATGCAGATTGCAGAATTTAGAACTGTTGCTAAATCATTACCTCTGTTGAGGTGAAAAACTCATAAATAGTTCATTTTTAGCTATTCGGCTGATTTTAGCGTAATTTTGAAAGAAAATCCTTAATGACCGGAAATGACCATGACCGGAAATGACCGGACCCTTTTGGGGGATTGAAAATGAAAATGACCCTTAATGACTTTGACCCTTCATGACCGGATTTTATGTAGAAACAAAAAAACGGCCGCTCTCCTCGTATTGAGGTGAGCGGTCGTTTTTATTTTATGGCTGAGTCAGCTTATTATAACAAGGTAGACTCCATGTTCTTTATCCCATGCAGCTCGTTACTCCGAGCGTAGTAGCGATAGCGGTCAGAAT
>ERZ1673741.1578-NODE-1578-length-18477-cov-8.106883_pt1 | contig 18477 bp, 15 predicted proteins | sample MGYA00580209_ERZ1673741 | MGnify/ENA primary metagenome ERZ1673741 (study PRJEB41218, sample SAMN15661754) | gut metagenome | host: Homo sapiens | place: Canada: London | collected 2015-08-20/2019-03-30 | study: EMG produced TPA metagenomics assembly of... | reverse complement strand
TGCCGTTACGGTGCAATCGCGTCGCGATTACACCGTAACGGCAACGCGATTACACCGTAACGGCATCGCGATTACACCGTAACGGCGACGCGATTGCACTGTAACGGCAACGCCAAATCTGCGTGCCGGCAACGCTTGAAAACCATAAAAATCATAAGTTCTTAATAATCAACCATTTACCGAAACTGCCCATAATCGCGTCATTTCCACGCAAGCGACACCTTGGTTGAAAAAAATCGATTCTCAGACGACTATTTGTAAAATATTATTATCGCTTTGTGGGTGCCGGTGTCGAGCTGGTCCGTAAGAAATGATCGACCTATGTTTCGACAGCGAGTCTCATGTCGCAACGGTATGGTTAGGCAGGCTTACTTGTTGAGCTTCATAGTTTCAGAGAATATCATGGCGTAAACATCCCAGCTCAATCAGTTAGCCTCTTCACTCCTTTCTTATTTATCAAGGTGTTTAGGCGGGTATGGTTTGGAGACCGCATTGTTTACGTTGATAAAACGAAAAAAGCAGTTGCGATATACGTAACTGCTTCGTCATTTATGTGGACCAGCTAGGGCTTGAACCTAGGACCTCCAGATTATGAGACCAATAGAATGATAGTCCGTGATATTTTGTTATCATGAAAGTTCTCTGAAAATAAGTGGTTTACAAAAACTCGATTTTCTTTGAATATCAAAAAAACACCCCTAACTGAAACAAAATGTTTACGCATTGTTTACGCAGAAGTAGAAACCAGTTACCTATTGCCAGCTTTCGTTTTATATGCGTATTAACACAAAAGACCGATAACGGCACTAATGACAGAAAGAACAACTGTTATGAAAAACCACCAACTGAAGTGACCAGCTTTGAGTAAAAGTTTGTTTACAAATGATAACGTTAGCATGGTTTTGTTTTCAAGTAATAATTCTTCAGATCTACGGTAACTTTGAAATGCTTTTTCATATAGTGCCATTGCCCTGTCAGAATCTACTGATTCTGATTTTTTTGCATCAATTACATATTGCTGAGCATATTTCCTGTACTTAGAATAACTGGTCCAAAATACTCCTTTTTTATGAGTCAACCACATTTCACTATAGTATTTCTTCTCTTTGTATTCCAAAGTGTCACTGATATATATATTCAATTGCTTGAAGCAATCATATATTAGCCTCCTCAAATGCCCCTCAGCCTTCGTCAACTCAGAGTCTATGAAGTGCTTGTCAGAGATGTCATTACGGTAGCAACGCGCAATATGATCATTTAATGCTCTTATCTCATTCAAGAAATTGTCTGGTAGTTTGTCGTCAGACCTCCTTGCTTGGATGTCAGCAAGTAGTGGTTTTACCGTATCTCTATAATTTTTCAATATGTCTACAATACGTTCATCCATTCCTTAAAAAATGAAATTATCGACTCGCTGTAATTATTAATAATCTTGCCAACTACGACTGAAATGAAAATGCTTGAAATCCAGCCAATTATAGTCAAACAATGAGAATTTCTTCTGGTGTTCTGCATCACTTGGACGGGTAATTCTCTGTCAATCAACTTTTCAATTTTAGAATAGTGCTTATATGCAGATTCATAATCTTCTAACGCATGAAGGTCATCTTTATTACGGCCTTTTCTTACGAATTCTTTCGCTTGACTTCTTAGTGAATTATACTTACCGATAAATTGGCCTCTATCTAGAATCCCGCGATCTGAGGCATTGCACCTTTTCTCAAATGCAATCATCTTTTCATCGAGATTCTTAATCAAATATTGATAACTTTGACTTATGCTTATGTCTAAATATGACATTGCTTGACTAACTTGGGACTCACGTTTGTCTTCATCCGTGTCAGCTTCACTCAACGCTATAGAGTCAAACATTGAAGCAATGTTAAGAAGAAGGGGCTCTTCAAAACGCTCATTGCGCCCTTCAATCTCAGAGACCAGAGGGCGCAATGTTTCATTATATTTATTATATAATACTGCTATTTGCGGGTGCATGCAACTTAAATTCTCTTCAAATAAGACTTGACTTTGTGCAACGACATAATGCGACCCATCTGAAGATAAATCGAACCACGAGGGGCCACATCACGCGAATCTTTAATCTTATAGGCGCTATTGCCATGTCTCTTCGAGTCAACATTGGAAATGGCAGTACAGCGCTGATGCGCATAATCCAAGCCCGTCGACTGTTGTATCAACGTGCGAGAATCATTGCTTAATGAAAATTTCATAGACCTTTTGTATTGATTACTTTTGCCAGGATACTATTCGTTTGCAAAATTACGGTTTTTATTTGAATCCTGCAAATTTTCATAGAAAAAAGTATGCAAAAAGACAAAAATTGGGTCAAAATAGGTCATTTATATTCCTGATGCGGAGAAAAATATTTGGCAGTACTTATTTATTGTGTATTTGTTGTTCTTGTTTTCAAAGTGTGATTTTCATACTCTATCCAAGTATGATAGTTAAACAACCTCAAAGAAACTCCATTTATTTGGCAATATATTAAAAAGCCATTACCTTTGCTATCGCTATGCATTTAGGGCAAGCCATGACCGTGATGGTGCTCTTCCTAATTATTTGAGGAAAGTGAGTTTGCCTAACCTTCGTAGAAGGGTTATTCTATTCCGTGAATCGTAGTGTAAGGAGAGTGCCAGTCGGAAAGCACTTGGAATAAATCTTACATGAAAGTCACTTTAGGGGTTGAGACCGATTAGCAGAAGCCCGGTTACCATTCAGCGACAGAAGAGGACAAGATTGCACCGCTGTATATAATGACTTTGCATTTTCTGGCTTATATAAGACAGAAACAAATCATTGTATACAGTGTTTTGTGTATGTATGCCTCACATCGCAAGATTTCTGTAAAGCAGAGGTATGTTGAACAGAAACAATAAAAAGAAATGGTTAAGTTGACTAAATCCATGCCCATTGTCAAGGAGCGCACATGCACAGCTTCTATGGTTCTTGACACGCGGACGAACAGGAAGAACGTAAGCGAGTTTCCTCTGGCCGTTCGTTTTACGATTGACCGCAAACTATTCTATTATCAAGTTGGTGGTTCTTATACTGAGAAGAAGTTTTCAGACATCTGCAATGCTTCAAAAAGTGCATCCGACAATTATCGCATACAAAAAGAATGGAGAGATACATTCGCAACAAAGTACAAGGATTTGTTGGAAAACCTTAACAAGGGTGGCATATTGACGTATGAAATGGTGCGTCAAGCTGTAGTTGAAGGCAATACTTATACAGTACAAACATCAAATAATACAGAGAAGGCACTATCTTTCATTGGCATATGGGAACAGACAATCCGAGAATTGCGTACCAATGACAATGGCGCTCGCTTCACTACCGCAGAAAGCTACGAATACTCCTTGAAATCTTTTATACTATAGCGTCTGTTGTTTATCTTATTTGCCATCTTTAAGCTACAATAAATTAGCTTATAATTTATATCTTATTAACTATTGTTCATGCAGTCATTTTCCGTAATGGATTATCTTAATATAGAAAGCGCAAATTCATTTGTACTAAACATGGATATAGAAGAACTGATAGAACGAATAAAAGAAGGAGACAATGTTGCTCTGGAAACATTATATGAAACATACGCTCCGATGATGAGAAATGTATGTGTCAACATAACCAATGAGTACGAGGACATAGTGAATGACCTCGTCCAAATGGCGTTTATTCGTGCTTATTATTCTCTCTTCCAACTCCGAGATACTTCAAAGTTTGGAGAATGGGTGGCTACAATTACTAAAAATGTTGCTTTGAAACATCTGGCACAGAAACGAAAGATGCCATTTGTTCCCTTTTCAAGTACGATGGAAGAAGAATTGGAGATAGGTTGTATCTTATCCTCCGATTCGCTATTGGCAGAAAAGGAAATACATGAGTTGATAGACCAATTGCCTAAAGGATATGGGCGAGTGTTTAGAATGTCTGTTATAGAAGGTTATTCGCATCAAGAAATAGCCGAAAAATTGGGCATTGAGCCGCATAGTTCTTCTTCTCAATTGTCAAGGGCAAAGGCTTTGTTGCGTAAGATGATTAACAGAAGGGGGATGGGGATTGTTATATTTGTATTGGTATGCACTCCTCTTGGCATATATTTGCTCAAAGACAGGGGTAAGGAGGAAATACAAAAAATCAATATAGCCAGTGAAAAGAAAAATATAATTAGGCAAGTAGAAAACAAAGCCCCTAATAATGCAGCGAATGTGGCTTCTGCAAATTCAGTTGCAAAAATACGCTGTAATCAATACGGTGTATCATCCATTATTCCTGAGGAAATTCCATCAAATGATAGCATATATACTCCAAAGGATTCCATACAACATAAGTTGGTGGCTGTAGAAAATAATGATAGCATTCTGCCAGATACATGCAAACAACCTTACATAGAGACAGAGCATTACCTTGCAGACAATGAGCAAACGAGCAAAAAGCATCAATGGCAGTTGCTTGCAGCGGGTTCTCTTGGCTCAGCTTTGGCTCAGAATGCTTACAAGCTGTTTGTGGGTAATGCTAGTAGTGATGATGGACCTCAACCTTCAGGCCCTGGAACATTCTCAACTTGGGAGGGTTATTATCAATATCTGCAACAGAATGCGCATGATGATATGTCGAAGAAAGATAAAGCTCTTATGGATATTGCCCAAAATAATAAGGGGAAAATCGAGGAACATGAACACCATGACAAGCCAGTTACCTTTGGTCTCTCGGTAACAAAATCATTGGGGAATAATTGGAACTTGGAAACAGGCTTGCAGTATTCTCTGTTAAAGTCCGACTTCACGTTAGGCGAAGGTGCATATTACATCAATCGAAACCAAAAGGTGCATTATTTGGGAATACCTTTGCAAGTGTCGTATAAATGGCTTGATGTCAAGAACTGGTCAGTTTATTCTTCGCTTGGCGGTGCTTTGCATATACCTATATACGGTAAAACCAGCGAAAGGTATATTGTTGGAAATACTACGCCATATATGAATAATTGGCATTTCACACCTTCACTGCAATGGAGCATTGGCACAAGCATTGGAGTGCAATATAAGTTCGCTCCTAAGTGGGGTGTCTATATTGAACCTTCATTCAACTGGTATGTGCCAAACGGCAGCTCTATCCATACAATTTGGACTGAGCATCCGTTCTCTTTCACAATACCTTTCGGCGTTAGGTTTACATGGTAATTCTCTCGTCATGCAGTCTTTTGAACTTTTGTCGCCTCTTATTGATAGAAGCACAAAAGTTTCTGAAAACGAAATGTACAAGACAACAGATTACCTGCGCAATGGGGTGCTATACCTCAACAATCTTCTTCGTCCTCAACATAAGAAACTGAGCACGTTGATGATTTATTCCACGACAAAATGCCAATCGCGCTGCAAGCATTGCTCCATTTGGCAAAAGCCAGAAGAACATTTGTCGTTGCGTGACATTCAGAAGATTATGGCAAGCCGCTGTATTACCAAAAATACGGTTGTGGGCTTGGAAGGTGGAGAGTTTATTCTTCATCCTGAATCCACAGCCATCATGGAGTGGTTCATGCACCATCACCCCAACTACACCCTGTTATCTAATTGCCTCAATCCACAAAAGGTCATTGACGCTGTGCGTAGATACAATCCTCGGCATTTGTATGTGTCGTTGGATGGCGACAGAGATACATACAAGGTAATGAGAGGATGCAATGGCCATGACAAGGTGATAGAAGTGGTTGAGGCCTTGAAAGATGAGGTTCCCATTTCTTTGATGTTCTGCCTCTCTCCATGGAACACCTTCAAGGATATGGACTATGTGATTGGTGTGGCGAGGAAATATAAGGTAGATGTACGCATCGGCATTTATGGCACGATGGACTTCTTCAACACCACGGCCGATTTGCTTCGCACAGATAAGACAAACTACTTGCAGAGTATTCCAGACAATATTCATGAGACGGAAGAAAATTTTGATTTTGTCGCATTGTATGAGGAGTGGAGAAACGGCCATCTGAAACTGCGGTGTCAAAGCATATTCAGCGAACTGGTTATTCATTCTAATGGGGATGTGCCGTTGTGCCAAAACTTGGGTGTGAAACTCGGCAACATACACAAGCACTCTTTGGATGAGATATTCAATTCTCGCCAAACAGCGCATGTGCAATGCCAATATTCCAAGAATTGCAATGCCTGCTGGATTAACTTCCATCGTAAGTATGAAATCATCTTGTTGCGCAACTTCGAGAAAGTCGTCCCCAAGAAAATGATAGAATGGTTCTACGGCAAATATCAATGGACAAGCAATGAGAATGACACCTACAAACAATACATGAAACGGATTATCAGAAGATGAGATACACAAAGCAATTAATCGACCGCTACAAGCGTTTCCGAAATACAAGTCTTTTAAGACACGACTATCATGCTAAGTATGCTTTCGTCGGTATAGGCAATCATAGCATGAACAATCTTTATCCAGTGCTTGCCTTCCTGCATGTGCCCTTGAAGTATGTTTGCTGTAAGTCTGCTGACAAACTGCCTTTAATCGAGCGAGCTTATGCTGGTGTGCATGCCACTACTTCCTTGCAGGAAATACTGGCAGACGAAGAAGTGAAAGGCGTTTTTGTATCAACAGCTCCACAAGCGCATTTTGCAATAGCCACAGAAGTACTGAAGAGCGGCAAGGCACTGTTTATCGAAAAGCCTCCATGCCAAAGTTTGGAGGAGTTGGCGCAACTGTTGGATTTACAAAAGGCGCATGACGCTATTGTGGAGGTGGGCTTACAGAAGCGGAACTCGCCTATCATGCGTGTCTTGAAAAAGGAGTTGAAAAAGAGCAAAGCTTCTGCATGCTATAACCTTAAATATCTTACAGGTGCCTATCCGGAAGGCGACGCCTTGCTAAATCTCTTTATCCACCCATTAGATTGCATGACCTATCTGTTTGGCGAAGCTCAAGTGAAATATGCGGAAATTGCGGGATGCCATACCTTGATGCTCATTCTTGAACATCGTTGTGCCACAGGCATGCTGGAACTGTCAACTGGCTATTCTTGGAATGACGCAAAAGAACATTGGACGATCAACACAGTTAGAGGCATCTACGAGATAGACCAATTCGACAGTTTGACCTTTCAGCCCAAGCCCCAAATCATAATGGGCATCCCAATGGAAAAAGTGTTTCCGTGCGGAAAGACTACCGTCAGTCTGCTTAAAAGAAATAACTTTGTACCTTTGCAGGAGAATAACCAAATTGTGTCCCAAGGCTATTACGATTCGATAAAGGGTTTTGTTGATGCCGTTGAGGGGAAGAATATGCGAGTGCCATCTTCATTGGAACACCTAACTCACACCTACTCTTTGATAGAGAATATACGAACATTAATATAAAATGGAAGATTTATGAAAACAACATTATTCGGATGTGTCTTATCAGCACTCATGTTGGCCTCTTGCTCGTCTGAACAAAATGTAACAGAGCCTGTGAGACTGAGCGACATCGTTAATACTGGGTGTACAAGGTCTTTCTCTGCAAAAGAGAGTCGACCTGAGTATTACAGAAGTGAAATGGAAAAGAAGCCCCAAGTGTCTATTTCCGTTGATAAGAATGGGGTGGCGAACTTCAAGTTCACAGACCTTGAAGCTAATTGCATTGTGAATGAATTCCGTCCGTCTGTAAAAACTAATGACGGAGAAATCGCCATAGTGTTGATACCGTATACTCCAGACCCGACAATGGAAGCCGATTGTTATTGCAGATACGATGTAAGTTTCAAACTCAGCAATGTGCCATCAGGCAAATACTGCATGAAAATTTATGAGTCGGATTATTATGGCAAATACGACACCACACATCCATCTTATGAAGGCTTAGTTTTATTTGCGCCAAACAAGACTTTTGAATTTGACCTTTAACGATTAAAGTCCCATCCGCATATATACTATATGTTGATGGGACTTGTTGTTTTGATTATATGGTTGCTGAATATCACAGAGTATAATTGCGTAAACACACCCAACTCAAACAGTTTGTTTACGCATTGTTTACGCAATTACACAAAAAAAGCAGCTACGAAATTCATAACTGCTTCATTTCAAGGTGGACCAGCTAGGGCTTGAACCTAGGACCTCCAGATTATGAGTCTGTTGCTCTAACCAACTGAGCTACAAGTCCAATAAAATCTTTTTAACAAGTTTGCAGCTTTAGCCACTTCTTTTGTTAAGCGAGTGCAAAGGTATGCCTTTTTCCTGTAATAAACAAATTTTTGTAGACCTTTTTTCATAATTTCTATATTCTTTCTTCTTTTCTTCCACATAATATATTGAGATTGAAAAATGTGTGTTATATTTGCAATGTCAGTAATTGTTTGATTATGCTTATAATAACAAGAAACACGAGCGATTATGGGCCTTATGATGAGGCCGTGGTCGCAAGATATGTAGAAGAGGGCAGGCTTCTTCTCAACGACAAGGCGCGCGATGCCGACACGGGAGAGGCGGGTACAATAAAGCAGCTTTTGGCACGTAAAGGCCTACGGCCAAGGGTCAAGAGCAATGGTTCGTTGTTAAGGCAGTTGGCCCATGTCGGGCGCGACTTCATTTTGCCTCGCGAGGACATCAGGCGCCATTCCCTCCTCGAAGACAAGCGATTGCTCATCCTTGCCATAGCGGGCTTGTCGTTGTCTGTCATCATGCTGTTGCCCATTGGAGGCATCTTGGTGTTCTATGTGGTGTCGCTCTATTTCGCCACCATTTGGGGGTTGTTTTTCGCTTGGCTGTTTAGCACGCGCCAGGTAAACGCCAAGACCACCATCACGACATTCTTCTCGACCCAGGCGGGCGTGTTTCTCATATTCGGCACGTTGCACAGCCTCAACTTCTTCAATGTCTTCACCGACGCGGCCTTCCCCTTCAGCGTTATTGGTTACGTGCTCGGCGTGGGACTTACCGAGGAGTTTACTAAGATGATACCGCTTATTATCCTTCAGCGTCGCAGCCGCGAGCCGATGTTGCCCCAGACCATGGTTTATTTCGGACTTATAGCCGGTATCGCCTTTGGCGTTTTTGAGGGAGCGCAATATCAGACCACCATAAACATTCGCGCCGACTACACCACGGCATTCATACTCAATATCGCCCGTCTCACATCATTGCCTTTTCTCCATGCCATTTGGTGTGGTATAGCGGGTTATTATCTTGGCATGGCCGGTCTGTATCCACGCTATCGCCATGCCTTGTGGTTCCTCGCCCTTGCTGTCCCGGCCCTGCTTCATGGTCTCTACGACTCGTTTGCCAACGTGTCTTATGTGGTGTCGCTGTTTGTGGCTTTTGCCAGCGTGTTATTGCTGATGGCTTATATGCGACGTAGTGGAAAATTGAGAGAAAGGCTTCGCGACAATGGGTAAAACGATAATGTTCCTTGTTGCCGTTTTCATGTCGTCGTGTCTCATGTCGTGCGACTTGGAGACAAGCGACAACGGCAAGCTCGATGGCTTTTGGCATCTTGAGCGTATAGACACCCTTGCTACCGGGAGGGCGCTTGACATGTCGGGCGAGAAGGTGTTTTGGTCTTTTCAAGTAAACCTGTTGCAGTTGCAGGGAGGCTCCTCGTCTTTCTATTTTCGTTTCAACCAAGATGCCGACAGCGTGTCGATACACTCTCCATACACGGCCGATGGCCATGAGGAGACCTTGGGTGAGGGGGGCAACAAGCCTGTAGCCGACCCAAACCTCTTGCGCGACTATGGCATCGACGCACTGGAGACACATTATAAAAAAGAAGCCTTAGACGGCTCGCGGATGATACTCCGTTCGCGCCGACTAAGGCTCATGTTCAGAAAATTCTGAGTGATGGCTTATTATTCAGAAATCGACCACGGTGATTCCGGCTCCTCCAAAGCGCACGTCCTCGTCGTGGTAGTTGGTCACCGTTGGCTCAGCCGAGAGATATTGACGTATGAGCGAGCGGAGTATGCCATTGCCCTTGCCGTGAAGTATGCGCACGCGTTGCGCGCCCATTAGCACGGCATCGTCTATGAAGTATCTCACGGCTTGCAAAGCCTCGTCGCCGCGCATTCCCCTGACGTCGAGATCTGGATGGAAGTCCTTTCTGTGCTCGTCTATGGTGTTTTGCGTCATGTGCGACACGTTGAAGGCCTGAAGCTCCTCCTTTATGGTGTCCATCTTGCTCTTTGGCTGCTCTTCTACATTAGGCGTCGGGGCGTCTTGTGCCATGAGCTCAATTCGCGAGATTGGCAATTTTGTTCGCAAGCCTCCGACAAGTACGGTGGCCGTCTTGCCCGACAATTGCTCCACGATACCTTGGGAGCGTAAGCCCCTCAATCGCACGTTGTCGCCGACAACGATTGGCCTGTCTATGATGACATTTGACTTGCCAGTGGCATTTCTCAGCGCGTTGGCCGCCTTCTCTTCGTCCTTGCCTTTTGTCTTCTTGCGATCCTCGCGGCGTTGCTTCCGCGCCTTTAGCTGCTCCACCTTCTTTTGGAAGTCTTCGTCAGAGAGGAGTCCAGCCGACTTCTTCTTTGACGGGTTCTTCCAATTGTCGTCTGCCACATCCTCCTTGAATGACTCGAGCTCGGCGCGTATCTTCCTTGTCTCCTCCTTTGCGGCTTGCTGCTCGCGTATTTCCCTTATCGCGTTCTCAATGCGCTTGTTGCTCTCCTTGAGCAGTTCCTCCGCCTCTTGCTTTGCCTTGGCTATCACGGCCTTGCGCTCGGCAGAGACGTCGGCAATGTCTTTCTCGTATTGGTCGATGCGTTGCTGCAGTTCCTTTTCCTTCTGGTGCACGGTCTGCCTCTTCTGCTCCCAGTATCGCTTGTCGCGTACAATGTCTTGCAGGTATTTGTCGCTTTGGATATAGTCAGACCCTACTATCTCCGAGGCTTGCCTTATCACTTGTTCTGGCAACCCAATCTTCCGAGCTATCTCTATGGCAAACGAGCTGCCGGGCCTGCCAATGGCGAGCTGGAAGAGGGGCCGCATCTCGTGGCGGTCGTAGAGCATGGCACCGTTGGCCACACCCTCGTGGGCATCGGCAAAGTGCTTGAGGTTTTGGTAGTGGGTAGTGATTACCGCCCATGCTTGCTTGTCGCAAAACTGTGACAGCACGCTTTCAGCTATGGCGCCTCCTATTTGCGGTTCCGTTCCCGTGCCAAACTCGTCGATGAGGATAAGCGTCTTGCCAGAAGCCTGTTTCATCATGTTCTTCATGTTCAGAAGGTGCGACGAATAGGTTGACAGGTCGTTTTCCAGGCTTTGCTCGTCACCAATGTCAATCATTATGTCATCAAATACCCCGCATTGGCTTCTTCCGTCCACGGGTATGCTAAGCCCGCACTGGAGCATGTATTGCAGCAGCCCCGTGGTCTTTAGGCACACAGACTTACCGCCGGCGTTTGGCCCGGAGATTATCAACACGTGCTTGTCGGGAGTGAGCATGATGTCGAGGGGTACAATCTGCCCCTTTAGATGTGACTCGAGAAGCGGGTGACGGGCACGTATGAAGTCAATGTAAGGCGTGGACTTCACCGTTGGCTCGAAGGCGTCCATCTCTTTTGCCTGTTTTGCCTTTGCCTGTATGAAGTCTATTTTGGCAAGGAAGTCATACGAGTCGAGCATCTCTCGCACGTGCGGACGTATTCGCTGTGCCATCTTCGACAAGATGCGGATTATCTCCTTCCGCTCTTCAATCTCCAGTTCGCGAATCTTGTTGTTTGCCTCAACGGCCTCGGTAGGTTCCACAAACACGGTGCGTCCTGTGGCACTTTCGTCGTGCACGATACCCGATATTTTCTTTTTCAAGCCTGGGGCCACCGGTATCACGAGACGGCCGTCGCGCATGGTTGGCGCGGCATCCTTGTCCACTATGCCGTCGCTTTGCGCTGAGCGGAGGATGTTGTTGAGGATTCTCGACACCGACCCGTTGGTCTTCGCCAATTCACGGCGTATGTTGAGCAGTTCGGGAGAGGCGTTGTCGCGTATGTGTCCGAACTTGTCTATGATTTGGTCAATTTGCTGGATTATTATGGGAAACGTGGCAATGCCGTCGGCAATGTCGTGTAGGGCGGGGTAGTCCCATTTCTTCATGGTCACGTCGCTGTCGTCGTCCTGTTCTGGCAACTCCTCGCCACGGTAGAGATATGTCACTATGTCGTCGATGGTCTTCAGCGAACGCCTGATGTCGAAAAGCTCGCTTTCCTCTATCCATGTGTTTTGCAGCCTCAGACGTTTCAGGCTGTCGCGAACGTCGAAGAAAAAGGCCAATGGGAAATCGTCTTGCTCCTCTATCTGCCTCATCTCGCGTATCTCCTCCATCCATGTGTTGATAGTCTCGGCGTCGTTTGAGAAAGTCATCTCCTCAACCTGGCCTTTCCCAAGCGGCGAAAGGCAATAGCCGCCAACCTTATCCTTAATCTCGTTGAATCCTATCTTGGTTTCAAAATTCTTTGGGTATATCATCTTTCCTTGTATCTCGTTGTGGCACGAAAACCTGTCGCCGTGAATTTTGCGACATCGTGGCTTCATTCATTCGGTTTGCAAAAGTACATTATAAAAGATGTATGTTTCAATATTTTCCGTTAATATATTTTAATTCTATCTGTCGCGATTGGTCGCTAAGCTTTGTTGTAATAAGGTTTTTGCTTTTCAGTTGAAAGATAAAGATGTTTCACTTAAAAGACCTTTGCTTTTTAGGCGAAAGTTATAATAAAATGGCAAAACGGCTATTTTGAAGCCATTTTGCCATTAGGTAGTTTTCTAAACAAAGAGCTTCATGGCATTGCCTATTACAGGTGCCATGTCGTAGTATTTGTATTCGGCAAGCCTGCCGCCAAATATTATCTTGCCTTCGTCGTGCCCAGCTGTAGACTCCGATTTGGCAAGGCTCGCGGCCAACGACCTGTATTCATTGGCCATCTCGTTGTTTTTAGTGTCGTTGACAGGGTAGTATGGCTCCATACCTGGCTTATATTCAGTGGAATACTCCTCGCTGACGACTGTCAACGGATTGTCGTAAACATGCTCGCCGAACGTCTCGAAGTGCTTGTGCTCTATCACGCGCGTATAAGGCACGTCGTGCGAAGTATAGTTCACCACCGCGTTTCCTTGGAAGTTGGGCGTGTTTTCCACTCTGGTCTTGAAACTCACGGTGCGCCAGTTTAGGCGTCCGAGCTTGAAGTCGAAGAACTCGTCTATCTGCCCGGTATACACGAGGTTATTAGCATGGCGTTGCCAGTCGTGATATTCAGAGTTGAAGAAATCCACCCCGAGCTTCGTTTCCACGCCATCGAGCAATTGCCCTATCAGGCGGTTGTAACCTCCTGTCGGTATGCCTTGGTATGAGTCGTTGAAATAGTTGTTGTCGTAAGTGAACCTTAGCGGTAACCTCCTGATTATGAAAGCCGGGAGGTCCTTGCAGTCACGTCCCCATTGCTTCTCGGTGTATTCCTTAATCAGTGTCTTGTATATGTCGCGTCCCACAAGCGATAAGGCTTGCTCCTCAAGGTTTAGCTTGTCTGTAGCCTCGCCAGAGGCGAGTCGCTTGCCGTTTGCTATTTGCCGCTTGAGCTCGTCCTCGCATTGCGAGTGGATTATGGCATAGGCTTCCGAAGGCGTTGAGCATCCCCACATTTGGTGAAATGTGTTCATGTTGAACGGCAGGTTGAACAGCTTGCCGTGGAAGTTGGCTAAAGGTGAGTTGGTGTATCGGTTGAACGGTACGAGAGAGTTGACAAAGTCCCACACCTCTTTATTAGATGTATGGAATATGTGCGCTCCATATTTGTGGACGTTGATGCCTTCCACGTTCTCGCAATAGACGTTGCCTCCCAGTTGTTGCCGCTTGTCTATGACCAGGCATCGCTTGCCGCGCATGTGCGCAAGATGAGCGAATGTAGCGCCGAAAAGACCAGAGCCAACGATTAAGTAGTCGTATGTTTTCATTATGCAAGGTGGCTTTAGAGTTTGTCGCCATAACAAAGGTCGCCGGCATCGCCAAATCCAGGCACTATGTACTTGTGCTCGTTCATGCCTGGATCTATAGCGGCGCACCATATTGTGGTCTTGTCTTCCGGGAACACCTTTTTGATATGCTCTATTCCCTCAACCGTGGCTATCACGCAGCAAACGTGGATGCGCTTTGGCGTGCCCTTGGTAAGGAATGCCTTGTAGCCAAGTTCCATGCTGCCGCCCGTTGCGAGCATCGGGTCGGCTATGATGAGAGTCTTGCCGTCTATGGAAGGCGTGGCGAGATATTCCACGTGTATGCCTACCTTATGGTGCTCCTCGTCGGTGTACTCGCGATAGGCCGACACGAAAGCGTTGCCGGCATGGTCGAAAACATCCAGAAAACCCTCATGGAAAGGCAAGCCAGCCCTGAAGATGGTGGCGAGAACCACGTTGTCGGAAGGTACGTCTACCTTTGAGACACCCAATGGAGTGACAACCTCGCGCGTCTCGTAGTCGAGCTGTTTTGACACCTCGAAAGCCTCATACCAACCCACGCGGCGAATGTTGTTGCGGAAGAGTAAACGGTTTTGCTGATAATCCTTGTCGCGCATCTCTGCGATGTATTGACCGACGATGCTGTTTACCTTTGAAATATTTATGACCTCTATCATATCTGTATTTGAAAGTTGATTATTTTGATTGTTATTGTTTCACATTGCAAAGTTACGCAAAATATAAATTTGAATGGGTAAAATAAGGCAAAAGTTGTATTCGCAATGACATCTACATTTAGCAAAATGAACAAACAAAGCGTTGTTTTATAATTATTAACCTAAAAAAGTTTTAGAACGGACGAAAAAACGCACAAGACTTTTTGTCGTGCCTGTAAGTTTTGCTACCTTTGCCCTCGAAATAGGAAAGTTCACATTATTCACAACTAATACATTTTAAGAAAAATGGCAAAGTTTGACAAATCAGTATTGGCAAGCTACGGAATCCAGACAGGTACTGCTGAGGTTCTGTACAATCCTTCTTACGAGGTTTTGTTCAATGAGGAGACAAAGGCAGGTCTCGAGGGTTTCGACAAGTGTGTTGAGACAGAGCTCGGCGCTGTGAACTGCATGACAGGTATCTACACTGGCCGTTCTCCTAAGGACAAGTTCATCGTTGACGATGCCACTTCTCACGACACCGTATGGTGGGATTCTGAGGAGTATCACAACGATAACCACCGCGCAAGCCTTGAGGCTTGGAAAGCTGTCAAGAAGATTGCCCAGGAAGAGCTCAGCAACAAGAAGCTCTATGTTGTTGATGGCTTCTGTGGTACACACCGCGACACACGCATGAAGGTTCGCTTCATCGTGGAGGTGGCATGGCAGGCTCACTTCGTTACAAATATGTTCATCCGTCCAAAGACAGAGGCTGACTTCGAGCAGGAGCCTGACTTCATCGTCTACAATGCTTCTAAGGCAAAGGTAGAGAACTGGAAGGAACTTGGTCTTCACTCAGAGACTGCTGTCGTCTTCAACGTGACAAGCAAGGAGCAGGTTATCATCAACACATGGTATGGTGGTGAGATGAAGAAGGGTATGTTCTCTATGCAGAACTACTTCCTCCCTCTCCGTGGCATCGCTTCAATGCACTGCTCTGCTAACACCGACATGAACGGTGAGAACACAGCTATCTTCTTCGGTCTCTCTGGTACAGGTAAGACCACTCTGTCTACTGATCCTAAGCGTAAGCTTATCGGTGACGACGAGCACGGATGGGACGACAAGGGCGTGTTCAACCTCGAGGGTGGCTGCTACGCTAAGGTCATCAACCTCGACAAGGACGCTGAGCCTGACATCTACGGCGCTATCACACGTGACGCTCTTCTTGAGAACGTTACAGTGGACAAGGATGGCAAGATCGACTTCGCTGACAAGACTGTCACCGAGAACACTCGTGTCTCTTATCCTATCTACCACATCAAGAACATCCAGCGTCCTGAGAGCCAGGGCCCAGCTGCAAAGCAGGTCATCTTCTTGAGCGCAGACGCTTTCGGTGTGTTGCCTCCAGTTTCTATCCTGAACGCTGAGCAGACTAAGTATTACTTCCTCTCTGGCTTCACAGCTAAGTTGGCTGGTACAGAGCGTGGTATCACAGAGCCTACTCCTACATTCTCTGCTTGCTTCGGCCAGGCATTCCTTGAGTTGCATCCTACAAAGTATGCAGAGGAGCTCGTTAAGCACATGCAGAAGAGCGGCGCTAAGGCTTACCTCGTGAACACTGGTTGGAACGGTACTGGCAAGCGTATCTCTATCCGCGATACACGTGGTATCATCGACCGCATCCTTGATCACGAGATCGACAAGGCTCCTACGAAGACAATTCCTTACTTCGACTTCGTTGTTCCTACAGAGCTCGAGGGTGTTAACAAGGATATCCTTGATCCTCGCGACACTTACAAGGACGCTTCTGAGTGGGAAGCTAAGGCAAAGGATCTTGCTGCTCGCTTCATCAAGAACTTCAAGAAGTATGAGGGCAACGAGGCTGGTAAGGCTCTCGTAGCTGCTGGTCCAAAGCTCTAAGCTGAAACGTGAATATGCCTTTCTGTCTCGAGGAGGCAGAAAGTTTATTTCAAAAATACAAAAGCAGGTTGCGATAACCGTGAGGTTTTGCAATCTGCTTTCTTCGTTTTGTTAATTTCAATACGAATGTTCATTCAAGCCTGTGAAATACTTTCTGATTCAATCCAATAAATATCTTCTGAATCAAGCCAATAACATGTCTTCTGAATCAAGCCAATAAAGAATCTCGTAATCAAGAATGTTTGAAGTGGGAGTGTGGCATGCTTTTTTATAACAATCCTGTCGTCTTGTTATTGATGACTTTGGGTATGATTAATAGCTCTTTAGCTTTAAGCGTAACTCAGTATAAATAAGAGAGGGATGGAAAAGCCGTATCGCATTTTTCCATCCCTCTCCTTATTTTTATGTGTGTCGTGCTAAAGCTTAGATAATGCTGTTTTTCTTAGTCCACTCCACAATCTCTGGAATATAGCCAAACGCAAGGCCTGTAACTGTGTCGGCGCAACCATAGTAAACGGCAATGCGGCCAGTCTCAGGGTCGTGAACTTCTGCGCATGGGAAGCAAACGTTTGGTACGTCGCCCATGCACTCGTAAGGCGTTTGCGGAGAAATGAGGTAAGGACCAGAGCGGTGCGTTACCTTCCAAGGCTGCTCAAGGTCGAGCAGGGCCGAGCCGAACGCATAGACATAGCCGTTGCATGAGTGCAGCACGCCGTGATAGAACAGCAGCCAACCCTCGGAGGTCTTTACGGGCACGGGGCCTGCGCCAATCTTCATGCACTGCCAAGCCGAAACCTCAAATGCGGCTGGTGCCATGACGTGGCGGTGGTGTCCCCAGAACTCCATGTCGGGCGACTCGCTGTAGAATATGTCACCGAATGCCGTGTGGCCAGTGTCGCTTGGGCGAGAGAGCATGGCGAAGCGTCCGTTGATTTTCTCAGGGAAGAGCACGCCGTTGCGGTTGTATGGCAGGAAGGCATTCTCAAGCTGGTGGAACGTCTTGAAGTCCTTGGTCCATGCTACGCCGATTGTTGGGCCGTGATAGCCGTTGCACCATGTCACGTAGTAGCGGTCCTCTATGAAGCACACGCGTGGGTCGTAACCATAAACCCACTCTCCGATTTCCTTGTTGTCGCACTCGAAGCGCAGAGGTTCCTCGTTGATGTTCCAGTTCACGCCGTCTTTTGAGAAACCAACGTGGAGCACCATGCGGCGGTTGGTGTCATCGCAACGGAACACTCCGGCGAAGCCCTCGCCGAAAGGCACGACGGCACTGTTGAAAATGCTGTTGCTTGTTGGCAACAGGTCGCGCGGTATGATTGGGTTCTTCGAACAACGCCACAGCGGTGAGCGTGCGCCCTCGGGACGGTCTTCCCAAGGCATATTTGGCAACGGGTTGCCAGAAATGATGAGTTTGCTCATAATCTATTTTGTTTAAGAGTATAATTTTTTTGTATTCCTGATTTATTTCTTGTCAGGGTACGTGAACGGCACGAACCATGTTATCAAGAATGCAGGTATGGTACACACGAGCACAAAGATAAAGAAGTCGCGATAGCCGAGCCAATCGCTCACGAAGCCGCTGAGCATGCCCGGCAGCATCACTCCGAGGTTCATTATGCCTGAGGCGAAGGCATAGTGTGCCATTTGGTGCTTTCCTGGCGCTACTTGCTGCATCATGAACAGTGTCAAGCCAACGAAACCGAAACCATAGCCGAAATACTCAAGCACGATGCCACCACCAATAAGCCACAGGCTCTCTGGCTGATAGATGGCCAACAATGTGTAGGCCACGAACGGCAGATTGAACACGCAGCAAAGCGAGAAGAGCGACTTCTGCAATCCACGGTGCGCTATGTAGTATCCGGCGAGTATGCTTCCTATCACGAAGGAGGGTGTGTCAAAACTCCCAATATAAATAAAAAAACTTGTTGTACGTTCTTGTG
>ERZ1673741.1575-NODE-1575-length-18486-cov-4.735120_pt1 | contig 18486 bp, 17 predicted proteins | sample MGYA00580209_ERZ1673741 | MGnify/ENA primary metagenome ERZ1673741 (study PRJEB41218, sample SAMN15661754) | gut metagenome | host: Homo sapiens | place: Canada: London | collected 2015-08-20/2019-03-30 | study: EMG produced TPA metagenomics assembly of... | reverse complement strand
GAATATCAGATTTAATATCCGATATTCTTATGAAAATATAATCCTGAACGAGTAAATTCCACATTATTTTCGTTCTGTTTTAAAGTGGAATTTAACTTTTCACTTTAGCTATTTAAGAAATACCATACAAAAAATATAAAAATGTCTAGTATAATAAAACATAAATACACTGATGTATGAATAATTAATAAAATATCGTTACATAATTATCTTAAATACAATTAGACATAAATCAAATTAGGATAAATACAAATATATTTAATGAACTTTATTTCGTATATTTTCACCTTTCATTACTATTTTAATATTTGATAAATACATGAATATAAAACACATACATATATAATATCTATAAATCATATCCTCTCAGTATATTAATTTTCTCCTTATTTCATTCTGTTTCTTCTTTTAATCATATACCCTCTATACCTCTCATATCCCCTTTATACAGCTTTATTCCTCTCCTTTATATTCTTATCCTCTTATATCCATAAGTCTCTCTATATAGCTTATATAACTCATACAAGTAAAATCCTATTTTACTAGACAATATCAACTAAATATGGCATAATACATCACTGTACGAAAGGAAATGTAGACTATGATATCAACACATAATGTATCACTCAGATACGGAGATCGCGCTTTATTTGAAGATGTATCAGTAAAATTTACTGAAGGAAATTGTTATGGGATTATTGGTGCAAACGGTGCTGGTAAATCCACATTCTTAAAAATATTATCAGGTGAAATAGAACCTAACAAAGGTGAAGTTATTATTGAACCTAATAAGAGATTATCTGTTTTAAAACAGGACCACTTTGCTTATGATGACTACAAAGTTGTAGAAACAGTCATCATGGGTAATAAGAGACTGTTTGAAATCATGCAGGAAAAAGAAAAATTATATGCTAAACCAGATTTCAATGATGAAGATGGTATTAAACTAGGAGAACTTGAAGGTGAGTTCGCAGACATGGATGGCTGGAATGCTGAAAGTGATGCTGAAATCATGCTAAATGGTTTAGGTATTACAACTGAATATCATGATATGTATATGAGAGACTTAGATGGTAATCAGAAGGTTAAAGTATTATTAGCCCAGGCTTTATTTGGAAACCCTGATATTCTTTTACTAGACGAACCTACCAACCATCTCGACTTAAAGAGTATCAGATGGTTAGAAAACTTCCTATTAAACTTTAAAAACACTGTCATTGTTGTATCACATGACCGTTATTTCTTAAACAAAGTATGTACACATATTGCTGATATTGATTACAGCCGTATTCAGCTATATGTAGGTAACTATGATTTCTGGTATGAATATTCTCAGATGCAGATCCAGCAGATGAAAGACCAGAATAAGAAAGCAGAAGCTAAGAAGAAAGAATTAGAAGAGTTCATCGCTCGTTTTAGTGCCAACGCTTCTAAAGCAAAACAGGCGACTTCTCGTAAGAAGTTATTAGATAACCTAGAAATGACTGATATGAAACCATCACTTAGAAGATACCCATTCATCGGTTTCAAACCAGGTAGAGAAGTAGGAAACATTGTATTAAATGTAGAAAACTTAACTAAGGTAGTAGATGGAGAAAAACTTATTAATAATGTATCTTTCTCTATTCTTCCAAATGAAAAGGTGGCTTTTGTCGGCGACGATAAAGCAACTGAAGCATTCTTTAAAATCATCATGGGAGAAGATAAAGACTTTGAAGGTTCTTATAAATGGGGTATTACGACTACTCAGTCATATTTCCCTAAAGACAATTCAGCATTCTTTAATGATTGTGAATTATCTTTATTAGACTGGTTAAGACAGTTTACTGATGGCAGCATGTATGAACAGGAATTAAGAGGATGGTTAGGTAGAATGTTATTCTCTGGTGATGAAGCATTAAAGAAAGCGAATGTTTTATCAGGAGGAGAAAAGGTAAGATGTATGCTTGCAAAAATGATGATGCATGATGCAAACGTCTTAATCTTTGATGAACCTACAAACCACCTTGATCTTGAATCTATCCAGGCACTAAACCAGGGCTTAATGAGATTCCCAGAAAATATTCTATTTACTTGTCATGACCACCAGTTTGTTCAGACAATCGCGAATAGAATTATCGAATTTACTGCAGAAGGTACAATTGACCGTCTATCAACATTTGATGAATATCTAGAATATAAGGACACACTTGAAGCATAAGAGCGGATTAACCGCTCTTTTTTGCTTCTCAAGGCTAGTTTCTTATACGATGAGGATGTTAATGCCTGTATCATCCTATAAGGCTTAGAAAAGCTGAGAATTATTTTATAAATCTGAAACTTACTTATAAGCAGATTCTAAAAGTATTATCATAATACCTATAGAAAATAGGAGGATAACTTAATGGGTAAACTATTATTAACTGGTGTTGATGGAAACTTAGGTCAATTAGCTGCCGACGTATTACTTACATTAGAACCAGTGGAAAACTTAATCTTTTGTGGTTATAATGAAGAATCACTAAAGAAATATGCTGAAAAGGGTGTAGAAACACACGTAACTAACTTTAATAATTCTGATGGATTAGTTGAAGCATTTAAAGGGGCTGATGCTCTTGCATTAATCTCTATGCCTTTTGTTGGTGTTAAAAGACAGAATGCGCATAAGAATGCTGTAGATGCAGCTAAAGCAGCAGGTGTTAAACAGATCATCTATACTTCTTTAGTCAATGCTGATGATGAAACAAATCCATCAGTAGAAAAGAAAGACCATATCTATACTGAAAAATATATCCAGGAAGCAGGTCTAGACTATCAGTTCATGAGAAACTCTCAATATGCTGAAGCAATGGTTACTAACTACTTTACTTATGCTCATATGAATGCACCACTTACTAATTCACAAGGTGATGGTCTAATGGCTTATATTTCTCGTAAAGATTGTGCTAAAGCATTAGCTTATGCATTACATAGATCTAATGAATTTCATCATAAAGTATGGAATATTAATGGCTTAGAACTAATGACTATTTCAACATTCTGTGCTATTGGTGATGTAAGTACAGGAAACCATGTACCATTTGTAAATGTCACTGATGAAGAAAACTATCAGATCTGGGATGCAATGGGAGTCCCTAGAACTACTGATGGCGTATTCCTAAAGGATTCAGAAGCACCTTTCTCTTCAGATGGCATGGTTACATTTGCACAGGCTATTAGAGAAGGTAAAATGGATATTCATACAAAAGACTTCACTGAACTAACAGGAGACACACCTATCTCTGTAAAATACATGTTTGATCATAATGAAGAATTCCAAATTGGTGAAAGACATTCTCAAGACAAATAAACTATACACTAGAGCGGATTAAACCGCTCTTTTTTAGCTTTTCAAGGCTAGGAAAATATATTATTGCTATTAGAATGAGATAATAGTATTGAACGCTTTATTAATAAAAGGCATAATATCAGTAATTAGGAGGCCCATCATATGAAAGTTTACTCATCTTCATCAATGAAAGAAAATTATAATGAAATAGTAAACTTATGCAGGAAGACTCAGGAACCTATTTTTCTAACAGAAAATGGAGAAATGGATCTGGTTATTATGGATATAGAAACATTTAAACGCAAAGAAAAAATGTTGGATTTACGTGAACAACTTCTTTCTGTAGAGGAAGAGAGAATGGTAGGAAGTAAACAGTATACAATTGATGAATTAGATCAGATTCTTGAAGCAGTCATTCAAGGATATAGAGAATACTGAGTATTAAGTCGATGTAGTTCACTTTGCGTGTGCTTTATAGTTTGATATTGTTATCACATTGAAAGAAATGAATGCTGTAGATGAAAAATTACCTGATATACTATTATCAGCTAATAGACTATTCTGTATGAAAGATTACTTAAAGTATGGCTATGATTTCATGCTATTAGGACATGCTCATGGAATATGTGGAAAAAGTGATAGCAGAGGATTCAAGAAAATTAATGGTTTACCATCGTTTTGCGTTCCCAATCGAAAGAATGGGCATATCGACTTTCTTTAAGAGAAAAGAAGAACAGGTATTATGTGTATGAATTTGTATTTGAAGAAGTAGCTGCATTACGAGTAAAACGTTTTGATACATTGAATGAAGAATGGTTAGAATTTATTAAATTGAATAGAAGTAAAGGTGGTCTGCAGCATGAGCATGATGCGGTGATTGGTCCTGTAGCAGATGATAATACCATGGAAACTGTACAATTATATATTGCTAATATACTTACTGCGAAAGAGGCAGTGGAGAGATTGCGATATAGTAAAGTAAATAATCAGGTATCATTTCACACGGAAAAAGCTTTAGAATATCTAAAACCGGTTAGGAGGAGTTCTTATGCCAGAGAAAATATATAGTTTTAATGGAAAAGACATTACAATGAATGTATGTATACAGATTAGAGATGTAGTGAAACTATTACAGGAACACTTTCAAATCAGTTTTGAAGAAGCTGTATTACGATTCTATAAATCGGAAACATATAAGACGTTGCAGGAAACAGAAAACGGTCTGTGGGCAGAGTCAGCGGAATATATAGCAGATAGATATTATGAAGAAACAACTGGCTAATATTCCGACACTGATAGAGAGGCTGAAGAAAATAGAAAAGTGAGTTTAAAAGAAAAGGCAAGAATGCATTTGATATCTTGGGTAATTCAAAATAACTAGGGGTTTCCTATATTTTATTTATCACGTAGTATGAGTGTAAATGGGAGCCTATTGTTTCAAGCTTATTAAGAGACTCAAGTCATAAAAATGCGAAGGTAATGCATAAAAACATCTACTAGTAAATTACAAGTTAGATTATAGAGCATATAAGGAATCCTTAACACACAGGATTCCTTTTAAAGTAGACTTGCCTCTTTTTCAAACTCCTCATAGCTACTTACAAAACGATAAGGTTCATACTCTCCATATGCAGTGGGTCTACTGATAGTAATAATTTCTATATCATATCCAAGTTTTTCTTGTATTCTATCTGCAAACTTTGCCATTTCTTCACCAGGCTCTGTCTGTAATGCAATACATCCAGGTTTATTCATTCTTTTCGCGATAAGATAACACATATATTTATACCTCCTGATTTGATTCTACTATCTACATAATACAAACACAATAATGTTTTTCTTCTCTTGATAATCACTCATTCCAATAATAGAATACTCATAAAGGAGGCTCTTATGGATATTAATAATGCTTATGTAAGAGATGCTATTTTGTATTATACCATCCAACAATATTTCATTTGTAACGATAAGAAAACTAGTCAATTCATAGCACAACTAGACCACTTCAAGTATAGAAGTGATCTCATACATAATATCCCTTACTTATCCTTGCAATTACACGTATCAGAGAAGGATTTCTATCATACCTATCTAAGATCAAGGAGAGTTTTAAAACACTCCCAGAAGATGTTATATTAGTTAAAAAAGGCGATGAGATATATTCTAAACTATTAGCTGTGATTCCAACAGCACCACCATATTTATTTCTTAAAGGCAATGTATACTTATTAAATGAAAAGTCTGTCAGTGTAGTAGGGAGTAGAAATGCTTCTAAGGAAGCAATGAAAAAAACAGAAACACTTGTAAAAGCATTAGTAAAAAGAAATATAGTAGTCAACGCAGGACTTGCGAAAGGAATAGATACAATAACCCACCAAACAGCATTAACAAACAATGGAAGAACTATAGCTGTCATAGGAACACCTATTAACCAGTACTATCCTCAAGAAAACAAAAACCTTCAACTCACAATTGAAAAACATGGACTTGTTGTCTCACAGTTTCCACCCTGTAATAAAGTATACAAATGGAATTTTCCTACAAGAAATGCGACTATGAGTGGTATTTCTATTGCGACTATTATCATGGAAGCAGGAGAGAAAAGTGGGGCATTAAGACAAGCAGATCACTGTATAAAGCAAGGTAGAGACATCTTGATACCTTACTCATTACTACAATCTTCTCTCTTATGGCCTAGAAAGTATATACAAAAGGGAGCATATACTTTTAGGAACATAAAGGAAGTATTAGAACTATTGAATATGTAAATTAAAAGGAGAGCATATATGTGTATTGAAATAGAAAACTACAAACAACATGATTTATTCAATTACTTTGATTACAATCAAATTGATACTGATGCTGAAGATTTACTCAATACTCTCTTGAATAATCCAGAATACAATCTTAAGCTCAACAAAAGAAGAGTACCCGTAATGGAAATTGCGAAAGTATTAGGCTTTAATATCTATACTACAAAATTCAATGATTACCATATCCAAGCAACAATAGGCATATCAAATCTACTCATTGATAAATACAAAAGTGATAAGGTCATTATTTTAAGTAGTGAATATACTGATGAAGAGATTCTTTTCTCTTTGTGCTCTGAGTTAGCTCATTACATATATGATAGTAATCCTAATGATGAGTATTCTCATACATGTAGAATTAATGAACCTATTAATGATAAAGAATTAAGAGCCATTCGTTTTGCGGATGCTTTATTAATGCCTCTAACATCATTCAAAGAAGCATACAGTGAGTTGTCTCGCAATATTAATGATACAGAACTTCTTATTCATGCATTGTCTGATACATTTAATGCACCTCAAGTTGCAGTAGAAAGACGTTTAAAACAAGTAATAAATACAAGGCTTTAAAGGACTGTTATGTTCTTTATGAGTGCTAAATAATATTGTGTTTGCAAACTTGAATGAGTCAGAGTAATCTGGCTTATTTTTTTAATTGCAAGAATGTTTGTGCTTCTATAAGTTGCAGAAGATAAATACTAATATGCGTTTTAATTAAGTAATTTTAGCTTATAAAGGGTATAGATAGTATAGGAGAATTCTTTTGATAAGATGGAAAGCACTTATATATTTTCTACATTGTCTTCCTATAAACGAATACACCAAAATTAATTTTATATGTTTCAGACTTAAAGGTAATAGTCTGATTATTCCACTTTAAACAACTTAGAAAGGCATGTGAGGTTGACGATAATTTACTTATGAGATTGAGAATATTAATATATCGCTGAAAAGAAATTCTGCTTAATAAATGTCTGTAAGAAAGGGTGATTATATGAACAAAACACTTGAACAACTCATTGAAAGTTTAGACACAATACCTTTTTTGTTTGTTGGTTCAGGATTATCAAGAAGATATTATAATTTACCAGATTGGACTGGATTATTAAAAGTAATGGTTGCTAAATTAAACAAAGATTCATTTGCATACCGATCTTATGAGAATCGAGCATCTTTCGAAGATAATCAATATGGTATTAATCCTAAAATAGCTTCACTTATAGAAGAAGATTTTAATAAGGAATGGTTTCATAATTCTGAAATAAGAAATTTAGATGAAACATATATGGAAAAAGTAGAAAAAGGTTGTTCTCCTTTTAAGGCTGAACTGAGTTATTATCTAAAACAAAAGTCGGTGTTATGTCCAGATCTAAAAGATGAAGTTACTTTGTTGAATAATATTGCAAAAAAAATCAATTGCTAGAATTATTACAACAAATTATGAATAATCAGATAGGGTTATCTTTTTCATTGTAATCATTTTATTATCTTCAAATGCAAACGATGATTCACCAATGTCATACCCTTCCATTTCAGCATCATATTCAATAAAAATAAATCTTTTTTTCAGTAATTTAACCTGTTCATTTGACATGCATTTTACTATAGAGTTTAAAATATCTCTAATATTAGTATCTGAAATAGAATAACCCATAAAAATTATAGGATACTCCATAAATATTGTAAGTAACTTAGCGGCCAAGTGTTCACGCTTCTCTTTAAATTCACATTTGTAGAATTAACAGTTGGTTGTTTTATGATTGTAAAAAGATATTTATCTAAAGAAACGGCAGAACCCCCACCTCTATATGAAATATAGGTGGGGGATGAATTTATTTGAGTAATTTTGGAATAGTGAGGGTATAAGATATATGGGAAGCTTTTTTCCTAAATATACAGAAAGGAGGAAAACTTATGTATCTTACAGTTAAGCGGCAGATGAAGCATCTGTCCAAGGAAGACTATCGTTCCATCAAGGAACTATGTCATATTGCAAAGAACCTCACTGATCGGGCAATCTATAACATCAGACAGCACTACTTTGCAGAAGGCAAGTATCTCAATTATGAGAAGAACTACGTACTTCTGAAGTCGTCTGATAACTATAGAACGCTTAATTCCAATATGGCACAGTAGATACTCAAGGTTGTAGATGGTTCATTCAAATCATTCTTTGGTCTTCTTCAAAAGGCAAAGCAGGGAAAGCATGCACTTAAGGACTGCAGACTTCCACGCTATCTTCCAAAGGATGGATATACTACACTCGTCATTGGATTTGTAAGACTTAAAGGGAATAAGCTCATACTTCCATATTCAAACAGCTTCAGAAAGACACATAAGGCTGTTGAGATTACTATCCCACCTATACTGCTTGATAAGAAAGTGAAGGAAATACGTATCATACCAAAGGCAGATGCCAGGTTCTTTGAAATTCAGTATATCTATGAAGCTGAATGCATTCAGATAAATCTTAATAAATCAAATGCATTGGCACTAAATCTAGGTATTAATAATCTTGTCACTGTTGTATCAAGCAGAGGGGAAACATGCATCATTGATGGAAGAAGACTGAAGTCTATCAACTAGTGGTTCAATAAGGAAAATGCAAGATTACAGTCCATCAAGGAACAAGCAGACCTTCGTTAATAATCTATACGGAAAACTGAGAGACAAGCTTGAATATCTTCGTGAATTGAATGGCATCACAGTTGTAATGCAGGAAAAAATTCTACACTTCAAAAGCAAGCTTCTGAGATAAGGATGTCATACCAGTCTATAAGAGTTGTGATAGTGAAGAATATCATTTCAGTGGTAAAAGAATACATCGTGGATAGTACAGAACAGCTAATGGAAAAGTGTTGAATGCAGATGTAAATGGTGCATTGACATCATGCGTAGAAGTAGCATTGTGGATGTAAATGTCCTATACAGTAGAGGCGAAGCGGATACGCAATAAGAATAAGGATTGCCTAGCAATAGGTGGAGAATTAAATATCAGTCTTCTTAAATGGATGCTCAAGCATCCTAGAAGCTACGACTTCAAATACGAAGTATTAAGTCGTAGTAATTCACTATACAGAGTAAAAAGATAAACAGGTAGTTAAGCCAATGCGGATTGAAAATATTGAATCAATAGAAGGACAGTAAGTTCTATTTTAGAAATTTAGGGGGGAGTAAGAGCATGGATTATGATTTACAAAAAAAATCAAAATGCAGAACAGACTTATCATTCCATTCGTAATTCTATTGTGTTTGCACAGCATCGTTTGAGCACAGCCGTAAATTCTGCTATGGTAACAACTTATTGGGAAATTGGAAAACAGATTTTTAAAGCATGTGGAGAAAATGATCGTGCAGGATATGGAAAGAGATTATTGGAATATCTTTCAGAGCAGCTGACAGCAGAGTTTGGAAAAGGTTTTGATAAATCAAATCTTCGTAAGATGAGGCAGTTTTATTGCACTTTTCCAATTCGAGACACACTGTGTCCTGAATTGAGCTGGTCACATTATCGTGTCTTGATGCGTATAAATGATGAACAGGTACGAACGTTTTATATGGAGGAATGTGCAAAAGCAGCCTGGAGTGTTCGTCAGCTAGAACGACAGATTAACACGATGTATTATCAGCGTGTTTTAGCAAGCCAGGATAAGACTGCAGTTGCAAAAGAAATTCAGACAACGGAGCCAAAACCAGAATATGAGAAAATAGTGAAAGATCCTTATGTTATGGAATTCCTGCAAATTCAGCCGGACACTCATGTGTATGAAGGAGATTTGGAAAAGGCATTGATTGATCATCTTCAACATTTCCTTTTGGAACTTGGAAGAGGATTTTCCTTTGTAGCACGCCAAAAGAGATTTACATTGGATGGACAGGATTTTTTTATTGATCTTGTATTTTACAACTATATTTTGAAATGCTTTGTTCTTGTTGACTTGAAAATGGGGAAACTGACCCATCAGGATTTAGGACAAATGCAGATGTATGTGAATTATTATACTCGTGAAATGATGAATGAAGGTGATACGCAGCCTATAGGGATTGTACTTTGTGCAGATAAGGGAGATTCTATTGTAAAATATACACTTCCTGAAGATAATCACCAGATATTTGCATCGAAATATTTCACCTATCTGCCGTCAGAGGAAGAATTGAAACGTGAATTAGATTTGAAAGAATTTCACAAAAAGAATGAAAATGAAAATATAAATCATAATTTATAATGCAATCGGAAAAAAGAAAATGAAAATACCCGTTCGTTTACTGCGATTATTAAAAGATGAATTATATTTGTTCACATTATCAAATGAACCTACTGAAAATATTAAAGTAGCTGCAATTGATGATGATAGAGTTTCAAATGATGAATTAGTAATTTCTATAGGCACAACAGAAACAATTAGCTTAGATGGATTAAAAGGCATTTCTACAGATCAATGGTATAGAAATATTGTGATGCATGATCTCAGATATAATACTGAAGATTTATTAGATTATGCACCAACGCTAGCAAAACAAGTTTCAGGTATACTACCTGTTAATTCTTTGTATGAGGACAAATATCAGAGAATAGAAGGGATTGATAAGCTGCTGGTAAAAGATTTTGAAGATATTATTTCTAAAACAATAGAGAGAGCACGTAGTAGACACCCTCAAATTGACATAGAAAGTATTTTAATGGAAATACCTGATATAGATAAGCAAATGCTATGTATAGCTTACTTGAAAAAAGAACAAATAAATTTGATTGAATTAGAAAATTATTTAAAAACTCAGTTTGAAAAAGATAACGATATATTATGCAATTCAAAACAAACTACTCGTACAAATCTTAGAAGGTTGATTAGAATTTATGATTATTTGAAAGGAGAAAGCAAAAAAGCCTCTGATTAAAGCACCCTTTCAAAGGACACCATCAGAAGCCTCTTTCTTACTAGAAAACCTTTCAACAAGGCGGCTCTCTAAAAGCTACCCTATCTTCCAGTTCTCTTCATAAGTATTATACATAATGATCATAATATTGCAAGTATACAGTGAAAGAAGTCAGAGTAATCTGGCATCTTCTTTTTTATAGCAAAAAAGCCTCTAATTAAAGCTGCCTTTTAAAGGTCACCATTAGAAGCCTCTTTCTTATTAGAAAACCTTTCAACAAAGCTACTTTTTAAAAGCCACCTTATCTTCCAGCTCTCTTTATAAGTATTATACATGCTTATCGTAAAATTACAAGTAAACTATTCGATTTTTTAGATGTCTAAAGTGAAAAGCTAAATTCCACTTTAGATCTGTCAAAGTTGCGTTTAGTCTTTCAGATCTAAAGAGATTTTATCATCATTCTTGCCTGTTTATTGAAATCTATTACTGCATATATAGAGGTAAGGAGCCTGTTTAAGGTATTATAAAAGGAGTCAGATTTTTTTCTGACTCCTGAAAGAACTTCTTACCCTTTATATACTTCTTGATCAACCATATTTTCTTTCTTAGCTACAATAACTGAAGTAGAAGCATCTCCTACAACATTAAGTGAAGTAACTAACATTTCAATAGGTCTATTAATTGATAAGATTAATGAATATGCAAGTAATGCAGCATCATTTGTATAACCCATACCAGTTAAGATAGTAAATAGGATTACAGCACCTGCACCTGGAGCAGCTGGAGTACCAACTGAAGCAATAAGTGCTAATACTGCAATAACAGCCATAGACATGAATGTAATCTTGTATCCAGAACTTGCTGCAATAAACATTGCGGCAATAACCTGCATGATAGCTGTACCATCCATGTTGATTGTCATACCTAAAGGTAATACGAATGAAGCAATCTGATCATCTACACCTAATTCTTCAGTTACTGTTTTCTTGTTGATTGGAAGAGTGGCAGCACTTGAAGAAGTAGAGAAACCAAATAAAGCAACCTTAACCATCTTTTTCATGAATGGCTTTGGATTAACTCTAGCCATAGTCATTAAGTAGATTGGATAAGCTAAGAATAGATATACAAATAATGCAATAACAACTGTAACTACATAAGCAAGTGCTGGTCTTAATGAATCAATACCATAAATTGCGAATGTTCTAGTTAATAAGCAGAAGATACCGATAGGTGCGAACTTATTAACTACAAATGATAAGAATAAAGTAATAATCTTAGATACTTCTTCAAATAACTTCTTTAAAGTCTTTGTTTCATCTTCTAAAGCATTCATTGCGAGACCAATAGCAACAGCTATGAATACAATGGCTAATACGTTACCGTTAGTAGAGAATGCTGAGATAAGATTGTTAGGAATAATATTTAAGATAATATTCAATGGGTTAGCACCAGTAGAACCCTTCTGGATAGTCACTGCTGCTTTACCAACTGCATTAAAGAAACCTAAACGATATACAACAGAAGCAATCACACCTGCAAAACATAAAGCACATACAGTTGTGATAAAGAAAGTTAAAATAGTTTTAGTAGAAATTCTACCTAACTTTTTTGTATCTGTGATAGTTGAAATCGCAAGTGTAATTGATACAAATACCATAGGTACAATAATAAGCTGTAGTGAGTTAACGAATAACTGTCCTACAATATAGAAGATACCAACAGCCTTTGTTGCATTTGGCTGTGTAATATCCTGAAAGAATAAGTTATTGATCTTTGTCCAAAGATCAGTCTGTCCACCACTTACTAAGTGTTCTCTTAGCATAATGCATCCAAAACCACAAGCAAGACCGCAGATCATTGCAATCAGCATTTTCTTAGCTAACTGCTTACCATTACTAGTTTTCATTTTTACCCTCCTGAAATTAATCCCAAAATTGTCATTATTATACACTAAATAACTCTTAATGCAAATAGTATTGATAAAAATGCCTATAAAATAAATATTATTATATAGGACAGAAAGAAAAAACGATTTGTGATATATTAATTAAACAAGAGACTTTTAACTTCACATAATTATCCCATTATTGTAATATATACTCATCGCAAGGGGGAATTTTAAATGTTTGGAATTTATATTTTATCGATGTTATCGATGATGTTTATCTTTGCTGGTAATATTGTTTCTTACGGCGGGATGTTTCAGTCATCATCAACACTTGCAGTGATTACTTTATGGGCTATGTTTTATCTTGCTTACATTGCAATCAACTGTTTTGCATTATCTTATGGTTTTAAGGAATATGGTAAGAAACATAAGTTATCACGTTATTTACTACTGCTCTTAACTGCACTTATCTATAACGTGGCTTTAACTTATGCATTCCATCTCTATAAGCCAGAAAATGTTACAATGCATTCTGTAACGCATGCATTCTTCTTATTATCGAATAATGCTTATTGGTTATTCACAGCCTTTACAGGCATGTTCTTATTAAGTCCTATTGTAGACTACATGGTAGAACATATTTCTAGAGAAACAGCGATTAAAGCGGTATGGATCATTGGATTACTTGGTTTCTATGGCTTATTTAGTGCAGGAGAATTAAAGGATCCACTTTTATTTAAGAGTGGTCGAGGAATCATCTGGTTTACATGTCTTTATTTCATTGGCGCAACTGTAAGAAAACATGAACTTTATAAAGTCAATGTATCAAAAACCGCATTGATCGGTTTATGTTCATTTGTCTTAAATGGTTTCTTAATGCTAAGCTTGGACAAGTTTATTGGTAATACATTTGATGATTACTTCTTATCAGCCTTATCACCATTATTACTTGTAACTTCTATATGCCTACTTTATGTTTTCGCAAATATGAAGAGTAAACAAGAAAAGATTGTACAATTTATTGATGAATCAACTCTTTGTACATATTTTCTTGCTAGCCATTCTTTATTCTTGGGCTATGTCTTATTAAACCAGTTTACAACACTAGCAGGTATGCCTTTCTACTTACTTGTTCTTATGGTCATCATGATTGCATTATCTCTTTATGTCGTTGCATTAATCATCGATTTAATCAGAAGAGGAATATTCAAGGTACTAAGATTAGAAAAGCTTGCATTATGGATTGAAACACTATTTGGAAAATTATTAAACAAGTTATCTGCTTAATACAAAAAGAGAGAGTTCACTATTGTGAAATCTCTCTTTTTAAGTTCTTTCCAATTGTCATCCACATTGTAATATAACAAGCACCACCACCTATAAAATTACTGATTGCTTCTGATATGAACACACCTTCAATACCAATAAAGCGGGGAAGAATAATAGTCAGAGGGGCTACTATAATCACTTTTCTAAAGATAGAAAAGAAGATAGCCTGTTTTGATTTGCCTAATCCTACCGCTACAGATTGACCACAGATCTGTAATGACTGCATAAAGAATCCCGCAAAATATAATCTAATATAAATAATTGCATGTTTAGTAATATGAGGATCATGAGTAAAGATATTAATAAAGTATTGTGGGAAAGCAGTAATTAATACCCAGATAATAAACATTGTTCCAAAACATAAGAATGTCACAAAGTAGATAGAAGACAATACACGCTTATATTCCTTCGCACCATAGTTATAGCCTAGTACTGGCTGAGAGGCATTCCCAAACCCCTGAGCAGGTAACTGTACAACCTCTCTAATAGAATTAATAATCGTCATAATCGCAATATAGAGATCACCACCATAAATCTGTAAGGTAGAATTACATACGATAGATACAATAGAATTAGTGATGCCCATCATAAATCCAGCAGTTCCTAAAGAAAAGATTCTCTTTACATAATAAGGATTTAAATGCATACATTCTTTCTTTAACTTAAGGATTGTTTTATCACTTGTTAGAAAGCGTAATGTCCATAAAGCAGATACAAACTGTGACAGTACTGTTGCGAGTGCTGCTCCCTTTACATTCATATCCAATATAAATATAAATACAGGGTCCAATATTATATTCAGCACTGCCCCAATCAGTACTGTCATCATACCAATCTTCGCAAACCCTTGACTATTAATAAAACTATTCATACCAAGCCCTATTAACACAAACACAGTACCAAACAAATAAATAGTCAAATAATCATTCGCATACTTGAATGTATGCGCACTTGCTCCAAACATCCATAAGATCTTCTCTTTAAAGATAACCCCAATCACCATCAAACCTATTCCAAATAGAACCAATAAGAAGAAGGCATTCCCCATAATCACTTCTGCCTCATCATTTCTTCCTCTTCCTCTTGCAATAGAACAAAGTGGGGCACCACCCATACCAAACAAGTTCGCAAACGCAATCACTATAGAAATAATAGGAAGACATATTCCCAGTCCTCCCATAGCCAGTGTTGATGTATGAGGAATACGTCCTATATATATTCTATCTATCACGTTATAGAGTACATTAATCAACTGTGCTACGATCATTGGTCCTGCAATAGATAATATATGTGTAGAAACCTTTCCCTTCGCAAAATTATTTCTTTCTTCCATATAACCATCTCCCTTAACACTTTCTTTACTTTCTCATATATCTTACTCAAATGTTCTGTTTTTTCCAATATAGAAATTATTCTGATTTCATATTAAATATTATCTTCTGTATATCGCATTTTTTCTTATGTATTGAATGAAATATTATAATAAAATAAAATTTCATTTAAATAAAATAAAAAGCGGAATTATGTTGCATAAGTAACATGTAAGCGCTACAATAACTATGTTAGATACATTCGAAAGGAGAAAATAATATGAAGAAAGTATCCGCTATAGCTCTAAGTACAGCTATGGCACTCTCAATGGCTTTGCCATCTAAAGTCAATGCCACAAGCAGAGTGGATCAATTACTCTCTAATATGAGTACAAGACAAAAGATCACACAGATGCTTATGGTAGACTTCCGTTACTGGGATGAAGACTTAAGTGATGGTTTACAGACTACAGGTCATGAATTTACTAAGATGAATGACCAAGTCAGAAAGATTGTCGAAGACTATGATTTTGGAGCACTTATTTATTTTGCTCAGAACATCCAGGAAACAGAACAATCTTATAACTTAAGTATGGCTATGCAGAAAGCAGCTACAAAAGATGGTGGTATTCCACTATTAATCAGTGCTGACCAGGAAGGTGGTAACGTTTATCGTTTAGGTTCTGGTACAGCATTACCTGGTAATATGGCACTAGGAGCAACTCATAATACAGAGTATGCGAAAAAAGCAGGCCAGATTATTGGTAGTGAATTAAGTAGTATTGGTATTAATACTAACTTAGCGCCTGTTGTTGACGTCAATAATAATGCCAACAACCCAGTTATCGGTTTAAGAAGTTATAGTGATAATGCGGATGTTGTTGGTAACATGGCTTCTTCAACTATTGCTGGTTTGAAGGATTATAATGTTATAGGATGTGCTAAGCACTTCCCAGGTCATGGTGATACAGCCACTGACTCACATTATGGTTTACCTATCGTAAACAAATCAAAAGCAGAATTATTAAATAATGAATTAAAACCATATAAGATTGCAATCAATCAGGGTATTGAAATGATTATGACTGCACATATCTTATATCCACAATTAGATAACACAACTGTTGTTTCAGAAAAAACAGGTAATGAAGAAAAGAAACCTGCGACTATGTCAAAAGCAATCATCACTGATCTTCTAAAGGGAGAAATGGGATTCAATGGTGTCGTCACTACAGATGCGATGAACATGAAGGCTATCGCTGATACATTTGGTCAGGTACAGGCTGTTAAGCTTGCTATTGAAGCAGGGGCTGACTTAATTTGTATGCCAACTGTTCTTTATAGCCTAGATGATGTCAAGAACTTAGATGCTATCATCGATGGTGTTGAAGATGCTGTTAAGAAGGGTGAAATCTCTGAATCTAGATTAGATGATGGATGCAGAAGAATCTTAACAGTTAAAGAAAATAGAGGTATCTTAGATTGGAAAGAATCTGATTTCTCTCTAAACAAAGCTTTATCAACAGTAGGAAGTGCAAATAACAGAGCAACTGAAAGAGAAATCTCAGCAGCTGCTGTAACAGTTGTTAAGAATGAAAACAATACTTTACCAGTAGTTGTAAAAGAAAACCAGAAGATCTTAATGCTTTGCCCATATGACAATGAAAGAGCTCAGATGATCATGGGTTATAACCGTGCAAAAGAAGCAGGACTCATTCCTGAATCTGCAGAAGTTAAAGTAGTAAGATATAACGGTTCAAATATGGATGCTGTAAAAGAAAAAATTGATTGGGCTGATACAGTATTCGTTAACTCAGAAATCAGTGCTGCAAGCCGCTTCTCATCTAATCATTGGTTATATTCTTATGTAGAAGGTATCGTAGACTATACTCATGAAAAGGGCAAAAAGTCTATCGTGATGTCAGTAGATAAACCATATGATGTACAGATGTATGCAAATGCAGATGCTATTCTTGCTGTATATGGATGTAAAGGTTCTTCAGTAGATGTGACTGAAGCAATTGTTGGTGGAGTTACATCTTCTAAAGCTGCTTATGGACCTAACATTATTGCAGGTATTGAAGTTGCTTTAGGTACATTTGGTGCTCAGGGAACACTTCCAGTTAATATTCCTGTATATGATAAGACTGCTAAGCTTTACACTGATACAATCAAGTATAAACGTGGTTATGGTATCTCTTATAAGTCTTTATTAAATAAGGATACTTTAAATGATTTAATTGCTAAGGCTGATGCTTTAGATTCTAAGAAATATACTGAAGAATCTTGGAATAAGTTCACACCTGCTTTAGCTGCTGCAAAAGAAGTAGCTAACACAAATGGTGTTTCTCAGAAGAAGATTGATGAAGCGATTGCTTCATTACAGGCTGCTATGGATGCTTTAGTAGAAAAACCTGCTGAGACAAAACCAGAAGAACCTAAGAAAGATGACACTAAGAAGGACGAAACAAAGAAAGACGAAACAAAGAAAGACGAAACAAAGAAAGATAATGTAAAAACTGGAGATATGACAAATATTTTACCATTTGCTGCATTAATGGGTCTTGCTTGTGTTGCATTCATCTTCTTAAAGAAGAAAAAGGCTTAATAATTTAGTAGAATAAGGCGAAGTGTTCGTAAATGAATACTTCGCTATTTTTTGTCTAAATATTTATATGTATGAAATCTAGATTGAAAAAATAATAAAAGCATTAGTTCCTTCTATTATGATATCCATGTTTATTAGTATTCTCACATTTATCGTTTAACTTATATTAATTACTTTGTTTTAATTATGTTGTAACGATTGGGATTATACAATGACCTGCAGAAGGTTAAGTTATTATGATTCTAGTCAGAAATGCTAATAGCTTAATTAATGAGTTTTTCATTACGATTAGATTCTTTTTTATATAAAAAAACCGTACAGTTATTTCCTGTACGGTGGCAGACAGTTTGTGAAAT
>ERZ1673741.1557-NODE-1557-length-18663-cov-17.668046_pt1 | contig 18663 bp, 16 predicted proteins | sample MGYA00580209_ERZ1673741 | MGnify/ENA primary metagenome ERZ1673741 (study PRJEB41218, sample SAMN15661754) | gut metagenome | host: Homo sapiens | place: Canada: London | collected 2015-08-20/2019-03-30 | study: EMG produced TPA metagenomics assembly of... | reverse complement strand
CAATCGTGCCCACGTTCACATGCGGCTTCTTACGCTCAAATTTTTCCTTGGCCATTGTCGGCTCCTGAATGAACAAAGATCCGCCTTAGGATAGGTCGGATCAGATTGGACGTAGAAAGGAATTCTGGTGCCCATGATGCGGATCGAACGCATGACCTCTCCCTTACCAAGGGAGTGCTCTACCACTGAGCCACATGGGCAATTTATCTGGAGCGGGTGAAGGGAATCGAACCCTCGTCGGGGGCTTGGAAGGCCTCTGCTCTACCATTGAGCTACACCCGCTCAGGATCGAGAACTAGTCATTCCGCTCCGCTTTTAGGAGCTTGCGGCGCTAATGCTTGTTCGTCGCAAGTTTCGCTGGTGGAGGGGGATGGATTCGAACCATCGTAGGCGTAAGCCAACAGATTTACAGTCTGCCCCCTTTAGCCACTCGGGCACCCCTCCTTAGCGAGAGGACCGAATTATTACGGCTTTTTTAGCTTCTGTCAAGAGCTGAAATGAAAAAAGTTCCTTGATTTCGTTTTTCAGAAGCCAAAAATCCTGCTCTATTCCATTAATATCATCGACATTCTCGTCGGATTATTTTTATGGCAATACCAGAAAGCTTCACGCTTTGGAGCGTCCTGGCTGCGCTCCTGCAGCTTCTCATCGTTCTCAGCGTCATTGTCCGCGTCATGCTGACGCGTCATCCACCGGGATCTGCCTTTGCCTGGATTCTGCTCACGACGATCCTGCCCTACTTCGGCTTTCTCCTCTACCTTGCTTTCGGCGAACGGCCCATCGGAAGACTCAGAGCAAAGCGTCTCAAGGCCGCCATTGAACGATGGGGACAGCTCTCGCAGCATAAGCTCACGCCGCTCGGGCCTCTTCCCCGACATCTCGCGCGGCACCGCACGCTTCTTCGGCTCGCGGCGAAACTCGCCGGCATGCCTCTTGCCACCGGTTCCTCCGCGCTTCTCAAGGCCTCTTCCGCTGAAACCATACAATCCCTCCATAAGGACATCGCGGCTGCAAACGAATCCATCGACATGGAGTTCTACATCTGGGAAGACGGCGGCGAGGTCCGGGAAATAACGCGCTCCCTTATTGCTGCCGCAAGGCGCGGCGTGCGCATACGGCTTCTTGTCGATGATTTCGGCTCGCGAGTTTTTCTTCGCTCGGAAGCTAAAAAACTTCTCGAACGCGAAGGCATTGTCATTGCCTCTGCGCTCCCCATGAAATTCCTTCGTTTTTTCGGCCTGCAGCGCGCAGACATCCGGCTTCATCGCAAAACCGTGGTGATCGACAACAAAGTTGCCTATACGGGAAGCTTCAATATGATCGATCCCAGAAGCTATGCCGGAGCTTCCGTTGTCGGCGCCTGGGTCGATGCGATGGTGAGAGTCGAAGGCCCCGCCGTCAGAGCGCTTGCGGCGGTCTGGCAATTCGACTGGGCGCTTCAGCCCGACGGCGATCTTACGGATTTCGAAGAAACCTTTGCGGCGGAAACAACGCTCAATGTCGGCGACGCCGTCATTGCGACCGTCCCGTCAGGACCTTACGCCAACGGAGACCACAACCTTCTGCTGGTGCTTGAAGCCATCAACCGCGCTGAACATACCCTGACCATTACCACGCCCTATTTCATTCCGACGGAATCGGTAGTCTGCGCGCTCTTTAATGCGGTGCTGCGCGGCGTCGCCGTGACGCTCATTGTTCCGGAAAAGTGCGACAACCCGGCCACGGGCTGGGCCATGCGGCGCTATTTCGACGAACTTCTTGAATCGGGCGTGCGGATTCTTCTTTATGAAGGCGGGCTTCTCCACACCAAATCCATTTCCGTAGACAACGAATTTGCGGTTTTCGGAACCCTCAATATCGACAATCGCTCCCTTCACCTCAATTTCGAGCTGATGATGGCGATTTTCGATCAGGCGTTCGTTCGCGACCTGTCTCTGCTCCATGCCGAATATGAAACGCACTGCAGAGAACTTGAAGCCGACGCCTGGCGCAATCGTCCGCTTTCGGACAGGCTGCGCGAAGGCGCGTCCTTCCTGATTTCTCCTCTCCTCTGATGCAATTCGGGCGCACAGCTGCGGTTCGCAAACTGTACGCCCGGGAACATCATTCTGGGATTCAGCCTTCTTTCTCAGGGCTTCGATGAATCCTTCGGGTTAACCGGCGTTTCCTCAATGTCTTCAACATCCTTCATTACTCTGCGGCGATCGCCGGGACGCGGAGAGGAGGAAATGCTGATCTCCTCGCGCTCATAAACCGTGCCGGAGCGGGCAGAGCCCCCGTGATACTGAGAACGCGCCATGGCTTCAGCTTTTTCCATCACCTGACGGAAAGCCTTTTCCTCTTCAGACTCCCAGCCGAACTTGCGCTTGAGCCATCCCCAGCAATACACAGCCGCAATCAGCAGAATGACGGCAATCACTATGCCGGCGATAAGCGGCAGGAAGAAAATCACGAGACCTATGAGAATGGCAAGCGTGGCGAGCCCAACCAAAAAACTCAGGATGGGGCTGCCGCCGCCGCTGGGGGGAAAAATAAATACTGGCATCGTTGTCTCTCTACTCTATGACACCCGTTGCGGGAGGCTTTCCTGCTTCCTTCTATCAGCGTCATGTGTCAAAAGTATATCGGGCGCATGGGCCGCATATTTCTCGTTCTCAGACCTTCCGCGACATCAAAATCATTGCAGACGGCAGAAATATGCAAGAAATCGTATCTGTCTACATAGTTAGGCCCACGCTCTGCGGGCGCATCCACTGCGCACCTCTAGTAAGATAGCCACCCAACTCAAGGAAAAACCCCTTAAGGTTTTTCCGGTATCTGCGCGCGTGCCTCTGACCGCCGTCTCGTTCACGCCGGACCAGCCGACGCGTGCATGAAGTCATTCAAAGGACTGCGAGACCCATCTTTATGATCGAGGACGTCAGCCCGCACCAAATACAAGATAAGACTTTCGCCATGGAAGCTGAAAACAAGACAACTCTCCCGGACGTACAGTCCTCCGAAGACGAGCGCAACATCGCCATTAATCGCGTCGGCGTGCGCGGCATCCGGCTGCCGGTTATTGTTGCCGGCCGTGAAGCACCGCAGCATACGGTCGCCGACATCACCATGACCGTTTCGCTCCCTGCCGACAAGAAAGGCACGCACATGTCGCGCTTCATCGCGCTCATGGAAGAACTGAGCGTACCGCTCGATGCAGATCTGATGCGCCGCCTCTTTGCAGAGATGCTCGAGCGTCTTCATGCTGAGGACGGCACGATCGAAATCCGCTTTCCCTTCTTCGTGCGCAAGATCGCGCCCGTGAGCAAGCTCGAAAGCATCATGAACTATCAGTGCGCGCTCATCGCCACGTCGGTCAAGGGTGAGGTAACCGTGCGCCAGGAAGCGCTTGCGCCGGTAACGAGCCTCTGCCCCTGCTCGAAGGAAATCTCCCGCTACGGCGCGCACAATCAGCGCTCGCACCTGACGAGCTCGCTTATCCTTTCGGCTCCCATGAGCTTTGAAGAGCAGGTCGCCATTGCAGAAAACTCTGCTTCCTGCCAGCTCTGGTCGCGCCTGAAGCGTTCGGATGAAAAGTACGTCACCGAATACGCCTACGATCATCCGAAGTTCGTCGAAGACCTCGTTCGCGACATGGCAAAGGCCCTCAACGCCGACGACCGCGTCGTCGCCTACCGCGTCGAAGCGGAAAACTTTGAATCCATTCACAATCATTCGGCCTACGCTTGGATCGAGCGCGACAAGCGCCTCTGATTTCAGAGTCGATCCGCGCCCGCAATACTTAGAAGCCCGTTCTCTCCCATGCTCGACAATCAGAAAGAAGCCATTCAGAAGCTCATCGCCGGAGCTCTCGCCAAACTCGGCGCAGAAGATGCCCCTGTGACGCTTGAGCGCCCGAAGGATCCGACGCACGGCGACATCGCCTGCACCTGCGCTCTGCAGCTGGCCCGTCGCCTGAAGAAAAATCCCCGCGCAATCGCCGAGGAGCTTGTCGCCGCCATGAAGGCTGATCCAGCCTTCTCCCAGACGGCAGACACGGTCGAGATCGCCGGACCGGGCTTCATCAACATTCGCGTTGCGCAGAATGCCCGTGTGGCGATCATCGGCGAAGTGCTTCGTCAGGGCGAGGCTTACGGCACGAACCGCGAGCATGAAGGGGAATCGGTGCTTCTCGAGTACGTTTCGGCGAATCCCACCGGCCCCCTGCACCTGGGCCATGCTCGCCAGGGCGCTTTGGGCGACGTGCTTGCCAATCTTCTCGGCTCTCAGGGCTGGAAGGTTTCCCGCGAGTTCTACTACAACGATGCGGGCGTTCAGATCGGAAACCTTGCGCACTCCGTCCAGCTGCGCTGCCGCGAACTTCAGGGCGAAGCCATCGAGCTCCCTGAAAATGCCTATCACGGCGAATACATCATCTCGATCGCCCGCGATTTTCTCGACAAGAAGCCCGTCCATCCGCATACCGGCGGCGTCATTGAATCTTCCGGCGACTACACGGATACGGACCTCGTGCGTCGTTATGCCGTCGCCTACCTTCGCAACGAACAGGACGACGACCTCTCTGCGCTCGGCGTGAAGTTCGACAATTTCTTCCTCGAATCCTCGCTTTACTCCACCGGCGCCGTACAGAAAACCGTTCAGGCGATCATCGACTCGGGCAATACCTACGAAAAGGATGGCGCGCTCTGGCTTCGCACCACATCGTTTGAGGACCTCGGCAACGGCCTTACGGACGACAAGGACCGCGTGATGAAGAAGGCTGACGGCACCTACACCTATTTTGTGCCGGACGTCGCCTACCACCTCAACAAGTTCAGCCGCGGCTACACCAAGGCTGTAAACATTCAGGGCACGGACCATCACGGCACCATCGCCCGCGTCCGCGCAGGCCTGCAGGCTGCATCGGGCGTCCTCGGAATCTCAATTCCCAAGACCTTCCCGGAATACATCCTTCACAAGATGCTCTCCGTCATCAAGGACGGCGAACCCGTGAAGATGAGCAAGCGCTCGGGCAATTACGTGACGCTTCGCGATCTGGTCGACTGGGCCGGTCGCGATGCCGCCCGCTACTTCCTGGTTTCGCGCAAGGCCGATGCAGAATTCGTCTTCGACGTGACGCTCGCTCAGCAAAAGAGCGACGAAAACCCGGTCTACTATCTGCAGTACGCGCACGCCCGCATCTGCTCGGTTTTTGCCAATGCTGCCGAACAGGGCTATGCCGTGCCGGCGAACGACAAGCTCGCCGAAGTTGATCTTTCGCCGCTCAATTCCAAAGCGAGCGAAGCGCTCATCGGCGCCATTGCGGAATATCCGGCCACGCTTCGCGTTGCGGCGCGCGATCATGCGCCGCACGTGCTCTGCTACTACCTCAAGAACTTGGCGGCCACGTTCCATGCTTTCTACAACGCCGAACGCGTGGTGGTTGAGAATGATGCCGAACGCAATGCCCGTCTCGCTCTTCTCGCCGCAGCCCGTCAGGTGCTTGGCAACGGCCTCCGTCTTCTCGGCATTTCCGCCCCTGAGCGCATGAGCCGCCGCGAAGAGGAACCGGCTGAAGAAAAATCTGAATAACTTGGTCTGGGAGCCTTGAAGTGGCAAAAAGCGGATTCGCTACCGGCTTTGCCGGCTTTCTCATCGGCGTGGTTACCGGTCTCGGCATCGCCGCCGGCGCAATGCTGGTCATTGCCAAAAGTCCGGTGCCTTTCGTCGACAAGGTTGATCGCGTGACCGCTGATGTGGATCCCGCCGCGAAGCTCGCGGGCGGAGTGGATCCCAATGCGCGGCTCAATCAGCAGAACGATGCTGCCGACGCATCTCAGGAAACAGGAAGCGTACGTACTGTTACCGTTGCCGGGAATTCAACTTCTGAAACAGAAAAGACTCCTGCCTCAGCTCAAAGCTTCTGGGTTCAGGTGGGATCATTCTCAAAGCAGGGTGATGCAGAAACAAGTGCAGCCAACCTTGCCATGCAGGGCATCGGCGCGCGAATCCGCCAGTCAGGTTCCTACTGGCGGGTCCGCGTCGGACCCTTTGCTTCCAGAACTGCCGCTCAGGAAGTCCTCAACAGTCTTTCTGACCAGGGACTGAATCCTGTTATTGTTCAGGACAAGCAGTAAACACCCCTTCGGAACTGCACATTCAAAAAGGATTACGCACAATGCTTTCTCGTCGCCAGGTAGTTCTGGCCGCAGCGCTCGCCCCGGCTTCCGGTTCCCTTCTTGCCGCGCCGACCTATACCGCCGGTAAGGAATACCTCATCGTGAATCCTCCGGCGCCCACGCCGCGCGACACAATCGAAGTCGTGGAGTTCTTCGCCTATACCTGCCCGCACTGCCTGCAGTTTGCGCCACATTTTGAAAAATGGGCCAAGACCGCGCCCAAGGACGTGACCATCCGCGTGTGCCCGGTTGCCTGGCAGCCGAAATTCCGGCCCTTCACACAGACCTACTTCGCGCTTGAAGCGCTCGGCCTCCTCGACCAGCTTCACATGAAGTTCTTCGAGAGCGTGATTTATCAGGAGCATCCCTACAACTATGACAATCCTGCCCCCGACATTCTCGACTTCATGACGAAGGCCGGCGTCGACGGCAAGAAGTGGGAACAAACCATGCGCTCCTTCAGCGTCATGAACAAGTCCCGCCAGGCTACGCAGTACTGGAACAGCTACCAGATCGACAGCACGCCGATGATCGGCGTGGGCGGCATCTATTCCACCGGTCCCCATCTTGTCGGTACGCGTGAAGCGACTCCGGCCTGCATCTCGTACCTCGTTGATCAGGTTCGTGCTCAGCGCCGCTGATTCGTCTTTCTTTTTCCATTAAGGACGGGGCGTTTCGGAGCCGTCATCCGAAACGCCTCTTTTTATATCCAGAGGTTTTCCTGTGCTCAATGTTTTCATCACCGGCGCATCAAGCGGCATCGGAGCTGCGCTTGCACGCGCCTACGCAGCCCGCGGCGCCACTGTTGGCCTGGTGGCCCGCAGCCGCGATCGTCTTGAAGAGCTTGCAGATTCCCTGAATGGCGGCTTAAAGCGCCATTTCGTGCTTCCTGCCGACGTCACTAATCGTGAGGAAATCTTTGCGGCCGCCCGGGAGTTCGAATGCCGCTCGGGAGGCACGACGCTCGTTATCGCCAATGCAGGCATTTCGCACGGCGTCAAAACGGAGTACGAAGAAGACATCGACATGCTCGAAGCCGTCTACCGCATCAATGTCTTCGCCATGGCCTACACCTTCCATCCCTTCATTGAACCTATGAAGGCGCGTGGCTACGGGCAACTCGTCGGGATGGGCTCCGTCGCCGGCATCAGGGGGCTTCCCGGTTCTGAAGCCTATTGCGCGAGCAAAGCCGCAGTCATTACCTACTGCGAGAGCCTGCGCATTGAACTGCAGAAATACGGCATTCTCGTGAGCACCATCTGCCCGGGCTTTGTTCGGACGCCGCTCACGGCGGAGAACCCCTACAGGATGCCGTTCATAATGGAACCCGATGACTTTGCCCGCGAAGCGGTTAAAGCCATTACGGAACGCACAACCTACCGCGTCATTCCTTGGCAGATGGGCGTGCTCGCCAAAATCATGCGGCTCATTCCCAATTCCCTTTTTGACCGCATTCTGGCCAACAGGAAGCAGAAGCCCCGCGTAACGACTCCGAAAGCCTGAAGCGAAGCGCCTTTCTGTCAGCACTCCGCCCGCACAATTCTGATGATCTCCTCGGCATAGCTTTCAAGCTTTCTTCTGCCGACGCCGGGGATGCCGAGCATGGCGTCTAGCGTGACAGGCTTTCTGCGTGCGATTTCAAGAAGCGTGCGGTCGGGAAAAATCACGTAAGGGGGCTTATTAAGGGCGTGCGCCGTCTCAAGCCTCCATTTTCTAAGGGCTTCAAAGATCTGTCGGGCGCTTCCTCCAAGGCCCGCCAGAATTTCATCTCTTGAAGCCTTGGCCTGCGCCCGATTCGATTTTCCTTCAGGCTGATCAATCACCTCACGGCGCACTTCGACCTTAATTTCCCCGCGAAGCAGATTGTTGGCAAGCTGCCCTAGCCTCAGTACGTTGTGCCGCTCGGCATCAACCCAGACCACGTGCCGGGCAATCAGCTGCCGCAGCACTGCCCGCCACTGCTGATCATTGAGATCCTTGCCGATTCCCCAGGTACTCAGCTGCGTATGACCGCAGGAGAGAACCCGCTCCGTTTCCTTGCCGACAAGCACGTCGATGACGTGTTTTGCGCCGAAGCTTGTCCCTGACTTCTGCTGAATGCGCCAGATGCAGCTGATGAGTTTTTTGGCCGCAAGCGTCGCATCCCAGATTTTCGGCGGGTTGACGCAGTTGTCGCATTTCCCGCAGGGCTCGCTTTTTTCGCCGAAATAGGCGAGAAGCCGCACTCTCCGGCAGTCGCAGGCCTCCGCTAGGCCGAGCATTGCATCGAGCTTCTGCGTGGAGAGCTGCTTATAGAGCTCGTCGGCGTCGCTCTGCTCAATGAACCTGCGCTGGCTCACGACATCCCGAAGCCCGTACGCCATCCAGGCGTCGGAGGGAAGTCCGTCGCGTCCGGCACGCCCGGTTTCCTGAAAATATCCTTCAATCGATTTCGGCATGTCGACGTGCGCGACGAAGCGCACATTGGGCTTATCAATGCCCATCCCGAAAGCGATGGTAGCCACCATGACGACGTCCTCCTCGCGCTGGAAAAGCGCGAGGCGCGCGGCGCGCTCCTCTGAGGAAAGCCCGGCATGATAGAAGACCGCATGCACGCCTCTCGTCTGCAGGAATTCGCAGACATCCTCACAGGTGCTGCGAGCGAGACAATAGACGACTCCGCATTCGCCGGGATGGTCCGTGCGGATGAAGTGCGCGACCTGCTCCTTCACGTTGTGCTTATCCACAATCCGGTAGAAGATGTTGGGCCGGTCAAAGCTCGCAATGAATTTGCGCGGATTGAGGAGGAGCTTTTCCACTATCTCCTCCCGCGTCTTCTGATCTGCCGTCGCGGTGAGGGCAATTCTCGGCACCTGCGGGAAGGTTTCCTTCAGGACTGAAAGCTTGCTGTATTCCGGCCGGAAGTCATGTCCCCAGATGCTCACGCAGTGTGCTTCGTCAATCGCAAAGAGCGAAATCCGAAGCTCCTTCAAAAAAGAGAGCATGGAGGACATCAGAAGGCGCTCAGGCGAAACATAAAGCAGATCGATTACCCCTCGCCGGACCTGATTTCTGACTTCCACGGCCTCTTCAGGCAGAAGCGTCGAATTCAGATATGCCGCCCGGACGCCAAGCTCCTCGAGCGCATCCACCTGATCATGCATGAGCGCAATAAGCGGTGAAACCACAATGGCCACGCCGTCGCGCAGAAGCGCCGGAATCTGGTAGCAGAGACTTTTTCCGCCGCCCGTCGGCATGAGCACAAGCGCATCCTCGCCGCTGACAACGGTCTCAACAACCTCTTTCTGAAATCCGCGGAAAGCGTCGTATCCGAAGACCTGCTGAAGCGCTTCCAAAGCGGATGAATAGCGGCGCATGAATATTTGACCAGGAAAGTGAATTCGAAGCTCTGCATTCTAAAAGAACGCCCTGCCACAGGAATCCCGCGGCAGGGCGTTCTCGGATTGATGCCGGAATCAGGGAAAATTATTCCTTCTTCCCTTCAAGACGTTCAGCACGCTTGCAGGCGGCAATCGTAAAGAGCGCGTCGGCCGAAGAGTTAAGCGCCGTTTCGCAGGAATCCTGCACCACGCCGATGATGAAGCCGACCGCAACCACCTGCATGGCGGTGTTCTGGTCAATGCCGAAAAGGCCGCAGGCAAGCGGAATCAGCATGAGCGAACCTCCCGGGACGCCGGAGGCGCCTGCCGCGCAGATCGCAGCAACGAAGGAGAGGAAGATGGCCGAAAGAACGTCAACCGGCATGCCGAGCGTATGGACGCCCGCGAGCGTGAGCACCGTAATCGTGATCGCCGCGCCCTGCATGTTGACGGTGGCGCCAACCGGAATGGAGATCGAATAGGTAGCCTCCGGAAGGCCCAGACGGCGGCAGATCTCAAGATTCACCGGAATATTGGCAGCGGACGAACGGGTGAAGAATGCGGCAACGCCCGATTCACGCAGCGTCATCAGCGTGTAGGGATACGGGTTCCTGCGAATGCAGAGCCAGACGAGGAACGGATTAACGACAAGCGCGATGAAGAACATCGTGCCGACGAGCACCGCAAGCACCTTCAGATAGCCGGCGAAGGCTTCGAGCCCGGTCGTCGCAAGCGTGGAGGCGACAAGCCCGAAAATGCCGAAGGGCGCAAAACGGATGACGAGGCGGACGATGAACTCCACGGCACGCGCGGCATCAAGCAGCACTTCACGCGTGGAGCTGTGCGCATGGCGGAGCACCACGCCCATGGAGATCGCCCACACGAGAATGCTGATGTAATTGCCCTTGCTGATGGCGTTTACAGGATTATCGACAGCCTGCAGCAACAGGTTGCGGAACACTTCCATAATGCCGCTCGGTGCCGAAACTGCCTGATCCGTCACGGAAAGCGCAATGGACGTCGGCCAGAGGAAGCTTGCGCCAACGGCAATGAGCGCGGCAGCAAAAGTGCCGAGAAGATAAAGCACGACAATCGGCTTGATGTGGCGGTCGCCTGCAATCTGCTGATTGGCAATCGACGACATCACCAGCACGAAGACGAGGATCGGCGCCACGCCCTTCAGTGCTGCAACAAAGAGGCTGCCGAGGAGGCCGACGCTCTTGGCGACTTCAGGGAAGGTAAGGCCGAGCGCTATGCCTAGAACAAGGCCGACTACGATCTGCTTGACAAGCGATGCCTGGAGAAACGGCATCGCAAACTGGAAAACGCGCTTCATAAACTAGTGCTCCGGATTCGGGGAAAAAGTAAAACCCGATCGTCTGACGGAATCTGCTGCATTGATTGAGGATCCGCTCCGAATATTTCGGAGCCGCAGAAAATACCGCTCTGACATTTTTCTCTTGGGATGCGGATGAGTTTGCTCTGGGTCCGCACCTTCAAATATTCAGCAGTCCGCTAGAGGCCTGAGCGCTTTCCGTATAGAGGCGCGCAAATCTTTAGAGACTGCTTCCTCAACACTAGCAGGGGATCGGGGGAAGCGCCTGAGTCATCCTCCCGATATTCCTCGCCTCAACCCGTCTGAAATGTTGAGAGAAGGGATTTATTCTGATTCACATCATTCTTGCTAAGCAAATCACCTGAATTTATAGAGGGATTGCTGTCCGGCTATTATTTCCTCTTCACTCATCTGCTTTTCGGTCCTCTTCCATGGTCAGAACGCCAGCCGCAGGCTTCGTCCTTGCCTGCGTGTTTCTTGACGCGCTGGGTATCGGGCTCATCATCCCGGTGCTGCCGCGACTCATCGGCACGCTTGCATCCTCACCCGATGCTCAGGCGTCCTGGTACGGCGCCATCATGGTGAGCTACGGCCTGATGCAGTTCTTTTCCGCCCCTGCGATCGGAGCCATTTCCGACCGTCTCGGGCGCCGCCCGGTCCTTCTCACCGGCATCCTCGGCCTTGCGGTCATGATGCTCGTTCCGGCCTTCTGCGATTCGCTCTGGCTTATTCTCCTCTCGCGCATTCTGGGAGGCGCCATGAGCTCCAACATCGTCGTCGCGCAAGCCTACATTGCAGACGTCACGGATGAGTCCAGCCGCACCGCAGCATTCGGCCGCATCGGAGCCATTTTCGGCGTCGCCTTCATTCTCGGCCCGGCCGTTGGCGGCATGCTGGGGGAAACGGATCCGAGCAGACCCTTCCTGATTGCCGGCATCATCTGCGCGCTGAATTTCCTCTACGGCCTCTTCGTACTTCCGGAAAGCCTCCGTGCGCCGGCGCGCGACCCCTTTACATTAAAGCGCTTCAATCCCTTTTCGTCGCTTCTTGCGCTTTCCAGAGAGCGCCTGGTCCTGCCGATTCTTTTCGTCATCACGCTCTATACGCTCTCTCAGAGCCTGATGCAGTGCACCTGGGCGCTCTATACGGAATTCCGCTACGGCTGGACCCCGAAGATGATCGGGATTTCCATCTTTGTCCTGGGAGCCGCCATTACGGTCACGCAGGGCTGGATACTGCCTCGTCTTTCCGCCAGGCTCACGCCCACGCAGCTCGTTTTCACGGGACTTTTCTGCGGCTTTGCGGCCCTGATCGGCATCGGTTTTTCCACTGCCGGCACAGTTCTTCTCCCGCTCCTCGCACTCTTTTCCCTCATGGGGGTCGTGGGCCCGACGCTCCAGAGCGTCATCAGCCGCACAGGATCCCCGACAACGCAGGGCGTACGGCTCGGCGCAGCCAGTTCCCTCAACAGCTTCACGGGCGCCGTCAGTCCGCTTCTCGGCACGCCGCTCCTTTTCTTTACCTCGCAAAGCGCCCCGACGGACCCCGCTGCCGGCACGCCCTATTTTCTTGCGGCGCTGCTTGTTCTTGCCGCCATCATTCTGACCCTCATTTCTCCGCCCCCCGCCGAAACCGGAAATACTCATTAGAAAGCATTTCACATCTCCCGTTCGGGGGGTATTCGGCTTCATTCAACCCTCCGCTTTGGGAGCTAGACCAACGGATTAGACCGGTCGAAAATGAATCAGTGGATTAATTCACAAAGTAAACAAAAGAATTATCCGTAGACCCCGACCATGAACTATTCCGCCATTCTCGTCATCGCACGTCCGGGCCGGCTAGAGGCTGCCGTCGAAGCAGCCAGCCGCATTGAAGGCGTGGAACCCCACCAGACTGATCCGGCTACAAACCGCTTCATCTGCACCATTGAGGCCGCCACGACCGATGACGAAGTCCGTCTCTTCCGAACTGTCTCTGAACTCGCAGACGTCTTTGACGTCAGCCTTATCGAACATCGTCCGGACGCCTCTTAAAAGGCGCCGCCGGCAAAAGATGCCGTGCGTTCAGAAACCTTTCGGATCCAGCCAATCTGAGGGAGATTGCATATGACCCAGGAACGCCCAGTCACATTCCATCGCCGTACGGTGCTCAAATCGGGCATCGCCGCAAGCGCCGCGCTTACGCTCGGCATCCCCGTCACGGCAGCAGAGGCTGCTGACGCCAATGCGCTCGACCAGGGCATCAGCTGGCACAAATCCGTCTGCCGCTTCTGCGGCACCGGCTGCGGCCTGATGGTCGGCGTTCGCGACGGCCGCGTCGTCGCCACCAAGGGCGACCCTGAAGCCCCGGTGAACCGCGGCCTCAACTGCGTGAAGGGCTACTTCAACGCCAAGATCATGTACGGCAAGGACCGCCTTACGCAGCCCCTGATGCGCATGAAGGACGGCAAGTTCGACAAATCCGGCCGCTTTGAGCCCGTAACGTGGGAAACGGCTCTCGGCGAAATGGCGAAGCACCTGCGTGCAGCCTATGAAAAGAAAGGCCCCGAAGGCATTTCGATCATCGGCTCGGGCCAGTACACGATTCCGGAAGCCTATACCGCTTCGAAGCTCATGAAGGGCGGCTTCCGCTCGAACAACATCGACCCCAATGCGCGTCTCTGCATGGCGTCCGCCGTGGTCGGCTTCTACCAGACCTTCGGCGTCGATGAGCCGGCCAACTGCTACGCCGACATTGAAAAGACGAACACCATCATTCTCTGGGGCAACAATCCGGCTGAAGCCCATCCGGTGCTCTGGTCGCGCATGGCAAACCGCCGCCTTACCGACAAGGGTACGCGCATCATTCAGCTCACGACGCATCGGTCGAGCTCGTCGAACCTCTCCGACCTCGTCATCATCTTCCGTCCGAATACGGACCTCGCGATTCTCAACTTCATCCTTCGCGAGATCATCCGCCGCGGCAAGGTGAATCAGTCCTACGTTGAAAAGCACTGCATCTTCTGCGCGGGCGTGACCGACATCGGCTTCGGCCTTCGCAATACGGACAAGTTCGCCTTCCCGGCCGAAAAGGACGTGATGGCGCGTCAGCTCTCCGTGAAGCTCGACAAATGGGAAGCCGTCGCCCAGGGCAGAAAGGAAGGCGAAGTCGTCCCGCAGAAGAATTCGGGCGGCACCGCCGGCAAGCACTGGAAGATTTCCTTTGAGGACTTCAAAAAGGGCGTCGAGCCCTACACGCTCGAGTTCGTGGCGGAACTCGCCAAGGGCGACAACGATGAGTCGATCGACACCTTCAAGAAGAAGCTCATGGAACTCGCCGACTACATCTGTGACGAAAAGCGCGACATCATGAGCTACTGGTGCATGGGCGTCAATCAGCACCAGCGCGGCGTCTGGGTGAATGAACAGATCTATGCCTATCATCTGCTGCTCGGCAAGCATGCGCTCCCCGGAAACGGCGCCTTCTCGCTCACGGGCCAGCCCTCTGCCTGCGGCTCCGCCCGCGAAGTGGGCGCCTTCTGCCACAGACTTCCGGCCGACATGCTGGTCGCCAACCCGGCTCATCGCGCAAAGACGGAAAAGATCTGGAATCTTCCTGCCGGCACGCTTAATCCGAAGGTCGGCGCGTCCCTCATGAAGATCCTGAGGGGTGTCGAGGACGAATCGATCGACTTCCTCTGGACCCAGGTCGTCAACATCATCCAGTCGGCTCCGAACAACAATCACTGGATCAAGGCCTGCCGTCGTCCGGACGCCTTTGTGGTCGTTTCGGACATTTATCCGACCTTCTCCGCACGCTGCGCCGACCTGATTCTCCCGGCCGCTGCGCACTTTGAAAAGTGGGGTCTCTACGGCAATGCCGAACGCCGCACGCAGGGCTGGCATCAGCTCGTGAAGTCCCCGGGCGAAGCGCGCACCGACATCTGGATGATGATGGAGCTCGCCAAGCGCTTCACCATCGGCGAAACCTGGAAGAGCGTCCCCGTCAAGGGCGTGAAGGACGACAAGCTCCCCGACGTGCTTTCAGCGGCTGAAGCCATGGGTCTGAAGCCCGAAACCACGCTCTTTGAGGCGCTCTTTGCTCCGACGGGCAAGCGCGCCGAAGCCGTGTGGCCGGATCCGCTCTACAAGACCGAACTCAACAACACGGGCGACGCGCTCGGTCTCAAGTGGTTCCCTGAAAAGGCGCTCTTCAACGAGTACCGTCAGTTCACGCTCGGCGACGGGCATGACCTGGCAGACTTCGACACCTATCAGGACCCGAAGTGCCGCGGCCTCATCTGGCCGGTCGTGAACGGCAAGGAAACGCTCTACCGCTTCAATACCGAATACGATCCCTATGCGAAGGAAGACAACCTCTTCTACGGCAAGCTCATGAAGCCCGTGGCTTCCGGCGACCTCTACAACGTTACGGATCCGAAGCAGACGGCTTATGCGGGCACGGCGAAGATCTTCTTCCGTCCCTATGCCGCACCGGTCGAACAGCCTGACGGTCACTACGACCTCTGGCTCTGCACGGGCCGCATTCTCGAGCACTGGCATACCGGCTCCATGACGCGCCGCGTGCCGGAACTGCACCGCGCAGCTCCGCAGGCGCTCCTCTACATGAACCCGGGCGATGCCGAAAGGCGCGGCCTCAAGCGCGGCGACCTTGCGCATGTCGAAAGCCGTCACGGCACCTGCGAGGCGGCTGTGGAAACCCAGGTCCGCAACATCATGCCTGCCGGCACCGTATGGCTTGCCTTCTTCGACGAGAAGGTGAAGTGCAATGCCGTCGTGATTGACGCCACGGACCCGATTTCCGAGGAACCGGACTTCAAGAAGACCGCGGTCCTCGTGAGAAAGGCCTGATGCCGTGACAAGCCGGGAAAGCCTGAGCCGCCGGGCGCTTCTTGAGGGAGTCATTTCCTCGGGATGCGCCATGACGGCAGGAGCCTTTCTGCTCGGGATGATCCCCGTGCGCGAGAGCGCTGCCCGCTGGCAGCCCCGACCGCCCGGGGCGCTCCCTGCAGAAGCATTCAGCGCAGCCTGTGCGCGCTGCGGCCAGTGCGTGAGCGCGTGTCCCTACGACACCCTCAGGCTGGCAGGCATGTGGTCTCCTGCTCCCGTCGGAACGCCTTACTTCACGCCGCGGGAGATCCCCTGCTACATGTGCAGAGATCTCCCCTGCGTCAAAGCGTGTCCGACCGGGGCGCTCGACCCCGACCTCACGGACATTCGCGACGCCCGCATGGGCGTAGCGGTAGTGGACCCCAACTCCTGCCTCTCCTGGCAGGGGCTGCGCTGCGAGGTCTGCTTCCGTGAATGCCCGGAAAACGGCCGTGCGCTCACGATTGAAGTGCGTCCCCGCGGTCTTTCGCGTCACGCCGTCTTTGTGCCCGTCATCCACCCGGATGCCTGCACTGGATGCGGCCTTTGCGAAAAGGCATGCCCGACCGACGAAGCGGCTATCCGCGTAGCAGATCCCGCGACCGTGCTCGGCACGATCGGCAGCCACTACCGGCTCGGCTGGCTGTCCGAAGAGGATCCGAAGAACATGCGCCGCGAAGGTCCTCCTGCAACGCCCGGCGCATCGCCTTCTGAAGGCGATGCGGAAAAGGCGCCGGCAACGGCTCCGGGCATGGACTACCTCAACAGCGAGGAGCCGCTATGACGCATCAAACCTTCATGCGCAGGCACCGCTTCACGATCGCCAGACGCATTACCGAGCTCCTGGTGCTCATGCTCTTTGCGGGCTCCGCTCGGCTGGGCTGGGAGATCGCCGGCAAGCCTCTGCTCCTCGGAGACCTCTCGCAATCGAAGATTCTGGGGATGATTCCGCTCGGTGATCCGCTCGCTTTTTTCGAGCGGCTTCTTGCCGGAATCATTCCGACGGCTACGACGCTCATCGGAACAGCGCTCATCACGCTCTTCTACAGCCTTCTCGGCTCGAGAACCTTCTGCGGATGGGTCTGTCCGATGAACCTTGTGGTTGAGGCAGCTGAATGGCTCCGGACAAAGCTCGATCTTCCCGCCGACTACATCCGTCTGCCGAGAAGCGCGCGCTATGCCGTGCTTGCAGGCACCCTCGCGGCGAGCCTTGCAACCGGCACGGCAGCATTCGAGTCCGTAAGCCCTCAGGCCATCATCTGGCGCGATGTTGTTTACGGAACCGGCCTTTCGGCACTCTCTGCCGCTCTTGCCGTCTTTGCCCTTGAACTCGGACTCATGCGCAACGGCTGGTGCGGACACCTTTGCCCGCTCGGCGCCTTCTGGTCCCTTGCGGGCAGAGCGTCGCCCAGGCCTCTCGTGACCATTGCCTTCACCGATGCGAAATGCACGCGCTGCGCCGACTGCCTCAGGGTCTGCCCGGAAAAGCAGATCATCCGCTTCAAGGACATGGCCGAGACCGGCCGCATTCCCTCGGGGGAATGCCTCAACTGCGGCCGCTGCATCGAGGTCTGCCCTGAAGACGCGCTTCATTTCCGCATCCCCGGCTTGCCTGTCAGCAATAAACATTCATAAATTGGATTAGAAAATTCTGGAGAACCTTATGACCCGCCATATGATTTTTGCCGCATTTGCCTCTGCTGCTCTCCTCGCCGGCCCGGCGCTTGCCGCCGACAATCCCATCGTCGGAGCGCCGAGCCCGGTCCCGCATCCGGTGGCGAACTATCTCCCCATTACCATCGACAAGAACAACTGCCTGATGTGCCACCGCGAGCAGCCTGCTGACCGTACGCGCCAGAAGGGCGAAATTCCCAGCTCGCACTATGCCGCTCCGGGAAAGCTCGCCGGCGAACGCTTTGAATGCATGCTCTGCCACGCGGAAAGCTCTCAGGCGAAGCCTCTTGCTCCCGTAAACGCCAACGACGCCACGGAAGACTAACGTCTCCCTGAGCCAGCACACGCGGCAGATGTCACATCTGCCGCTTTGCTTTCTGCTCTTCGCGCTGAGCAGCCCAGACGGCAGCCTCCACGCGGCTGTTGAAGCCGAGCTTCTTGAGAAGATGCTTCACATGCCCCTTGACGGTGCCGTCAGAAATCTGGAGCTTGCGCGCAATCATCTTGTTCGTCAGCCCCTGCGCGATGTAGCTGAGCACCTCTTCCTCGCGCTCCGTCAGGGGATTAGGCGGTTCGGGCTGAGCCTTCTCGCGAATCATGTCCGTGAGATACCTCACCATCGCCGTATCCACAATGAGGCGTCCTTCGAGCGCTTCATGCACGTTCTCAAGAAAGCGCTCGGGCTCCATGTCCTTCAGGAAATAGCCGTCCGCACCGGCACGAATGCAGGCGAGGAGATCGTCTCCGGAATCGCTCTCGGTCAGAATCACAATCCGCATCGACGGGTCTTCAGACTTGAGCGTCGTCAGAATTTCCACCCCTGACGAGCCGCGCATATTGAGGTCGAGCACAATGAGTTCAGGCTCGAGCTGTCTCGCCAGAAGCACCGCTTCATCGCGAGTCCCGGCCTCGCCCACGACCGAAATCGTGTCGTCGAGCGAAAGAAGCTCCCTGACGCCGCGGCGAAAAAGCGGGTGGTCGTCAACCACCAGCACGGTGTGCTTGTCTGCTGCGGCGGTTTTTGATTCTGGCGCGTTCATAAAACGTATTCCTTAAGCCTGAGAGAGACACATTCAGAGCATGAAAGCCCTTGCATCGGCGAAAACCAATTGTAAACAGCGCCTTCGCCGATCCTGCTCAGTCTCCAACCGTAGATTCTATGCGCCATTGCGCAACCCTCTCTTTCAGGACAAATCCGATATTGCACTCTTCAAAAATCGGCTCTTCGGAAATTACCGGGCAAACGATACCTATAGGGAAGTAGCTCC
>ERZ1673741.1555-NODE-1555-length-18685-cov-8.686581_pt1 | contig 18685 bp, 20 predicted proteins | sample MGYA00580209_ERZ1673741 | MGnify/ENA primary metagenome ERZ1673741 (study PRJEB41218, sample SAMN15661754) | gut metagenome | host: Homo sapiens | place: Canada: London | collected 2015-08-20/2019-03-30 | study: EMG produced TPA metagenomics assembly of... | reverse complement strand
AGCAGCGCCGCGGCAAAAAGGCCGCTGTCCGAGGTAGAAGTATAGGCCGATAGCATCTGTAAAACGCCTTCAAGCGCATCGTTCTCCACGCCCTAGCCGAGGATCAGGTCACCGGCGAGGTGCAGAACGGACGCAAAAAGGCCGATGGTCAGCAGCTTTTTGATGCGCGGCCAGTCAAGCTCACGCGAGATGCCGATGTCATTGAAGTCACTCATGCTTTTTATTCTCCTTTGCAAAGTCGAGGCGGACGATCTGCATGTTCATCATGCCGTCGCCGACCTTCGATAAAAAGCGGAAGAATTTCCGTACATTTTGATTCCTCAAGTCGTTGTAGCCCAGCATGTAGCCGCGCGAGGACACACGCAGCCTATCGCTCCACGCCGAAAGCTCGCGCCTTGCGTCGGTGACGGCGAAATACGCGCCGACGTCCTTGATCTCCGCGTCCTTGAGCCATGTTTTGAGCATCAGCTTGACCGCCTTGCGGTTCGCCGCGTCGAAGACGAGCTTGCCGCCTGGGAACGCCTCCGCCATCGCGCACACGAGAGCTTTGACCTGCGGCGTGAGGAAATAGTAGAACACACCCGCGGCGAAGAACACCGCGCCGCCGCTCGCGTCGATCTCACTGAACCATGAGGTGTCATTTAAGTTGCAGGGGATGTTTTTCTCGCGCTCGAGCGCAGGCAGGAGCGCATCGCGCACGGCGATGACATTGGGAAAGTCGAGGTTGTAAATTTTGCACGTGCCGTTGTCACAGGCGCGTCCCGTGGCGTCCAGCCCGCAGCCGAGGTTCACGACCGCCGCGTTCGGGTACGAGCGCAGATAGTCCCGCACCTCGCAGGCGAGGTCGCTCTGCCGCATGGCGCACTCTAAAAAGCCGAACTGCTGCATCATGCTCTGCGACCTTTTCGCGAGCGTGGAAAAATCGTAGTCGATCTCTTCGATCAAGCGCATGGCCGTCTCGTCGCGGAACAGGTTCGGGTAGAGCTCCGAGCACATCTTGCGCCCGTAGAGCGGGATGACGAGCGTCTCCTGCACGGTGTTTTTCTCAATGTGGTACTTCATCGGTCTCTCCTTTCATTTTCCCGCGAGCTTCAGGCAGAAGTCGCAGCACTCATTCCCGCGGCCGAGCGTCTTTGTGCGGTGCCAGACGAGCTTCGGGTGCAGGTCGTCATAGGCGATGTCGTCGCTGTCGCAGAAGCAGGGGCAGAGCTCCGGACAGCCGTGTTCGACACAGGTGTCGTGATAGGGGCACTTCGTCATATCGATGCGCCAGACGCCGCCGGAGGTCTGATACTCCGTGGCCGCAAAGCCCGCCGTCTCGCCGTAGAATTTTGGCGTCAGCTTACTGAACAGCACCGGCGGCAGATGATAGAGCCCCGGCACCTTGAGCAGCTTGAGGATGGTTTTTCTCATCGTCCACGCATGCTCCGCCACATAGCCGTGGACGGTTTGCAGCGCCTCGTCCTTGGGCATGACGGTCTGCAAGGTCTCGTAGGCAGCGATGCCGGGCAAAATTTGACTTTCCAAATGGAACTGTTTTCCTTTCGACGCGTTCAGATGCATTGAGCGCAGGCGCGACAGCTTCTCGTCCAGCAGCCGATTCAATTCGACGCTCTGTTCTGGGAATTGCTGCGCGACAGTCTCGCGGAACGCCGCAATAATGTAGTTTCTCTTCATGCGCTTTTCCTCACTTTCGCAAAAACGGCAGCGGCGGCAGCTCGTTTTGCTCGATGATGCGATCCAGCATCGCCGCAAAGCCCTGCGGGTCGCGAATTTGATACTGCATGTGGTTATGATCTGGTCCATGGGCGAAACAAATTCCGTCTCCGGCTCGCTGGGGTTGAAGCCGTCGTAGGCGACGAGCACAACGTAATACCGCTCCGCCAGTTTTTGGGCCGTGGGAAGCATGCCAAGGTAGCTCACGCCGCCGCCATGCAGCATGACCATGAGCTCGGAGTGCTCCTGTCCGAATTCAAAATACTTCACGTGCTCTTCTCCTTCCCAACGATGCTCTTGACGAGCGCTGCCCAATCCTGCGGGTAGCAGGCCAGCAGCTCTTCGTGCTGCATGTCCTGCTCGTGGATGACAGGATGCGCAAAATGCTGCTCATAGCGGGCGCGATACTTTTCGCCCATCTTGAGCGCGTAGAAGATATGAATTTCCGTCCCCGGCACGTCGAGCTTGTCAGGCAGCGGCGTAATGAGGTCGGAATAGAACTGATTCTTGCAGCTCTGCTGCGTCAAATAGGGCCGCGCCCCGCCGAGTATCCGTAAGAACGCCGCGCCGTAATCACCCATCTGCCGCATCTGCTTTTCCACGCGCTTTTGCAGAAGCGGCGACTTGAACCTGCCGTCGCGCAGCATCGGAAACATCAGTGGCAGCAGAAGGTCCGTCTGCAATTTTGCCGCGAATTTCGAGGACTGGTCCAAGTCCGAGCTGCCGAGGATGCCGTAGTCCATGCGGATGTTCCCCCTTGCGGCCAGAAGGCCAACAAACGAGCCGCCGAGCGAGCAGCCGTAGGCTGCGCGGATGTGCCCGCCGCAGTTTACCTTGAGGTAGTCCTCGATCTTCGCCGTCTCTTCGAGCATCGTGGGGAATTCCGTCCGTTCGGTCTCATCAAAGCCGTCGTAGCTGACGCAGAGCACGCGGTACTCGTCAGAGAGCAGCGGGATCACGTGGCCGAAGTTGCCCTTCCAATGGCAGCAGGTGCCCGGCAGCAGCAAAATGACCGGTGCGTTTTCTTCGCCGAACGCATAGACCTTCATCGCTCCTGACCTCGCTTTCTCACTTTTGTGCCGTGATGCAGAGCCAGCCCTTTTCTCTCTTGTGGATCTGAATATTACGGAAGCCGGCCTGCTCCAACATATCCTTGAGCTGGACGTCCTTGTAGATGGTCATGCCGTCGATCTTCTCCGTCCACTTCTCGTCCTTTTCATTGTCTCCGCCGCACTCGTTGCAAATCAAAAACATCCCGCCCGGTTTCAGCACGCGATGGATCTCGCGGAAGCTCTGAAGCAAATCAGGCCAGAAGTAGACCGTCTCAAATGCGGTGACCAAATCAAACTGGTTCGCCGCGAAGATGAGATCCGCGACGTTCCCCTGCAAAATGACGCAGCGGCCATTCAAAATGGCGTCCTCGTTGACCTTTTTCGCCTTTTCGACGCTGACGGGCGAATAGTCGACGCCTTTGACCTCGCCGTTTGGGCACTTTTTGAGCATCGTCCTGATGTTCGCGCCTCCACCGCAGCCGCAGTCCAGCACGCGCGCATTCTTCGCAATCTCCGCAAACTGCAAGCCCCAGTCCGCGAGCGCGCGGTGGCCGACGTTCATCATTGCGAGCATCAGCTTCCCGCCAAGGCCCTCGGGCTTGCGGGTATTTTCAAAAAACGACATGTATCTTCTCCTTTTTGCTCACTTGACCCACATCACAAGAAGGCCCGTGAGCACGCTGATGATGACGAGAAACAGCGAGCCCGGGAAGAGCATCCCCTTCACGTGGAACCACTTCTGCGCGTAAGCCTTGTCCATGTGCTCGGACCCCGGCAGGCGGAATACGTTCAGATGCGCGAACAGCACCCAGTCGAGGAAAAACGTGTCCCACGCGCCGACGATCAGAAAGAGGATGGCCGCGAATTCCGCGCCCGTCCAAAAGCTGTCCGCCCCGGCAAGGATGGCCGCGTACGTCAAAAGCACCGCGAACAGCACGATGCCAAAGCCCTTGAACGCGATGGTGCGGCCGCTGAGCGGCGCGACCGGAACGTGCTCGTGCGTCTTGAAATATTCCTCCTGAATATCAGGCGGATAGTTGTGCACGCCGATCTCCGGGTGCTTGATGGTGGGGATCATCACCATTGCCGTGAAAAGCGCCGTAAAAACGACCGCTTCGATCCAAACCGTACTCCAAATCATGGATATTCCTCCTCACTTTTTCTCCAGCACGACGATGCGGTTGGAGATATTGCTGACCGCCGGAATCTTGCCGAGCAGCTTGTAGATGGACACAAATTCCGCCATGCCCTCGCACAGGCTGTGCTCTTCGACAAAGCGGAAATCCGGCAGCAGCGCGGCGAGCGCCGCGCCGTTTTTAACGCCCCAGCTGAATTTTGCCTTGCTCGCCTCGATGGACTTCTCCTTAAAGCGCTTCACGACCATCGGGTTCATCGTCTCGACAAGCACCGTCGCGCGGTCAAAGCGCGCCGCGATGACGTCGAAGATGCGCTTGACGTCGCTCTCCGATAAGTACATCGTCAAGCCCTCGATGATGACGAGGACGTCCGTGCTCGTCCCCTTGATCTCGCCGCCCCAGTCGTCCATCGCGGACATGGCGATCTGCGAGATCTTTCTGCTCTCAGGCAGGAGCTTTTCGCGCACGGCGATCGTCTCGGGCAGGTCTAAATTGTACCAGTGCGAATAGCCGCTCATGCGGTAGCAGCGCGTGTCGAGCCCGCAGGCGATGTTCACGACCACCGCACCGCCATGCCCCGCAAGGTAAGTCTTCACAAGCTTATCGAGCACGATGGTGCGCGCTATAACGCCGCTGTGCATCGCCGCGTCCTTGTCGGCCATCGAAAAATCGTAGTCGAGCCGGTCGATGATCTCGACCGCCTTGTTGTCGGTGATCGCGCCGCGCGTCTTCGTCTCCTTCGCGCGGGCGTAAACCGTCTGTAACATCGTCTCCGGCACGCCGGAGAGCGTGATCTTCTCACTCATGGTGTCCTTCCTCCATCTTTTTCGCGCGCTCCGCCTTCCTGCAAACGAACCACGCGATGCTCTTCACATTGCCGAGCTGCACATCAGCGTACATGCCCTCAAGGCGTACTTTCAGGCTTTGCACCGTTTCATACGGCGGGGTGAAGAATTTCATCGGCTCGTAGACTTTTTTTATGAGTCGGTCCGTCCTTCTGCACTCGCCCGACACATAGAAGCAACCGCAGAACGTACCGCCCGGCTTCAGCACGCGGAACGTCTCGCGGTATGCCGCCTCCTTATCGGGGAAGGCGTGGAAGCCGTTGAGCGACAGCACGATATCAAAGCTGCTGTCCTCATACGGCAGCGCGCCCACGTCGCCCTGCCGGAACTGCACATTTTGGAGTCCCATGCGCTCAGCCTTTTCCCTCGCCTGCCCCATCATGTCGGGTGAATAGTCAAGGCAGGTAATATCGGCGCGCGGCAGCGTTTGATAGAGCGGCATCGTCAGAATGCCTGTGCCCACGGGGACCTCGAGGAGCTTTCCCGCAAAGTCCTCCGGCACACCAGTGAAAGCCTTATTCAGATATTCGCCGCACTCCTCCTTGCCCATATCCCACACCAAGCGGCACACGGCCTTGCCCGAGACGGTGGAGCAGGTGACCATGCCGTCGTAAAAATTGTTGCTGCCCGTCAGGCGGTAAGCATTGCGGATGTTCTCTTTTCGATCCATCGTTTTTCCTCTTTACCTGCACATGAATTTATCGAAATAGCGGCAGAACTCCTCGGGGGAGATCATCACAAGCTCTGCGTGCGCCATCTTCGGGATGCCGTGGATACGTGCCTGCGGAAAATAGTGCTTGATGAAGCGGATATTGCTCCTGCGGTCCTTCTTCTCCTCGTCGCCGTACCAGTAGGTGATCTTCGTGCCGATCTTTGCGGGCGTCTTTGGCAGAACATAGTTGTTCCCCGACCAGAAAATGTTGCGGATGGTCTGATCCGAGTAGGTCTTTAAGTATGCCTCGATGGCGTCGTATTCCTTTTTGGGGTCGTGCCCCGGCAGCGTGAATCGTTCCGGCGGAAAAGCCGCCTCTAAGATTTTGCGGTTATTCGCGGCGAGCTTGAACGACAGCATGTCGCGCGCAAGCAGCAGCTTTCGTATGAGATACGGCAGCTGGTACGGCGTGATGCCGCCGTCGATGATGGCGCGCTTGACAGGCAGCTTGCCAAGTGCTAAAAGGCGCGTCAGACATGCGCCGCCGAGTGAGCAGCCGTAGGCCGCGTCGAGGCAAGTCACACCCTGCGCGCGAAGATAGTCCGTGATCTCATCGACCGTCTGCTCAACTGAGGTAAAGTCACCAGGATAAGACGGCTCGTGCCCATCGTAAACGACCTGAAAGACATGCCACGACTGTGCAAGCCGCGCGACCGTCTTTTCAAACGCCCAGACGGGTTCCGCCGTGCAGGGCAGAAACAGCAGTGTCTTTTCCTGCCCTTGTCCGTGTTCCAAAATGTGCATGTCCTCTCCCCCGTCCGACGCGATGGTAGTTCCTCAAAGCAGTTAGTTTCCTCTAACCAAATGTTGCAATTTCATCAGTTAGCTATATCTAACCACCGATCCGTAGAAATGCCGCGAAAGGCGGCTTTTTATGGGTTTTATTGTAATGCTGCGCATGATAATTGTCAAGACAGCGAACGCGCAGCTTTGCAGAAACATCCTCTCCATTTTCGCGCCGGTGCGCCGCCGTAAGAGTCCTCATACCAAAAGAGCGCGGAGAGGTCAAACCTCTCCGCGCTCTTTTTCCTTTTTATAGCTTCCAGCCGGCGGTCTCCTTCTTGCCGCCGACGAAGTCGGCGTAGATGCCGTCCTCCTGGATGAGCTCGTCGTGCGTGCCGCGCTGGACGATCTTTCCGCCGTCCTCATCCTTTTTTGCGCGGCAGCCGCCGCTGCAATAGACCGTCGCCACGCGGGGCGGGAATTTGCGTTTGATTGCCATTGCGTCTCCTCCCCTGTTCCATTCTGATATTGCCGCCCTCCGCGGCACAAAATTCCTCTGCTTACGCCCGATAGCCGAGCGCCGTTGAGATCTGCGCCGCCGCGCAGGTCAAGTCAATATTGCGCTGGAAATCCGGCGAACGCACACTGTCGAACATGCCGACAAAGCCGACGGCGTAGCGCACCGCGCCGGAGCTGTCGCGCACGGGCGCGGAGGGCGAGCACAGGCCGAAGCGGTACTCGCCATCCTCCACGGCATAGCCGTTTTCACGCGCGGCCTGCATCACACGGAAGAGCTCCTCCCACGTGACGAGGGTCTTGGGCGTATAGGGCTCCAATGTGCGGCGCGACAGGACGCGCTTCGCCTCGTGGTCGGCCATCGCGGATAGAAACACCTTGCCCTGCGAGGTGCAGTGCAGCGGCAGACGCGTCCCGACCTCCGACACGACGCGCAGTCCCGCGCGGGACTGCACCTGTTCGTGGTGATGACCTCTGACCGATTCAACAATGAGAGGAACACCGACTGCCCTGTCACGCTTGCCAAATGCTGCAAATGCGGCTTTGCCAGGTCTGAAACGCTCCAGCTTGCGCCCACGGCGCAGCCGTACTCAAAAAGCCGCACGCCGAGGCAGTAGCGCCCGTCGCTCTGCTGGTCCACGACCGCGCTCTCGCGCATCGTGCTCAAAAGGCCGTGGATCGTGCTCTTCGGCCAGCCGGTCTGCTCGCTCAGCGCGGCCAGCGTGAGCGGCTGGTGCGCCTCCATCAGCAGGTCGAGCAGCCGCAGCGCCTTGGCAGCGGACTGTACGGGACCGTTTTCATGGGACATCGCCTTCCCTCCTCTCGATTCGTCATTGCCGGATGAGCCGCCGTCATTTTCTTGATGACAGTATCGCGCAGGTTCAAACAAAAGAAAAGGGCAATTTCCGCAAATCGCACAAATTCCATCAGCTAGACTATCGATTTTCCGTCAAAAAAGCCCGCCGTCGCATCTGCGACGGCGGGCCTTGCATTTTCAGTTACTTCTCTTCGCCGTGGATGATATCGCCGAAGTAGGTGCCGCGGACGATCTCCTCCACGTCCTCTCCCTCGTGTCCCCTGAGGATCTCAAGGAGCTTGCTGTGCGCGGCGACGAGCTCGTCGCCTCTGCCGCTCGTGATCATCGTGCTGACGGTCTCGTAGCGGACGGCGTGCGTCAGCGTGCGCACGACGCGGCTGATCTTGTCGGCCAGCGGATTTTTGCCCATCTGCGAGATCAGGTCGTGGAACTCGTTGTCCACGGCGAAGAAGCGGTCGACCTCGTTGTCACCGCTGTGGACGATCTCTTTCATCTGTTCGAGCATCGCCTCGAGCGCATGGCCATCCTCCTCGTCATACTTCTGGCTGGCAAGGCGCATGATGCCGGTCTCGACCATCTCACGCAGCTCCATCAGATTGTCGAAGGAATCCTGATTCAGGATGATGCCGTAGATCATCGGATCGATCATGCTCTCCTGGAAGCCGCTGCAAACAAAGGTCCCCTCTGAACGCTTGCTCTCCAGCACGCCGAGGTAGGAGAGGATTTTGATGGCCTCACGTACGGAACTGCGGGCAACGCCCATCGACGCGGCCAGCTCCGGCTCGGGCGGGATGCGGTCGCCGGGCTTGAGCTCTTTATTGCGCATGGCGTCTGTCAGGCAGTTGATGACACTCTGCACCACAGACTCTTTTTTCAAATTTTTCACATATCCGGGCGTATCGTTCATAATTTTCTCCTTTTATGCCTGACAATATGATTCCCATGTATAACATAATACAAAGTTGAGGTTTCGTCAATGAAAACCGTCTTTCATAAAAGCGGCGGGCGGCAGATGCATGTCTGCCGCCTTTTTCTTCCCTGCTGTGCGCTGTTTCTTCGTCCGATGCATAGGATAAAGCACCGATATCATGTCAGGGGGAGACGTCTATGAATTACTACACGGGATCCTGCCGCGGGAACGGCTGCTGCCCGTCCGATCCGTATAGCTATGTCACGATCCAGGGGCCGACCGCGGTCCCATCGACCCAAAGGGCGATCCCGGCCCGCAGGGACCCATTGGTCCCCGAGGCGAGCGCGGAGAAAAAGGCGAACAGGGCATCCAAGGCGAGAAAGGCGACACCGGCGAAACGCCGGTCATCACCGTCGCGTAGGACACCCCACTGAGCTACAAGCTGCACTTCCAAACCAGCGAGCAGGAGTTGACGACGCCTAATCTATTCGCGCCGTTCACCGAGTACCATGTCGACCTCTCCGCGGCAGACAGCACGCTGAATATTCCGCTCAAGGACCTGATTTTGACCTATCAGCGCGCGTCGGCCAGCGCGCTGCGCATCAGCATCGTGCCGAAGAACACCGCCGCGCCCGTTTTGGTCGACCTGCGCAGAACGACCATCTACGACGGCAGCACGATCGAGACACAGACGCTCAACGGCAGCAGCATTTCCGCAAGCATTGCGATCGACGGCACCGTGTACACAAACTCGCAGGAGACGCACAACATGCGCATCCGCCAGCAGGATCCCGTCACGAAGCTCTGGTCGATGTGTGAGATCAATTCGTTCCTTTCCGCGGGCGGCGCACGCTGCTCCATCCGCATCCAGTAGAGCGAGAACGACGTGGCCTACGCCGCGCCGACGGTGTAACCACACCGATACCATATAAAGATACCGTCCGCGTTCCGGAAAGATATCCGGAATGCGGGCGGTGTTCACTATTTGATCTGAATTGTTTCTCCGTCATACACGCCTTGCAGGCATTCGCCGTTTCCGATGTGGTAGGCATAAAAGTCCTTCTTCGGACGCGCATAGGCCTCCATGATCGCCATGATGACGCCGCCGTGGACGACGAATCCCACGCGAGAGCCGTCCGGCACATTTTTGATCGTCTCCGCAAACGCCTCGCAGCAACGCGTTTTGAAGTCCGTTACGCTCTCACCCTCGGGGATGGGCGTCAGGCACATCGCATCGACCCACGCCTGATAGGCGGGGTCGCCCGAAAGCTCGTCGGCGGACTTCCCCTCAAAGCGGCCAAAGTCCGTCTCAATCAAGCCGTCCACGACGGTATAGTGCATCTTCGGAAAAAGAATGTCCGCCGTCTGCCGCGTGCGCAGCATGGGGCTGACAAAAAGCCGATCGACTGAAAGTCCCCGCTTTTGCAGCGCTTTGACCTGTGCGATGCCCGCCTCGCACAGCGGCTCGTCCGTGCGGCCGATGTAGCGGCGGCGGAGGTTGCCCTCTGTCGCGCCGTGGCGGATGAAGAAAATGTCGATCACAGCAGCCCTCCGATCCAGACGCCGATCAGGCCGCAGAGCTCGCAGAGCTGCAAAAAGAAGCCCGACGTGTCCCCTGTCACGCCGCCAAACTGTGCCAGCGCGAATCTGCGATACTTGAGCGCGGAAACCACCGCAAACGCCGCCGCCATCCCGCCAGCCGTGGGAGACATCCAGACCATCCCCGCCGCGGCAGCGAGGCCGGCAAGCGCGAGCGCGGCTGTCGCCGTGCGGCGCTGGACGCCGCTTGTGAAGGCGCAGAGCATGCCGGACTTTCGCGCATTCGGCAGATTCACCGCGCACAGGCCCGACAGCGCGCGAGAGAGCACGAACAGCGGGCAAATCAGCAAAATATGCCCCGCGGCGAACACCTCGTAGGCAAAGCCCGCGTAGGCGAGCAGGTACACGCCGCCGTAAATGACCGCGAACGCGCCGCAGTTGGCATCCTTCATGATCGCGAGCTTTTTCTCGCACGTCTGGTGCGACGAGAGTGCGTCCACCGTGTCGAGATAACCGTCCATGTGGATGCCGCCTGTCACTAAAATCGGCAGGCACGCCGCGATTGCCGCGAACAGCACGCCGCTCATGCCCGTCGCCTGCGCAAGTACAGCCCACAGCCAGAGCGCCGCGCCGCAGAGAACACCCACCGCGGGGAAAAAGCAGATCGCGTAGCGCATATTTTTTTCGTTCCAATCAAGCTGCGGAACGGGCACCGCGCTGTACGTCGACAGCGCGATCAAAAGCGATTCAAATAATCTCATCGAGGTCTCCCTTTTCGGCAAACGGCGCGCCGTCTTTCATTGCGACCGCCGCCGCGGCTCGGTCGTACAGTCTTTGATTCAGGCCGTTCAGCGCGCGGATGTAAGCCGCCGTCTCGCCGTCGTAGCCGTCGGCGCGCAGGCCTGTGATCGTCACCGCGACGAGCAGACGACAGCGCGAGCACAGCGCTTCGATGTCCGCGTACACGCTTGCTTCATCCCCGCCGCGCTCGAACATCGCGTTTGCCAGCAGATTCGACACATCCTCAAGCAGCACGACGCCGTCCCTTTCGACCGCCGCCGCGCCGACCTGATATGGGCATTCGAGCGTCGTAAATTGCAGGTCCTTTCGCTGCTCGCGGTGCTTTTCGATGCGCTGCAAATTTTCCTCCGAGCAGGGGCGCATCGTGGCGATGTAATAGCGCTCGCCTGCCGTGCGCGCGACGATGCGCTCGGCATAACGGCTCTTGCCGCTGCCGTTTGCACCGGAGATCATGATCAGCGTTCCCATGCGCGTTCCCTTCTCTCAGGGCGTGAACTGGTCGCCCCGGCGAATTTCGTCCAGATAGTCGTCGTTGATGCCCGCCTCGTCAAAGGTCGCCATGTCGTTGATGACAGCGCACGCAGCGTCGAGCACCTGAAAGGCGAGCGGACAGCCGCTCCCCTCGCCCAATCGCATGCCGAGGTCAAACAGCGGGCGCAGGTCCATCGCCTCCATCGCGAGGCGGTAGCCGATCTCAAACGAGGCGTGGCTCGGCACCAGGTAGCCGCGCACATTCGGGCACAGCCTGACGGCGCACAGCGCCGCCGCGGCGGAAATGAGGCCGTCGATGACCGCCGGCCGGCGTGCCGCCGCCGCGCCCAAAAATGCGCCGCACATCGCCGCGAGGTCAAAGCCGCCGACCTTGGAAAGGACGCCGACAACGTCGTCCCTGTCCGGCCGATTTACCTCAATGGCGGTGCGGATGACCGCTTTCTTTTTGCGAAAGCTCTCCTCCGTGATACCGCCGCCGCGGCCCGTCACGGCCTCGACGTCCGCTCCCAGCAGCACGGCCAGCACCGCCGAAGAGGTCGTCGTGTTGCCGATGCCCATTTCGCCGACACCGATCACGTCCGCGTCGACCGTCCTCGCGATCTCTGCGCCGGTCAGGATGGCCTGTAAGGTTTGCTCCCGCGTCATCGCGGGGCCGGTGCAGATATTTTGCGTGCCGTAGGCGATCTTGCGGTTCAAAACGGTGCTCTCGTAAATATCGGCATTCACGCCGACATCGCACACGGTCAAGCCGCAGCCAAAGTGCTTTGCCAGCACCGCAGCTCCCGTCTTGCCCCGCATCAGGTTGATGGTCTGCTGCTTCGTCACGGACTGCGGCGCGCTGGAAACGCCCTCGGCCACCACGCCGTTGTCCGCAGCGAAGACGAGCAGCTGCTTTTTATTGAGCGCATTGTGCACCCGCCCTGTGATCCCCGCAAGCTGGATGGAGATCTCTTCGAGCCGCCCGAGGCTGCCGGGGGGCTTGGCGAGCCGCGCCTGATACTCTTCCGCCGCCGTCATCGCGCTGCGATCGAGCGGCGCGACTGCGCGCACGAGCGCGTCCAATTCCTTCTGCATGGCTCTTCCCTTCTTAAAATTCGACGCCGCGCCGCGCCGCGATTCCTCGGTCAAACGGGTGCTTGCGCTTTCGCATCTCCGTCACATAGTCGGCGGCGTCCAGCAAATGCTGCGACGGATCTCGCCCCGTCAGCACGACTTCAAGCGCTTTTGGTCTGCCGCGCAGAAAGTCGATCAGCGTTGCCTCTTCGATCAAGCCGTGGTTGCAGGCGGCGACCGCCTCGTCGAGCACGAACAGATCGACGCCGTCCGCGCTCTTTCGCATCACGTCTTCCAGCAGCGCGGAATAGGCCTTTTGCGCCGCCGCTTTCGTCTGCCCGTCCATCGCCTTGAAAAAGCCGAAGTTCTGCGTGCAGCACGCGACCTCAACATTTTGCAGCGCGCGCAGGACGTTCAGTTCCGACGAGCTGCCGTCCTTCAAAAACTGCGCAAACAGCACGCGCTTTCCAGCGCCCGCCGCGCGGACGCTCAGCCCGACCGCCGCGGTCGTCTTGCCCTTGCCGTCGCCGAAGTACAGATGAATCAGTCCCTGCATGCTCACACCTCCTGATTCAAAATGCGGTAGATGAGCGGCATATCGAGCCCCGCGCGCACCGCGTCTGCCAGCAGATCATACTGCCGCTCCTTGTAGGCCCTCGCGTCAAAGGTGCCGAGCGATTCAAAGGAAACGCCCTTTTTCTCGCACAGCGCCTTTAAGACCGTGTCAGCGACCTCTTGTTCATCGAAAATACCGTGGACATAGCTGCCGTAGACATTGCCCATGCTGAAGAGCGCGCCGCGCGCTTCTTCGCTGCGGCCCATGTGGATCTCGTAGCCCGCGTAGCGCTTGCCGTTCAGCTCAGAGAGCAGTCCCGCGACGCCGGAGAAGACGCCGTTTGTCTGCGTCTGCACCTTTTCGCCCTGAAATACTGTTTCGAGCGGCAGAAGGCCCATTCCGTCGATCTCCGTCACGCCCGCGGCCTCGACCTGTTCGGGGTCGGAAATGTGCCGTCCCAGCATCTGATAGCCGCCGCAGACGCCGAAAACCAGCGTGCCGCCGCTCGCAGCCTTTTGGATCGACGCCTCCAGCCCGCTCTGGCGGAGCCATTGGAGGTCGGCGATCGTACTCTTCGTACCGGGAATCACGATCATATCCGGCGCGCGCAGGTCCCGCGCCCGCTCCACATAGCGGAGCGAGACATTCTCGTAGCGCTCAAACGGCGAAAAATCCGTAAAGTTCGAAATGCGCGGCAGGCGGATGACCGCAATGTCGATGAGCCGCGGCTCCTTATCCCGCCCGAAGCGTTCGCTCAAGCTATCCTCGTCGTCGATGTCGACATGGAGGTATGGCACAACGCCCGCCACGGGTACGCCGCAGAGCTCCTCAAGCGTTTTGAGCCCCGGTTCCAGAATGGCGCGGTCACCGCGGAATTTGTTGACAACAACGCCCTTGATGCGCCTTCTGTCCTCTTCACTTTGCAGCGTGACCGTGCCGTAGAGCTGGGCGAACACGCCGCCGCGGTCGATGTCGCCCACCAGCAGCACCGGCGCATCCACCATGCGGGCAAGACCCATGTTGACGATGTCGTTTTCCTGCAAATTGATTTCCGCGGGGCTGCCCGCGCCCTCGATGACGATGATGTCGTACTCGCGTGCCAAGCTCTCATAGGCCTCCATCACCGCGGGGATAAAGTCGCGCTTTCTGCGATAGTATTCCATCGCGGGCATATTGCCCTGTACGCGTCCGTTCACGATGACCTGACTGCCGACGTCCGTCGTCGGCTTCAGTAAAATCGGATTCATGCGCACATCCGGCTCGATGCCCGCGGCCTCAGCCTGCACCACCTGCGCGCGCCCCATCTCGCCGCCATCTTTCGTGATGAACGAGTTGAGCGCCATATTCTGGCTCTTGAACGGGGCAACGCGATAGCCGTCCTGCTTCAAAACGCGGCAGAGCCCCGCGGCCAGCAGACTCTTGCCCGCGTTGGACATCGTCCCCTGGATCATGATAGTTTTTGCCATGCGCTCACTCCTTTCCCACGCTTCTGATTGCCGCGATAAGCTGTTCGTTTTCCTCGTACTGCCGGACCGCGACGCGATACCAGCCGGATGTCAGGCCCTCGAAATTTGCGCAGTCGCGGATCGCGACGCCGCGCGCTCGCAGCTGTTCCGTCAAGCCCACATCGCCACGGAATAAGATGTAATTCACCTGCGATGGGCACACCCAAAAGCCGAATTTCCTCAGTTTTTCCTCGAGCCACGGGCGCTCCGCTCGGATGATGGTTCGGTTTTTCTCCAGAAACTCCGCATCGCCCAGCGCAGCGACGCCCGCCGCCTGTGCAAGCGTCGAGACATTCCACGGCGGCACCGCCGCCGACATCTTCCGCAGCAATGCCTCGTCCGCGCTCAGGCCATATCCCAGCCGCAGCCCCGCCATGCCAAAGCTCTTCGTAAAGGCCTTGAGGATAAAAAGCTGCGGGAAGTCAGATAGGGACGGCGTCAGATCAACGCCGCCGTCCGACAGGCTCAAAAAGCACTCGTCGACAAAAAGCGCGATATTTTTCTCGCGGCAGATGCGCAGAATTTCTTCCAGCAAATCGTCCGCAATGAGCCGTCCCGTCGGGTTGTTCGGGTTGCAGAGGAATAGCGCGTCAATCTTTTCGCGCGCAAGGATCGGCAAAAAGTTCTCCCGCAAGTCAAAGTTTTCCTCTTGCTTGAGCGCAAAGCGCACGACCTCGCAGCCTGTCCGCCGCAAGGCAAGCGAATACTCCGAAAACGTCGGTGCGAGCTCCATCGCGCGCTTGGGCCGCACGGCCCCGCAATAGGCATAGATCAGCTCGGACGCGCCATTGCCGCAGAGGACAAAGTTCTTCGGCACCCCCTCATATTCCGAGATCGTCTGTACGAGTGTCCGGCAGTAGGGGTCTGGGTAGCGGTAGAGCTCGGGCAGCGCGCGTTCGATCGCGTCGGTCACGCTTCTCGGCGTGCCGAGCGGGCTCACATTCGCCGAAAAGTCGAGCGCAATGCCGCCGTAGATATCTCCGCCGTGGCGGTTTTCCGTTTGATAAAGCATTCTCTTCCCTCACAGCGAAAAAATCAGCAGCCGGACCGCGCAGCCAAGCAGCAGCGCCAGAAGCGTCGTGCCGTACATCAGCCGGCAGGCGCGCGGGATATCCTCATGCTCGATCTGCCGCAGTGCGTCGCCGATGTACTCCTTTTTGTGCAGCACGCCGTGGTACCACGCGTCGCCCGCGAGGCGCACATCCAAAAGTCCCGCGCAGACCGACTCCGTCTGCGCGGAGTTCGGGCTCGCGTGCTTGTAGCGGTCGCGGCGGAATATCTTCCAGCCGTTTTTCACGTCCATGCGCAGAAGTCCGCCCGCCGCGAGCATCAGCAATGCAGAGATGCGCGCAGGCAGATAGTTCGCAATATCATCCGCCTTCGCAGGCATAAGGCCGATGTCCTTATACGGCGGCTCGACGTAGCCGAGCATCGAGTCCATCGTATTCACAGCCTTGTAGAAAAAGCCCAGCGGCGCGCCGCCGATGGCAAGGTACAGCAGCGGTGCGACCACGCCGTCTGACGTGTTCTCCGCCACGGTCTCGACCGCGGCGCGCGTCACGCCCGCATCGTCGAGCGCCGCCGTGTCGCGTCCCACGATCATCGAAACGGCGCGGCGCGCGGATTCGATGCTGCCGTGCTCGAGTTCGTGATACACCTTCATGCTCTCATCCCGCAGCGACTTTGCCGCCAAGATCTGCCAGCACATGACGCTCTCGACCGCGAGGCGCAGCCACGGACTCACCCTGCCGCACAAACACAGAAGCAGCGCGGGCACCGCCGCCGCAAGAAATGAGACGATCCCCCACAGCACCGCGCCCGCCGCGCGCTCGCCGCGCGGCGTTTTGGGGAAAATCCTCCGCAGGACGCACTCCAGCGCGCTGATCGTCTTCCCGATCAGCACGACCGGATGCGGCAGGCTGTGCGGATCGCCCAGAACGCAGTCGATGCCAAAGCCGATGAGAAGCGGCAAAACGAGGCAAATCATGGTTTCTCCTCCGACTGCATCGTGAAGATATACACGGGGTTCTGCCCCGTCATCAGGTGATACGGCCCCGCCTTTTTGCCGCGGGCGATCTGGACGGAGACGGCCTCCGCCTCGGTAAAGGCAAAATCCTTCATGCACGCCGTCAGCTCGGCGATGCTCTCAAGCGAGACGGCCGTCGCCACGATGCGGACGTGCGGATTTTTGGCAAGCAGCATCGACAGAATATCACGCAGGTTGCCCGCGCTGCCGCCAATAAAGACGTGCGTCGGTGCAGGCAGATCGCGGCACGCCTCCGGCGCAGTGCCGGAAACGACCGTCAGGTTCTCCACATGGAACGCCGCTTGATTCTTTTTCAACAGCTCGACCGCATCGTCTCTGCGCTCAACGGCGTAGACATGACCGTACTTCGCCTGAAGCGCCATCTCGATGGCGACCGAACCCGTTCCCGCGCCGATATCATAGCAGACGGCGCGCTCGGTCAGGCGGAGCTTCGAGAGCGCGACGGCGCGCACCTCGCTCTTGGTCATCGGCACAACGCCGCCCTCGCCCGCGCCTCGCAAAAACGCCTCGTCCGGCAGTCCGTGCGTCACGATGGCATCGGGATGGTCGTTTTCGATCAGCACGGCGCTCAAGGGCGCAAAGGCCTTGTCTTTCAGCTCCTCCGCCGTACCGGTGGTGACGGTCTCGTCCTCGTAGCTTAAACGTTCGCCGACGCTCACCGTCACGGTGCCGAGGCCGTTTTCTGCCAGCGTTCGGCACAGGCCGTTCACGCCATTCTCGCCGCCGACGAGCGCGAAAACGCGCGCGTGCGCGCGCACGTCTGCCGTGATGTCGTGCGCGCGGCCATGCAGGCTGACGACATGAACGTCCTCATAGGACGTTTGCAGCTTTGCACAGAGGTAGGAAAGCGAGCTCAGGCCCGGCAGCACGCTGACCTCGCAGTCAGAAAGCAGCGGCAGCAGCTTCCTCGTGCCGCTGAAAAAGCCCGTGTCGCCCGACATCACGACCGCGCTTTGCCGGTATTCGCAGTGCGCGTGAATGAAGTCCGCGATCTCCTGTGGTGCAATGGCGGCATAAGTCTTCTGCCCGCCGCGCGCGGCGGCATCCAGCATGCGTCTCGCGCCGATGAGGCAGTCCGCCTCTTCGATCGCGCGGCGCGCCTCCTGCGTCATCGCATCCCTGCTGCCCGGCCCGATACCGACGATCTTCACACTCTGCGCGAATCGGAAACCAAAGCGGCGCTCCAAGCTGTCCAACACCTGCGAAAAGGACTTCCCCTCCCGCTGCTTTGGCCGTCCGATCACGAGCACATTTGCCCCGGCCTTTCGCGCCGCGGCGACCTTGGCGGCAAAGCCGCCCGCCTCGCCGCCGTCCTTCGTCACGAGCCACTTAGCCGACACGGCGCGCAGCATGGCCGTGTCCATCTCCTCGGAAAACGGCCCCTGCATCGCTAAAATGTGCGACGGCTGCACGCCCGCCTCGCGACAGAGCGCGAGCGACGCGTCCAGCGGCAGCACGCGCGCATAGGCTCTATCTGTAAAGTCTTTTACCTTGCTATATGTTTTCAGATCCTTGCTGCCGGTCGTCAGCAGGATATTTCCGTCCGTCTTCGACAGGAACAGCGCTGCTGCTTCCGCATTCAACACGCAAGTAAAGTCAGATACCTTGTCAGACTCCTCGCGCAGAAGGCGCAGATATTCTGTCCCTGTCTCCGCGCAGGCGCGCGCAGCGCTCTCGGTGATCGATGCCGCGTAGGGGTGCGTCGCGTCGATCACCAAATCAAATTTCGTGTCGGAGAGCATTTGAATGATCCCGTCCACCGGGATACGCCCCGAGCGCACCGTCACGTTGCCCCCTTCGGGCAGGAGCGTTTCACCGTATTCCGTTGCTACGCAGGCCGTGACGGAGACCGGCTGGGTGCTCAAAAGCTCCACGAGTCGGCGCGCCTCCGTCGTGCCTGCGAAAATGCAGATCTTACACATTTTTGTACCCTCGCGGCGTGATGAGCCGCCCCGCAATTTCCTTCGTTGATACGTTGCCGACGATCACCGTGCAGAACATATCGACCTCTGCCTCTCTGAGCTCCCCGAGCGTCAAGGTGCGCCAGCTTTCCCCCGCGCGGCCGATGTTGCGCGCGATGCCGCAGAGGCGGCTGTCCGGCAGGTCGCGCAGCAGGATATCACACGCACGCTTCAAATGTGCGGGCCGCGAACGGCTCGCGGGATTGTAAAGGGCGATGGTCAGGTCGGCCTTTGCCGCGTGCGTCAGGCGCTTTTCGATGGTCTCCCACGGCGTCAGGCGGTCGCTCAGGCTGATGACGGCAAA
>ERZ1673741.1554-NODE-1554-length-18688-cov-34.887565_pt1 | contig 18688 bp, 11 predicted proteins | sample MGYA00580209_ERZ1673741 | MGnify/ENA primary metagenome ERZ1673741 (study PRJEB41218, sample SAMN15661754) | gut metagenome | host: Homo sapiens | place: Canada: London | collected 2015-08-20/2019-03-30 | study: EMG produced TPA metagenomics assembly of... | reverse complement strand
ATACTATAGGTAAAAAATGCGCAGGATTTTAAAGCGATTTTGAACACCCTACCTGCAAGGGTAAAAGCATTTTATCAGAACGCTTTTGCTCTTGCAGGGCGCTTTCGTTTTTTGCTCTAATGTTGAGTATATGCAACAGATTCGATGATTTTATCAAAAGTGTTGAGTATACGCAACACTTTCATAAAAAGCAAATTGAAGAATATGATCAAGCAAGTGTGGAATATTTCCCCACTTGTTCCACGTTTTTCCCCACTTCCACGCTTCTTTATTTTTGCGATATTTTTCTTACATTGTTGATATTCAATGGTTTAAACTTTTAAACGTTGTTTTGGCACGCCCGTTGCATTTTATTAATCGAACGACGCAACGAACTGAATGGTTCAGGCAGGGTTCATTAAACAGTAAACAATAATAATATTAACAATTAAAAGATCACGCATATGAAGAAGTTATTTTTTGCAGCTATCGCAGCTATCGTAATGGTATCAGTAAGCAACGTATTCGCTAACGCCTCTATGTCAGGTCTCAGCACTTCACTTCCGCAGGACACAACAACAGTGGACACTGTGGCACCTGCAGAACAGCCCGCTGATCAGCCGGCAGAACAGCCGGCAGACGCTCCCGTAGAGACAGAGGCAGAGGACTCAGCAGTAAGCGCAACAGGTGCTGACGACACAGCCATGATGATGTTCTCTGACTCAACAGAGGTGGACACCACAAAAGCTGAGGTCGCTCCTGACGTAGCATAATAAGAGGAACAAGGTCATATCCATAATATAATAATATCCCATGCCGCTTCAGCCTGCATCTTCTTGTGAAAGCAAGAGATGCAGGTGTTTTTACGAATGCTTATATTGTATTGGTTCATAGCGCTGGATAAGGAATCAGGAGGTTGTGATAAGGAATTTTAATCAAATTCTTTTGCGATTTTGATAGCTCTGAGCTAATTGTTCCCTCTTTACACTATATTTGCGTTCTTCTTATACTATATTTTTGTGTGTACGTACACAAAGCGTTTGATGTAGGTCAAATTAATAAGCAAAAGACGATAAAACAGGCGAAAAAGCTTGTTTGTGTGCCCAAACAGTCGTACCTTTGCATCGTCAAAACAAGGATACCGTGAGGCATCCGAAGACAAAGGACTATAAGAGAACTTTGAGAGAAAAGGTAAAAAAGAAGGTAAAAAGGTAATCAGGTAATTTAATAGTAAGGTATAGAGATTGAGGATGACAACATGAAGGTATTGAGATTGTATAGTGAAAGGATGACTAAAAGGTAAAAAGAGAAAGGTATTAGCCAGAAGGTAGAAAGGATTATCAAGGATAACACAGACGATTGGCAAGAGATTAGTAACGATAGGTAATTAGTGAATACAGGTAAGAAGAGAAGGTATGAAGATTGAGACAAGGTAACAAAGAAAAGTATTAGTCAGTAAGGTAAAGGAAAAAAGATTAGGGTAACTCAAGCGTCTCAATGGTATTTAGTCGATGCTTCAAGTCGACAGATAGGTGATTAGACCTTAGGCAAAAGGTCAGGTAAATGGTTTATTAGTCAAAAAAGAGGTAAAAAGGTTATGTTGATGACAATGATGATGACCCTATTCGCAGCTAGTGCTGCAATAGGAATGTGGGGAGATGGCGACGGCAAATAGCCTGAGCTACCCACAAGGAGAGGATGGAGCGTGCGTCGAACGCGATGAAGTTCTCGACATTAATACTGAAAAAAGTAAAAACAAATAGAACAGAGGCTGTTTTGGATGTATTTCCGAAACAGCCTTTTTCGTGTGCATGCCCCAAGGGCTATGTAGGAAAAGTGTAGCTTTTAGGCGCCGAATATATAGGAAAAGTGTAGTTTTTAGGTACCGAATATATAGGAAAAGTGTAGTTTTTGCTTGCTTATTTTGTAGGAAAAGTGTAGTTTTGCGGTAGTAGAAACATAGGAAAAGTGTAATTATGCTATACTTTATCAACGAAATTCAGGCGTATGACGTGAGGTGGATTAATGTGGAAACAAAAAACGGTGTCACTTATATGCCTATTTATTATATAGCGTGCATCAAGCCGGAATAAGAGAAACAGATAACCCTATTGATAGGAAAAAAACAGGAGTTAGGAACGACTTTTTTATTCGTTGTCCTAACTCCTTTATCAATAATAACCTTTTAACTATGGGCTTCCTAATCTTTCATTTCCTTCACTTCCTCTGGCAGGATGGGCATTGCGCCGTTCTGTGTGCAGACGTATGCGCTTACGCTTACTGCCAGCTTGTGAGCCTCCGTTACGGGCTTTCCGGCGAGGATGGATGCGCAGAAGGTGCCTGTGAATGAGTCGCCGGCGCCTACCGTGTCAGCCACCTCCACCTTCGGAGTGGGCTGGTACGACATCGATCCAGGTGTGAAGACGTAGCTGCCGTTGGTGCCGCAGGTCAGCACCAGCATGTCCAGGTCGTACTTGCCGAGAATCAGCCAGCACTTGTTCTCGATGTCAAGGCCGGGATAACCGAACATACGGCCGATGAGTACGAGTTCCTCGTCGTTAATCTTGAGGATGTTGCAGCGCTTCATGCTCTCGCAGATCACTTCCTTTGTATAGAAGTTCTGACGCAGATTGATATCGAAGATCTTCATACAGTCCTTCGGCGTAGTGTCGAGGAACTTGTATATCGACTCGCGGCTTACGACGTTGCGCTGTGCCAGCGAACCCCAGCAGACGGCGCGTGTGTTCTCTGCAATGGCTTTCACGTCATCGTTGAAGGGGATGTTGTCCCAAGCCACGTTCTCCTTGATGTCGTATGTGGGTATGCCCTCGTTGTCGAGAGTCACCTGCACGGTGCCGGTGGGGTAGGGCACGCGCGGCATGCAGTACTGCAAGTTCTTTTCTTCGAGCTGCTGTATGGTCTCTTCAGCGAGCTTGTCCTCGCCAAGAGCGCTGACAGCTATAGAGTTGAGGCCGAACTGACCTGCGTGAAAAGCGAAGTTGGCAGGTGCGCCACCGAGCTTCTTACCTTCGGGAAGCACATCCCAGAGCGCTTCGCCGAGTCCTACTACATATTTCTTTTCCATAATATAATTTGGCTTTTAGTTTTTTTATTGCTTAACCTTGGGGATGTAACTCAGCAGATATGCAACGCCCACTGCCATTACTACAGCAGCCCAAACCTGCGGATACTGTGCGCCTGAAGCCTTGGCAGCGTCGCTTGCGAATCCCATGAAGAGGGGGAAGACGGTGCCGCCGAAGAGTCCCATGATCATCAGACCAGACACCTCGTTCTTCTTCTCGGGTGCTGAGAGCATGGCCTGTGAGAAGACGATGGAGAAGACGTTGGAGTTGCCGTAGCCTACGAGGGCGATGGCAGCCCAAAGTTCCCACTGCTCTGTACCGAATACGAGGCCCACCATTGCCACTGCCATCATAAGGACGATGATGGTGAAGAATGTGCGGATGTTGAGCTTGCGCATGATGATAGATCCGGTGAAACATCCCAGTGTACGGAATGCGAAGTAGATGCTGGTGGCATACTCGAACTTGCTCACCGTGTCGGTGTCAGTGCCGAGACGCTCAAGGAGGATTCGCGGAGCCACAGCGTTGGTGCCGACGTCGATGCCCACATGGCACATGATGCCGATGAACGACAGCAGGATGATGGGCGATCCGAGCATCTTCAGACAGTCAACGAAGCCTGAAGCCTTGTCCTCGAGAGGCTCTTCCTCGATGCGTGTCATGCCGAGCCAGAGTGTGGCGATAAGGCCTATCACGAAGAACAGCAGGAAGAGGATGCGCCAGCTGAGTCCGAGAATCGGAGCTGTGGTGGTGGCGCCCCATGCTGCGATGAGCGGAGCGATGAACGATGCGATGGCCTTGACAAACTGTCCGAAGGTGAGAGTGGATGCCAAGTGTCCCTTGACGAGCATTGTCACCAGCGGATTGATGGAAGTCTGCATGATGGCGTTGCCTATGCCGAGGAGCGAGAACGAGATATACATCAGCCAGAGCTGGCTCTCCTTTGTTGGCATAAAGCTATCGAAGAGCGGCAGGAACACTGCCAGCGTTGTTACGATGATGGAGAGGAGCACGGTCTTCTTGCGTCCTATCTTGTTCATCAGCATGCCCGTGGGCACGGAGAAGATAAGGAACCAGAAGAACACGAGCGAGGGGAAGAAGTTGGCTGCCGAATCAGACAGACCGAAGTCTTCCTGCATGTTATTTGATACTGCGCCGACCAAGTCGACAAAGCCCATGGTGAAGAATGCGATCATCACCGGGATAAGCGTTATTTTGCTTGAGTTGGAGTTGCCCATTTGTTGAATATGTATTTATTTAGTTATTAGCTTTGCTTGTCAAATCTGCTGCAAAATTATATATTCAGCATCGCTCAGAATATAACAAATGTTTCATCTGATTGTAAAAAATGTATCATACAACATTTATGCAATCAATGTAACAATACTATATTCTGAGCGATTCGGTCATTATTTCAGATTATATACCACGTATTTGCCCTTACCCTTGATGCTTACTTTGTTGTAAGGCTTGGTTGGGAACACGAGGTTGGTCATTGCCATGCGTCCTTCTGCGTCGAAAGCCTCGATGCTGCAGCGGTCAATAAACAGTCGCAGCTGTGTCATCTTGCCGTGTACGGGAGCAGTGGTCAGTGCGGCGAAGTCGTCGCTGAAGTCCTTCTGTCCGCTCTTTGTGCGGTCCATTGAGAAAGTGCGGATCTTGTCGTCATACGTCATTACCACCTTCTCGCCAAGTTCGTTGAAGAGTGTGATGGTGGCATTGCCCTTGAGCGTAACCACCATTTCGCATGATTCGCTCAGCGTCTTTGTGGATTTCTTGGAACGTGCAGCCTTCAACTCAGGTGAGGGAGTTACGCCGCAGTATGTGTTGCCTTCATATTCGTAGAGGTCAAGGTCGCGCGGGATGGAGTTGCCCGAACGATACTGCTTGGTTGGCACCTGGTTGGCATACTGCCAGTTGCTCATCCATGCCATAGCCACGTGGCGTCCGTCAGGAGCATTGTCGAAGGTTACGGTGGCGTAATGGTCCTTGCCATAGTCCATCCATCGTGTCACTTCGGGTGCCGTCTCACATGTGAACTTCTTTCCGTCGAAGTCGCCCACGAAGTATTGTGTAGCCGAACCACCGAACGGACCGCCAGGATTGATGTTGCAAATGAGCATCCACTTGTATTTGTCAGTGCCGCGCACACGCAACTTCATAAGGTCCGGACATTCCCAAACGCCGCTGTGATTGCCGTATTCTGCACCGAACTGGCTTTCGAGCTTCCACGCCTTGAGGTCGTCAGACGAATAGATGTTCATGTGCTGACCCTCTGCGAGAATCATGTTCCATTTCTTGATGTCCTCGTTCCAGAACATGTGCGGGTCGCGGAAGTCGGGCGTATTGCTTGTAATTATGGGGTTGCCTTCATACTTTGTGAATGTCTTGCCGTTGTCTGTGCTGTATGCCAGGCTCTGTGTCTGGTTTTCGCCAGCCGACGTATACATAGCCACCACTGTTCCGTTGCCGAATCCGGCAGTGTTGTTGTGGTCCACAACAGCCGAACCTGAGAATATCGTACCCCATACGTCCGGCTCTATAGCCTCTCCCTGGAACTCCCAATGCAGGAGGTCTTTGGATGTTGAGTGACCCCAAGTCATGTTCTCCCATTGCGATCCGTATGGATTGTACTGATAATAGAGATTCCATACGCCGTCCTTATAGAACATGCCGTTAGGATCGTTCATCCATCCGTATGCGGGTGAGTGATGATAGACGGGACGATATTGCTCTGTATTTGTCATGTCGTATGAGTCGGCATACTTCATGTTCTTCCAGCATGTGAAGCTCAAAATGCCACCGTCGTTACGATATGTGCCATTCACATGGATGTCGAGCGAGATGTTCTTGCTGTCCTTGAACTCGCTGATGTAGAGCGGCACATAATAGTCGATGTGGTTGGAAGCGAGGCGGATGTTGAGTGCCTTCACCTGACTGTTGCCGTCAATCACCTTGACGTTGCACATCTCAGCCTTCTCCTGCACCGGTAAGAGCAGGACTTTCTGCGAATTGTCCACGCGATAGATGCAGTGGTTGCTGCTGAGAAACTTGGTTGCTTGGGCTGAGGCTGTCATGGCAACCCCAAGAAGAAGCGATGCTGCCGCATTGCGGCTGAGGAATGTCTTGTTCATATTATTTGTAGGTTTTTAGAATAATCAGAATCGCATTAGCCCTATTATAGGCTTAGGTTTTTCTGCGTGCAAATTTACGTAATCTGCCAGAATGTGTATGTTACTTATGTTTCCTAAACTTATAGATATCGCCTAATGAAACAATAATTGACTTATTTGTTTGTTTTCTTTAAGTGTATATATTGAAAAATCATTAACTTTGTTTCTTGAAGAAAATAACCAATTAAACCTTACATTCATATATGATACATAAAACCTATAATACATTATTTATAATACTTGTGGCCCTTCTCACGCTCACGGGCTGTTCTTCACATTATAAATATAAGATAGGTGTGTCGCAGTGCGTAGGCGGACGATGGCGAGAGAAAGCCAACAACGAGATGCTCGCAGCACAGCATCTTTACGACAATGACGTGAAGGTGATTATCAAGAATGCGGACAACAGCAATGAACGTCAGTGTTTGCAGATAGACAGTCTTGTGGATGAGGGAGTAGACTTGCTCGTGGTGTCGCCTAACGACTATCATGCTCTTGACCGTAGGTTGCAGCGTGCCCGCAAGAAGAACATTCCGATAGTGTTCTTTGACCGTATCACCGCCATGAAGGATTATGCAGCCTACATAGGTGGAGACAATGTGGAGGCAGGACGCATGATGGGCGAATATGCCGCTATGCTCTGCCGCGACAGTGTTGTGACGGACGGACGACGGCCCGTGGTGTTGGAGATGACCGGCCCGCTGGAAATTTCACCGGCAACGCAACGTCACGAAGGTTTCAGCAATGCCGTCAGCCAAAATCCTGATATAGATTATCGTCATGTGCCGAGCCAATGGTCGTATGACGACTGCAAGCGCATTATGCGACAGTGGATAAAGGACGGCAAGGATGTGGACATCGTGTTCTGTCATAGCGACCTTGCTGCCATGGGCGCTTACGATGCAGCAAAAGAGTTGCACAAGGAGCGTGACATCCGCTTCCTTGGTATCGACGGACTGCCAGGAGAGGGCATTGACGCCGTACAGCAGGGCAGACTAAGCGCTTCTTACATATATCCTGCTCATGGCGAGGAGGTTATAGCTCTTGCACTGCGCATACTCGAAGGCAAGCCGTACGAGCGCATCAACAATATGAGGAGCATTGTCATAACGCCGCAGAACGTGGCGGACGTATCGCTGACCACTCATTCGCTGATGAAGCAGAACCAGTATCTTGCCACCATCCAGTCGAAGCTGGAGGCTTATCTCGGCTTTTATCAGACACAGCGTACGCTGCTTGTGGTGTCGTTGCTCGTAATCCTGCTCTTGGTTGTGGCTGTCATTACTATATGGCGAGCCGTGCGTGCCGTGCGTCGTGCCAACCGCCGCATGCGCGAAATGAACGACGAGCAGACCCGCTTCTTCACCAATGCCTCACACCAGCTGCGCACTCCGCTGACGCTCATAGCCGGACCAGTGGGTCAGCTTGCTGAAGGAAAGGGCGACGCAAGGCAGCTCATCAGCATCATACAGCGTAATGTGGAGCAGCTGCAGAGCGTAGTGGGGGACGTCCTGCAGTTCCGTCGTGAGAACCTCAACACCATAGACGACACCACCGCTGTCACAGAAGAGCAGATTCTGGCAAGTATGAAGTCGGTGCAGGAAAGCCGGCACGACTCGCTTATAAATGACAATACGGACGAACTTGCCACCGTGCTCATCGTGGACGACAACGCCGATATGCGTGCTTATCTGCGCACGCTGCTGCTCGACCGCTATTACGTTATAGAGGCGGCTGACGGACAGAGCGGACTGAAGCTTGCTGTGGAGAGCGTGCCCGACATTGTCGTGTCTGACGTGATGATGCCCGTGATGGACGGACTGACGTTCTGCACGCGGCTGAAGCAGCATGAAGCGACAAGCCACATCCCCGTGTTGCTGCTTACGGCACGCAGCAGCGAGCAACAACACATCGAAGGACTGCAGACGGGGGCTGACATGTATATGACAAAGCCGTTCAGCACAGACCTGCTTCTTGCCAATATAGCCTCGCTTCTTGCCAACAGACAGAAGCTACGCCAGCTCTTCAAGGCAGAAAAGGAAGCCGACAAGCCGGTCGTTGAAGACAAAGCCCCGTCGCCTGACCGCCATTTCCTTGACACATTCTTCAAGGCAATGGATAAGCACATGGGCAATACCAACCTCAAAATAGAAGATCTCGGCGATGAAATGGGACTTTCCCGTGTGCAGCTTTATCGCAAGGTGAAGGCGCTGACCGGAATGACTCCAGTGGAGATTCTGCGCGAAACACGCCTCAAGCGAGCCATGCAGCTGCTTAAGACCACCGACAAGACTGTTTCTGAGATAGCCAATGAAGTGGGATTTGCCACCCCAGGCTACTTCTCGTCATGCTTTAAGAAGCAGTATGACAAGTATCCGACAGACGTAAGAGAGGAGTTAAGGGTATAAGTTTCCTGATAAAAGACAACTAAAATTTCATCGGAAAACAAAGAAAAACTTGCTTCTTATTGAAATTTTAGCTATTTTTGTGGCAGATGATTAAGAGTGGAGAATTATCATATACAAAGAAAGAATGTATTAATAATAAGATAGATATGGAAGGAATGAAACTGACACGAGAGGAAGCTTTGCGACGCTGGAATGCCTCAAAAGAGCTGAAACGCAAAATGTCTGAGAAATTAGAGCATTTAGTGCGTGAACGTTGTAAGGATCTTGCTGACAATAATTCTATTAGTGTAGAAATATGGTAATGGAAAAACTGTCGTTGGATGCTATAAATGCAAAATCTGAATACTATGTAAAGAAAGAAGACGATGAAGGAACGTATAGTTTCACGACTGATAATATGACAGAATTTTTCATTTCTTTTGAAAAAGATGACATATTACGGTCTGGTATTGTCTATCAGTTTGGCATCTCAAATCCGCAAGGCAAAAAATCTCCTCGCGACCATAAAGTTCGCATAACGATATTGGCAATTATTGAAGAATTTTTCAATAAGAACAAGGCTGCACTTCTTTATATATGTGAGACTGGTGATGGCATGCAAAAGATGCGCAGCCGATTATTCCAATATTGGTTTAGTGTATATAACGAAAAAGAAGAATATTTATTCCTACCTCAAGTGGTGTATGATGAAGAAGAAAATGAGAATTATGCCGCTTTAATAATTAGAAAAGACAATCCTTGTTTCGTGGAATTAGTATCAGAATTTACTGAAACAATAAACCTGCTCAATGGAAAACCTGATTAGGGATTATCAACTCAACATTTTTGACTATCCAGTCAACGGTTGTTACATGTTACATGAGTGATATTTTGTGAACGATTCATGAAATATCACTCTTTTTATGTTTTCTAATTTTGCAAGCGAGAAGAAGATGCAGCTCATGACAGCCGTTCTTCTTGAAGGGCTAAAAACCATTTCGATAAATTAGAAAATAAAATAACTTAAACCACAACGTAAAACGTATATCTTATGAAAAAAGCAAAAGTCGCTTTAGTAAGTATGCTCATGCTCGCAGGCTCTGGCGTTTATGCTCAGACTGACGGCATCGGCGGAACGGTGACCGATAATACGGGTGAGCCGATCATCGGCGCGTCTGTAAAGGTGAAGGGAACCTCCAACATTGGTACGGTTACCGATATTGACGGCAACTTCAAACTGAATGTAAAGCCCGGCGAGACCCTTGTCATCTCTTATATAGGATGTAAGGATCAGGAAGTAAAGGCTGGCGAAAATCTCAAGATTGTGCTTCAGGACAATTCCGAGGTGCTCAATGAGGTGGTGGTGACCGGTTATCAGGTACAGCGTAAGGCAGACCTGACGGGATCGGTGTCGGTGGTAAGCACCAAGGACCTCAAGTCGTCTGCCGATACAGACCCTATGCGCTCGTTGCAGGGTAAGGTGCCGGGCATGACCATCACCACAGACGGTTCGCCTATTGGAGCAGGAACAGTCCGCATACGTGGTATCGGTTCGTTCAATTCTTCGCAGGATCCGCTCTTCGTCATTGACGGCGTACCTACGACAACAGCCCTCAATTCGCTTAACATGAACGATATTGAAAGCATGCAGGTGCTCAAGGATGCCGCTTCAGCTTCAATATATGGTTCGCGTGCAGCTAACGGTGTTATCATCATCACAACAAAGCGTGGCAAGAAGGGTAGCAAGCTGAACGTTGATTTCTCAACAAATCTTACGGCTCAGTTCTACAACTCGCAGTCTATGATGAAGCTCTGCAACACCACTGAATATGCAACCGCCATGGCTCAGGCTGCCCTTAATGACGGCATCGACCCCGTGGCTTATGCCCGCAACTACGGTCTGGACCTCAATGCTGCCACCGGACGCACCATCAAGGCATATAATCCGGCTACCAATAGCTACAACACATATACCGTAAACGGAGCTTATGACGGATATATCAATGCCAAGAAGACGATGAGACTGTCCGATACTGACTGGCTTGACGAGATTTCGCGCACCGGTTTTATGCAGAGCTACGACCTCTCTCTTTCTGGAGCTACTGATAAGTTCACGGGTCTTTTCTCTGCTGGATACAAGAAAAACGACGGTATATTGAAGTATTCAAACTTCGAGAACTTCTCTGCCCGATTTAATTCTACATACAATGTTAACAAGATTGTAAGCGTCGGCGAGAACGCCACTGTCACTTACTCAAAGCAGGTGAACAGTGCACCGATGGAGAATGCACTAAAGATGTCGCCTACCGTACCCGTGTATGAGGAGGACGGCACGACATTCGCCGGTCCGGTGGGTGGCATGAGCGACCGTCAGAATCCTCTGCGCGAGATGTATATGAATCGCGACAACGCCCTGAAGATATGGCGTGTCTTCGGCAATGCTTACGTGGACGTGAAACCGCTGAAGGGTCTTGTGCTCCGCTCCAACTTCGGACTCGACTATTATCACTCGTTCATTCACTCAATGACCCATACCTTCAAGTCGGACATTGTGAACAATGATATTCCGAGCACCACTCTCTCTGCCCACGACGACGTTCGCTGGACATGGAGTAACACAGCCAACTACAACTTCAAGATAGCACGCGACCACGACTTCACGGTGCTTGCCGGTATGGAGTTTCACAAGCAGACAGTGGAGGATATGGGTGCCTACGCCCAGACCTTCGTGATAGAGGACAAGGACTATATGTGGCCTGATGCAGCCACGGGCATCGAGCGTGCCACAGGTGTCGGATCAGGATATACATTGGCTTCGTTCTTCGGAAAGGTGGACTATAACTGGCAGGACCTCTTTCTCGCTTCGTTCACAATACGTCGCGACGGCAGCTCACGCTTCGGCAAGAACAACCGCTATGGTAACTTCCCGGCTGCCACACTCGGTTATCGTCTTTCAAAGAACCTCAAGGCATCGTGGATTGACGATATTAAGCTTCGTGCATCGTGGGGTAAGACCGGTAATCAGGAGATATCCAACACAGCCCGCTACGGACTCTATGTCGCTGACTACGGTTTAGACCGCGTAACGTCTGCAGCTTACGACCTCTATCGTCAAGGCACGGGCATATTCCCTTCAGGCTTCCGCGCCACACAGACTGGAAATGATAATCTGAAGTGGGAGACAACAATACAGTATAACGTGGGTGCCGACTTCTTGCTGTTGAATCAGGAACTCTATGGAAACGTGGACGCATACATCAAGGATGTGAAGGACATGCTCATCTCGCCGGCTTTCCTTGGCGCTGTGGGTGAGGGCGGCTCAACCTGGTCGAACGGTCCGTCGCTCCGCAACGTGGGTATGGAGGCAAACGTAGGTTATCGCCATACCACAAAGTACGGTCTGCGCTACGACGTGTCTGCCAACTTCGACTTCTTCCGCAACAAGGTTACATACCTGCCTTCCACAACCACCGGCTCGTATGCACACACAATGAAGGAGAACCTCGTGCAGTCAAAGCAGCCTTATGGATCAATCGTGGGCTACGTGGTGGAAGGACTCTTTCAGAACGAAGAGGAAGTGAAGGCTTCCGGACAGCCTAACGCACGTGTAGGCGGTCTGAAATATGCTGACCTCGACAATAGCAAATCTATAGATGCCAATGACCAGACTTGGATTTTCAATCCGGTACCCGACTTCAACTGGGGTCTGAACGTACAGCTCGGCTACAAGAACTTCGACCTCTCGATGTTCTTCCAGGGAGTCTGCGGTGTGGATGTATATAACAACCAGAAATTCCAGACCGACTTCTGGAGCATCACCGATGCCGGAAGCAACAAGGGCAACCGCCTGCTCGGCGCTTGGACTAAGGACAATACTTCGTCTTCTATCCCTGCTCTTACCACAAACAACACCGGCGACGAGGGACGTGCATCGTCTTACTTCGTGGAGCATGGCAACTGGATGAAGCTTCGTTCGCTGCAGCTGGGATATAACTTCGCAGATTCGCTGCTGAAGAAACTGAACATGACATCGGCACGTGTGTATGTGTCTGCTCAGAACGTCTTCACATGGAAGAGCAACAGCTTCACCATCTCTGACCCCGAGAATCCCAACTGGGCTTATCCTCACTCTTCGTCAGTGTCGTTCGGACTGCAGGTTAGCTTCTAAGTAGAGAATGATATCACACGAAATCCAAACATTAATAAACAGCATAAACAATGAAAAATATATATAAATACATATTCGCAGCGATGCTGACTCTCGGCACTACAACATCATGCAGCGATTTCCTCAATGAGGATCCGAAGGGAGTCATTGATGAGGACAAGGCTTTTAGCCGTCCCGATGAAATGGTGACCTCAGCATACGCCATGCTCGGCGACTGCTGGTATTCTTATCCGTTCAATCTTTGGCCTTACGGCGACTTGTCGTCAGACGATTGCTTGAAGGGCGGTTCAGGAACCACCGACACGGGCTATCATCCCATGGAGATATGGTCTACAATGACTTCCACGCCCGGCGAGTTTGACGAACTCTGGTATCGCCTGTATTGCGCTGTGAGCCGCTGCAACCGCGCATTGCTCTCGCTTGAGCAGTATGGCGACAGCAAGCTTGGTGCGGAAATGACGAAGCAGCGTGTGGCTGAGGTGAAGTTCCTCCGCGCACACTTCTACTTCAAGCTCATCACCATGTTCCGTCAGGTGCCTTGGATAGACGAGAACGTCACAAAGAACAAACTTCAGGAACAGACACGCAACGACGAGTTTACGTACGAACAACTGTTCGGTAAGATCATTAATGACTTCAAGGAGGCTTACGACGTGCTGCCAGATGTGCAGAAGGATCAGAACCGCGCAAACAAGATTGCTGCTGCGGCGTACCTTGCCAAGTGTTACCTCACCCTCGCATACGGCGACGGCTACGAGGCCACCAACGGCTACGACCACATCAATAAGGAATATATGCAGAAGGTGGTGGAATACACCAAGGTGGTGAAGGACGACCCCAACTATGGCTATCTGGAAGACTATGGTGACATCTTCCTTCCCGAAAAGAAGAACAGCAAGGAGAGCATCTTCGCCGTACAGACTTCTGACTATAAGGAAGACAACACAACATTCGGTCGTGCCAACTGGAGCAATGTGCTTAATGGTGTATGGGGTATGTGGTCATGCGGATGGGATTTCCACAAACCGTCACAGGACCTTGTGAGTGCATTCAAGACAAAGAATGGTCTGCCTGAGTTTGATGACTACAACAAGACCATCGCCTATCCGGTTAACGGCAAGCCGAATAACCAGAAATGGGATCCGCGCTTGTTCCACACTGTCGGTATGCCGACTTTCCCATACAAGTATGAAAAGGAATATACGCTCACAAAGGCAAACAGCCGCACGCCTAACACTTACGGCTACTACTGCTCAATGAAGGAAGTGCCGCAGCGCTCTAAGGGCGAGACCTACAACGGATCATGGCAGGCTTTCGCAATGAACGACTATGTGTTCCGCTACTCCGACGTGATGCTTATGCGTGCTGAGGCTCTTATCGAGACAGACCAACTCATGGAGGCTCGTGACATCATCAACGACATCCGTCAGCGTGCCAAGAACTCCATAGACAAGCACATCGCATACGCCAAGGACCAGTGTGACATCGCCCTCTATCCTGAGTCTTACTTCCAGAACAAGGAGACTGCACGCAAGTGTCTGCGTTGGGAACGCCGACTGGAGTTGGCAATGGAGAACGGACGCTACTTCGACCTGCGTCGCTGGGGCATTGCTTCCAAGACGCTCAATGCTTACTTCGCCAATGAGCAGAAGGATGTGTATGACGGACAGACCTATGCCACATACCTGAAGGATGCCCATTACACGGCAGGCAAGAACGAGTTCTATCCGATACCGTACAACCAGCTCTATTATGTGCCGGGACTGTATAAGCAGAACAAAAATTACTGATGATATAAAAAATAAACGAGGGGCAGGAGAATAAATCCTGTCCCTCGTTTTTTTGTGTTATTTCTGATCATTAAATTATTCCGACTAACTCATTTAAAACCTCTTACTAAATTAACTAACTAAAACAACAATCTTATTACTAACTTAATACTAAAACAAATCTATCTGAGAATCACTTCTTCTTTTGATTACAATGCAAAGTTAGTGAATGTGCAGTAATACATAATACACAAATCGTTCAACGGATTACATATACGTTTCATGAAACAAATTTGCTCTAACTATCTGCTTAAATGATTGAAAATTGCAGTTTGTCGGTGGAATAAAGTATGAACCAGCAGTACAAACATAGGAGGCTACGGCGAGACGCCATAGCCTCCTATGTTAGCCTTGTAAGCTTGTACAAAAACAAAAAAAGTGCCGGACGGTATTTTCTTCCGTCCGGCACACTCTTTATGATATGTCCTTGTTAATGTTAACGTGATTCTCCAGGACTCATTCCAAACTCGTCCTTGAAGCATTTGTTGAAGTAAGAGGGTGATGTGAATCCCACTTCGTAGGCTATTTCGGCCACGGAACGTTCGGTCTTGAGGAGGAGCTTCTTGGCTTTTTCGAGGCGAGCCTTGCGCAGAAGTTCCACCGGAGTCTGTCCCGTGAGCGCCTTCACCTTGCGATAAAGCTGCACGCGTGAGAGCCCGACGTCTGCGCCGAGGCGTTCTACGGAATATTCTGAGTCGCCCATGTTCTTCTGCATCACCTCGCGCAGTCTGCCGATGAACGTCTGGTCAAGCGTGTTGAGGCTCTTCTCCTCCTCCTTTTCTTCGGTGGAACCGGAGAAGATGGAGCGCAGCATGGAGCGTGAACGCAGCAGATTGTCAATGCGGGCAAGCAATACAGAACCTGAGAACGGCTTCGTCAGGTACGAGTCGGCACCCGTGCCGTAGCCCTCTTCGCGCTGTTCGGTCAGCGAACGAGCCGTGAGCAGGATGACGGGGATGTGGCATGTGGCGGTGTCGGCTTTCAGCTGGCGTGTAAATTCCAGTCCGTCCATCACGGGCATCATCACGTCGCAGACCACGAGCTTGGGCACCTCGCGGCGAGCCTTCTCAAGTCCTTCCTTGCCGTTGGCTGCCTCCGAGATGTTGTATTTCTGCTTCAGTATGGAGTGGAGGTATGAGCGCATGCCTTCGTTGTCGTCAATGATGAGCACGAGCGGACGGTCATGGTCGAAGTCTTCGGCGTTGGTGATGCGCTCTGCCGACTCCTTGGCGCTGATGCTGGTGGTCACGTAATTGTCGTCGATAAGCCCTGCCTCTGCTGTCGGCTTCTCCTTTTCCACGTCCTTTGCGGGGTCGTAACCCGGCTGTGAGTCGGGCAGGCTGACCACGATGGTAAGTCCCTTGCCTTCCTCGCTTTCTCCGTGCACCTCGCCCTTATGCAGTTCCACGAACGCCTTGACGATGGACAGACCTATGCCTGTGCCGCCTTCTGCTCCTCGAGCCTGATAGAATCTCTCGAAGAGGCGCGGCAGTTCCTCCTTCGCCACACCCTTTCCCGTGTCGCTCACCTTGATGGTGTATGTATGGTTGGTGTATGCCAAGGATATGTTGATGCTTCCTCCCTTTGGTGTATACTTGAGGGCGTTGGACATCAGATTGAAGAAGACGTGCGAAATCTTGTCGCGGTCTGCAATGATGATAGGCTCCTCCTTCACTGTTGACGTGTCCACAGTGATGGTGAGCTTTCGTCTGATGGCGATGGTGCGGAAGTCCTCCGACCACAGCGTGAGAGCCTTTTGCAGGTCGAAACGGTTGAGAACCAGCTCCGCCTTGTTGGTCTGCACCTTGCGCAGGTCGAGGATTTCGCCCACGAGCTGTAGCAGAAGATGCGTGTTGCGGTGTATCATCTCAAGCATTGATCGGTGCGGTGCCTTCACAGTAGGGTCTTCCAGCAGCTGCTCCGTCGGTCCTGCGATGAGCGTAAGCGGCGTGCGAAGCTCATGGCTGACGTTGGTGAAGAACTGCAGACGGCGCTGCGTCATGTCCTCAATCTCCTTGGTCAGCTGCTCCTGACGCTTCACAGCCTCCTTCAGCTTTCGGTTTACAAGTGTCTTTGTGCGATATGCATTGACGGCAAGGGCACATGCCACAATCAGCAATATGAGGAAGCTTAAGAGTATAATAAGGTATATACGTTGAGTCTGAAAGTCGTTTGCAGCTTGGTCCACTCTGGAGCGGAGTGTGGTGAGACGTTCCTTTTGTCTCATGGTTTCGTCATACTGCATGAGCAGTACGTGTGCGTTGTCGTGCGTAACGAGAGCCGAGAGCAGCTGGTTCTCCCGCTCATACTTCTTTCCGGTAAGGATGTTCATGGCGAGCTGCATAACAGCATCGCCGCGTGTGGGGTAAGTGTAGGAAGCGAAGAGGTCGCCCTTGTTGACGAGCTGCATGCCGCCGCCTTCCTCCGGCATGGCGTCGACGCCACAGAAGCGAATCTTGCTGATGTCTATTCCGTGCTTCTGGCATGCCTTGCGTGCGCCCACTGCCATGCGGTCGTTATGTGCGAAGATGCATGAGAAGCGGGGTGGGGCGGCAGAGAGCATGGAGTCCACCACGTTATAGGCGCCCTTCTCCGTCCAGTCTGCATACAGTTTACGTGTGATGTTTATCTTGTTGTTGCCGCCGGCGATGCTGTCGAAACCTTCAGCACGCTCTATGGCAGGCGATGAAGACGAGAGTCCGCACAGCTCCACCACGTCGCCTTCGCCTACGGAAGCGAGGTAACGTCCCATGGCAGAACCGATGCTACGGTTGTCTGCACCGATATAGGCTGTGTACTTGTCGGAACGTGTACGTCTGTCGAAGATTATCACGGGGATGCCTTTCTCGTAGGCACGGTCGATGGCAGGCGAGATGCTCACCTGTCCCGGTGCCACAATAAGCAGGTCGACATTCTCATTTACGAAGGCGTCAATCTGCTGCGTCTGCATCTTTACATCGTCATTGGCTGACTTGATGTCAAGTTTCACATTATCATAATATAGTGCTGCGATGCGCAGCTCCTCGTTCAGCTTCTCTCGCCAAACGTCTTCCGAACATTGTGACACACCGATGACGAACCGCTTCTTTTCCTTCGTTGAGCAGGAACTGAAGAGGAACGTGAATGTTGTCAATAATAATAAATAAATGGCATAGAGCCGTCTATGCGAATGACCTTTCATAAAGGTTCGTCTTTAAGTAATTATCGTTGTTCGTAATAGCTTATTGTAGGGTGTGGGTTTTATGATGCGCCAAAATTACACATTTTATTTGTTTTATGAACGAAATATAACAAAAAAATTATAGAGAAACATTTCTGATATCCGATGAACGATAAATTAAATTCAAAATCTTGGATTCTCACTAACTTTGCAAGCGTAAGTTATAGATAAAGGTTAGTAGTTTTAGTTATAGATATTGGTATAGAAAAACACCCACACTTATTAATTATGCGAATAATCTTTAAGGGTAGGTTTTAGTTAGATTATGAGGTTAGTTGAATTTTGGGATAACCAAGAAAAAAAGCCGTTGGAGACAGAACTGTCACCAGCGGCTTTTGCTTTTGTTTTCTGATATCTTGCCATGCAAATATCGTACAGAAGGTAAAAACTTGTTACAAAATAAAAATTGATTCTAGAGATTTAGATGGCTGTTTTTATGGTGTTTTGCTGTACAAACAGCACCCACACCATACGATAGAGCCACTTTTACACTCCAATAGTGCCACTATTAGAGTGTAAAAGTGGCGCTATTGCATGATAAAAGTGCCACTATTGGAGTGTAAAAGTGGCGCTATTGCAACCAATGATGCTTGTTTGGCTCTGCTATTCATTGCACATTTCTTTCCACAACCGTATAACCAGCTACACATCAACGTATTATCGCTGCACGCTCAAAACTCAAGAATTTCGCACCAAAGATTTTGTTGTGCGCTCAACTGGGAGTATTGAGCGTTAGAAATGCAAATATTGTGTCGGCAAACTAACCGATAAACGGGAATTTATCGGTGCGTTGGACCGAATTTTGAATTACAGCAGACGAGGCAAACCTAGGAGGCTATGGCGTCTCGC
>ERZ1673741.1552-NODE-1552-length-18714-cov-23.718046_pt1 | contig 18714 bp, 24 predicted proteins | sample MGYA00580209_ERZ1673741 | MGnify/ENA primary metagenome ERZ1673741 (study PRJEB41218, sample SAMN15661754) | gut metagenome | host: Homo sapiens | place: Canada: London | collected 2015-08-20/2019-03-30 | study: EMG produced TPA metagenomics assembly of... | reverse complement strand
AATAAAATGATTAACTTTACCGCACATGTTACCGAGTTCGAGAAGGATAATCGATATGAGGTGACTATTGAGGGAGTTTGGAGTGGCTTTACTTCCATCGACGGGCTGGAAGATGATTCTACTCTTTCGTTCCATCGGGCGCTTGCGGGTATCGTCGAAGTTTTCTTGGGTGACAACTATGATATCAACATGCTTGCTAAAGTCCGTTCCAAGGAAGGACACCCGTGCCGCGAGTACATTGTTTCGATTAATGACGGCGACTGACATATAAAAGTAAAAGCCCCTAGGCCGACAGCCTAGGGGCTTTCCTTATGTCATACAAGGTATTGTGTCGTACCGTTCACGGCTTTCATCGCGACATATCGGGTTTTGCCCGAACCGCCTACGTAGTGCGCCCAAACGTACCCGTCTGCAATCGTGGTGCCGCTCATGAGGTTTACCGTCTGCCCCTTGCGGTATTGCGCCACGATCTGGCTATGAATGCTGGGTGTCGAACGTACGTTGAGCACGTCAACGTTGACTCGATAGGCGCGTGCGGCAGTGTCGGTATTGTTGACGCTGTTGCGTGGGTGAAAGTAGCCGATAATACCTTTTTTACCGATATTGACATATCCGGCGCGGTTGGGGTTTTGGCTGACAGTCTGTAGAGTGCCATTGCCATTGTCTCGCACTACGATGGCGACGTGGTTCATTCCGCTGCGCTTCCAAAACGCCACGTCGCCATAAACGGGCGTATAGTTGGCTGACTTTTTGGCGAAAGTGTCTTGCAGTGCGCGAGAATTGTAATATCGTGCAGTGTAAACGCTTGCGGCGTATCCGTCTACGGTGTTGGTGTCAGCGACTGGAATGCCGTACACGTGGTGCGCATAGGAACTCCATAAGTCCCAGCATTGTCCGCCGTAGGCGCCGTCCATGTCAATTGTTTTGCCGTTGACTGAGTTAATCCATTCTTGGATATTCATTTTTGTTCCTTACATTGTTTGTGTCAGATATAATGTTGCCGCTGTCCACGGTATTGCCGTAATAAGCATGAAAATGAATGCGGCATGGTGGAATTGCGGATATCGTACGGCATGGGATGCGAACCACATTGCAAGTCCGATCGCCGTGAGTCCGCTCAATATCCAATATGAGATGATTGCGTTCATTTGTTGCCGTGCTTTGGTTGAGTGTTGTTCTGTGCGAAGACCTGCATGAATGGCGCGTCCGCCAGTTCCGGATTGATTACGGTGATATTTTCTAAAATCGAAGTGAGTTCGATCAAGCATATTCCGCCAACCGTGCAGACAAATACGGAAACCGGCAGCCCCAAGTCAACATGCAGGTTAACTTCATCGATAAACCATGCTGTCAACGTGAGGATTATATAGGCGAACTTGTGGCCTAACCCCTCACGCATTTTTTTCGAGCTTAAATTGTCCTGCATGATGGCTTTCGCCACGCCGGTCACGTAATCGGTGGTAATGAAGAACGTCACTGCGATAGCACACCATACGTCCGCTGTGGTCATTGTTGCTATTCCTTCCTACTTGCCTAATAATTCGCCTATAATCAAGCCAAAATCGGCTTTGACTTGTGAGTCATCGAATCGTATTTTGCCAAGTCGATAGCCGGTAGTGAGTCGCCTTATTACATCATCTGACTTTTTGACATACCACGTCTTTTCGTCAACATGGTTGGGGTCGAGCGTGTATGTTGGGCGGTTATTGCCTTTTGGAATACGCCGTGAAACATATTGTGAAACACGCCCGTCGCGTTCGGACACGGAAGCCCACACTCCAAACTGTGCATAGTCGGTAGTGTCCAAAATGTAAGACAGCTCACCGTCGCTAGGAATTGGCGATATCAAAGTGTCCGACTCGTCGCGGAATTTGTTGCGGATTGCGTAGTCGGCATAGTCGCCGTCGTACTTTTCGAGGAACCGCCCGAACTTTGACTTGGCGACTTTGGCCGAAAAACCACCATAGTCCGCAAGTTCGAGACAGATAAAACCACCGCAATACGACTTGTATTGTTGCTGGTTGGCCTGCTGTGCGCCAATATTCAAACGGTATTTTGCGAAATAGGGGTTAGCCTTTTGAACCGCGTTCGAGAGGAATAGTACTTTTGTTCTATCCTGCCAACGGTCAACGGTATTGTAGAACTCGCTGAACGAGTTCACTTCATTGCTTAGAAAGCGCAGGTTGTCGGGGAAAATCTCGTCAAAAATAATGAGATGCACTTTTGGATAGGCCACTGACTTGAGTCCGCCCGCTTGTGAGAGGGCGACGAAATAGCAGCATGTCCGCCAATCCTTCTCGTCCCAAGTAGTCTTATGAATCTGTCCTTTTTCGCCATTGACACGAAACTCGTATTGTGGGAAGAACTCTTGAATGTCCTTGAAAAAAGTCTCTTTGCGGTGCTGTTCCACGTCGGTGCGCCTGAGATAGATGAACTCATGGCCGTGCTTGATATACTCTCTGATGCCGTATCGTTTCGCGGCGAACGTCTTGCCTAGGCCGCGTGCTCCGATTATGAAATTCCACGGGGCGTTTCGCGTCAACAGATCGTGCAAATCGTAATAATCGTTTTCGTCAAGCGACTGCAATGTCATGCTTGCAACCCTCCTAAAACTAGTGGAGGGGCGTACGCCATGACTCGCACGCCCCCTCCACCAACCTATCATATGGCAGTCGTCCAAGGGGAAAGGTCATCATACAACCACTGCCGCTATTAAGTATACCACACTTTAGAACGCGGGAGGATTAGACTTGCCATCCCACACGGAGAGCAACGAATATGCCTGATTGTATCGTGTCGTGTACGGGCCGAACGGGAACGTGGCTAGAATATTGCTTTTGAGTTGTGCGAGGTTCGACGCCTTCGGTACCTTGAGCGCGTTTGCGGGGGATTGGTGATATGCTGTTACCCAAAGAATCTGCATTTTGGCGTCACTGTATTCTTTTGGGTAGCCAGCGTAGTCTTCCGCGAACTGTTTGCGTTGGCCGTCACGCGATTCATTCCGTGCCGCCCATGTGCGGAATGCGGCGGCTTCCGACGAGGTGAGCGAACGTTTGAACGTGCCGCCTGACTCCATGAGTGCCGCGATCTCAGGCGCGGCGACTTTGAACGCACTATATCCGGTTGGGTCAGCGGCCTTCATCGCGTTGAGCACCTGCAAGCGGCGCTCGAAACTCCATTGCGCGATACCAATGCCTTGGAGGTTCGCGGCTTCGACTGCATCCCAGCGTAGCCCCGCTTCGACTGCTCCAACCACATAGAGGGCGTACGAATTTTCCGCCGACAAAGAGGCGGAGGGATGCGCCTGTCCGTTGTCGCTGGACGGTTGGGATTGTGATGCCTTTTCGGAAAAATTATTGGCCGTCGTTTTATAAAATATGCGTGTCCGCGTTCCAGCATTATCGCTTTCGTGCAAATACAGATTGTCGCCTTGCCAATGTATCCACGCGCCACCACGTGCCGAGTCGGCGGAACCGTGACTATTGTCCCCTGTCGGGTTCTTTTCAGTCGATGTCGTGCCACCCCCCTCTCCCAGCGCTTTCGGGTGGAGGTAGCCCAAAAATGCCGTCAAGTCGAAACTCATGCGCTGAGCCGGATTAGGGTTTTGAGACAACACGGTGATACGGCCGTCATGCACACCATCCTCCACGACAATGGAAACGTGCGAGCCGGTGTGTTGGCTTGAGAAATTCCAAAACGCCACATCCCCTTTTACCGGAGAATAGTCGGCGGGCTTCTTCTCGAAAATCGCAGCCATCTTCGCATTCGTCGGAAACCTCGTATAATTGCCTTCCGCGTAACCGGTTGGCGTGATGCAGTCGGACACCGAAGCGCCGTATAAGTCCATGCAATATTTAGCCCACAAGTCCCAACACTGCGCCCCGTACGCCCCGTCCATGTCCCAATACCGGCCCTGTGTCTGCTTAACCCAATCATCAAAAGTAATAGCCATGCCACCATTATAGTGGCATGGCTATTGCTCAGGATAGTCTATCAGCTTTCGTAAAGATAACCGTCGGTGGAACGTACTCTGACTTTCCACGCGCTCTTAAAATTGCGGTTGACACGCAGGTAAATTCGGTACTTTTCGTCCGGCAACGTGACGTTTTTGTTATTGCCCGTGGTTATGTCACCGTTCTGTCCATTGGAGTAGGCCCAAATGATGCGTGCATGGTCTTTGTCGAGTACGAAGGACGCATGCACGGCGACACTATCATCATTGCCTACAGCGGGCGTCTTGGTGTCGGTCGAGTCGAACGGCACCGTGTCTCTATTGTCTTGATAAAACCCGCCGAAGGTGGCACCATTACGGCGCACGCCCGCGATAATACCGACTTGACCGGCCTTCTTGTTATCCTCCCACGGTTCGATGTCCGTGCTTTCCTTGACAGCTACGACTGCAATATTGCGCGTATCCCCAGCTGCGCCAATCTGCACGCGGGACATGAAGCCTTCGAGGTCGATTGACACCGGTAAAGTCACCTGTCCAACCTCGACGAGTTCAACGGCCATCTGCCCGTCCGCGTCTCCGAGCTGGAATAGTCCGTCCGGTGCGAGATACGTGCTTTTAGCCCTGTCAGCGTCCGAAACGTCGACATATGCTTGCTGCCCGTATGCCTGAAAACGTGTTGGACGGATAAAAGTGTTTTCGCCGGTGCTGAATGGCGTGAAGTTGCGGCACATCTGTTTTGTCGCATAATCCGGCCAATTGGACGTGATGCCATCAACCTCGAGTGCAGAAATACGCTCATATGCAACGGGGTCGTTAATCAGCCACGGATTGATTTTGACGCCTGCCGTGTGCGCGGCGTTGACCATTGCCGAGGTGAGTTTGTCTTCGCGCGGGTTTCCGCAGAAGATACCGGCATTCTTCATGTCAGTCCAAGAGTGCGGCATGGCGTCTACATCCCACGTGTAGGACACGTATTTTGCTCCGCCTTGCACGGCGCGGACGCACTGTTCCCAACTGAATGAGGTCAATTCGTGGATTGCGGTTGCATTATACTTGCGCAGCAGTTCCAGCATTGCGTCGGTGGTGGCGTTGTTCAGTGACTTGATTTCAAAATCAACCGGACTATCGCCCACCGCTTGAAGCACCTGCTCCATACTCACCGGCTTGCCAGTGTCGCCGCCGTGTACCTTGGCCTTGACCTCACGCGACATGAAGTCCTGGTAGGTGATGGACGAAACGTTGGCGGCGGAGCCTGTCATGGTTCGCGCGGTGGAAGTGTCGTGAAGGATTACGGGCACTCCGTCCGACGTGAGTTGCACGTCGATTTCAGGCACGTATCCGTGACGCACCGCCCACATAATGCCATCCATCGTGTTTTCTGGGAAGCGATATGAACCGCGGTGCGCGTGGATAATGAAGTGTGAGTCAAGCTTGCTGTCCACGCGCGCGTTCGCAATCTCGTTGACTTTTGTGGCGGTGTTGTCCAGCTTGGTTTTTTGCGCCGTGGCGTCAACGGTTGAGCCTGCTCCAAGTGCGGTGAGAATTGTTTTATTATTGTCGGCCTTGCCTATGGCGGTTACCGCGTCCGCTCCCGCTTTGTCCCATTTGGTTTTATTGGCGGCGGCGTTCGCTGTGGTGTCGGCTCCAAACGCGGCGAGAATCGCAGTATTGTTGTCCGCCTTACCTGCTGCGGCTGCGGCGGCGGCGGTTGCGGCAGCGGCGTCCGCAATCGATTTATCCCACTTGGCTTTCGCGGCGGTCGCGCTATCAACCGTATTGTCGCCAATCAGCGCTTTAACCACTTCTTCATCATGCGTTTCACGCGATTCAACACCTTCGATGCGGTTAAGATGCTTTTCGAGCGTATCGTCAATGGTACGCATGGAACCGTTGTAGCCGTCCCTCAAGTCGGCAGGGTCATTATCGCCATAGAGGTTCAGGCCGTAGTTATCGGTTTTTGTATACACTGTAGCCATTGTGTCTAGTCCTTCTCACGAATTTGTGTTTGCAGCTGGTTTAGAGTCTGGTCAATCATGCGCATGGCCTTGTTGTAGCCGTCGCGCAAGTCCATTGGCGTCGCGTCATTGTAAAGCGGTAGTCCAAAATGTCGCGTCACATCGTATGCGGCGGAGTCCGCGGGCGTGGTCTGCTGCTGACTGTCTGTCATAACCATCAATCTCCCGAAGCGGTGGTGGAAACGAACGGAAGCCCTTCGGCGGTGACCTTGGTGTCGTTGAGGTTTTTGACGGTATATTGGCCGCCGCTTGTTGCTGGAACACGGTTGAGGAAATGGTTAAGCGCGGTGCCGAGCGCGTTGGCGTTAGCGGCGCTCAATCCGAGAGCGGTGGCGAACGCCGTCAAGCCCTCAGGAAGGCTTTCCGGTGTCGGGATTGCGTCAATCCTATCCGACTGCGTTTTCAGCGTAGTATCAAGAATGTCCATCGAACGATTGTACGAGCCTTCGAGATTCGGCGCATCGGTCGCGTCATATTTTTCAAGATTATAATTTGGGGTTTTGCTGGTCATTTGCCGTAATCCTTCCTATTATTTTGCGGTTTTCATGAAATTGTTGACCACGACGCCGTTGGCGAGGTTTTCGACTGACAGCGGGTTGACGGGTTCGCCGTCATCCACGTGTACGTCGCGTGGCGTGATACGTGGTTCGTCGTTGTGAAAAATCGTTTTGTTGCCGAGCACTGCGAACTCAAGGCACGTGTGCGCGGCGGCCATCGGCACGGATAGTTGCGCCATCTGATTGACGCGTGCGCCGAAAACGGCAAGCTCACGGTACATATCGCGATTCGTGTTTTTGGAGTCTTCATATTTGCCGCGAGTCGGGTTATAGGTAAGGTCAGAGTCTTCGTACTGGCCTACCTGCTTTTCCAAGTCATCCAACGTCTTGTTGATGCGCTTGAACTGCTCGTCAAAATCAGCTATCAGCTGTTTGATGGCTTCGATGTCTGCGTTCTCGTCTTTGGCGAGATTGTCGAGCTGTTCGCGCAGTTCGTCCAAGTGGCTTGCAACCTCCTGCACGTATCCGAGCACCGTCAACGTGTCGCGGTACGAGAAAGGCTGAACCGTCGTGAAATAGCGTTGACGCGGGTCAATGTCCAACGGCGCGGCGCATAGGTTTATCCCGTCCATAATCCTCCAATCTGTCTGTATCAAGTATACTCTAGTGACCGAGATTGTAAGCGAGACTTGTGGAATACAATTGCGGAACATTGGTCATATTGTCACCACTACCCCACATGCCCAAAAACAGACTTTCGAGCGAGTTAATTACCATCATGTCAATATTGAGCATGGTATTACGCCAATCCTGCAAAAGCTGGGATTGCGAACCGCTGGTACCGAGCGTATGCGACACGGAATTGCCTTTGTCCGAGGAATGCGCATAGTCGGTGTTGCTGGTACTGGACGCGGTGGCGGTGCTGTCCTGCTGAGTGGCGGTGTGCGTGTTGCCGGTCGAGTCCGTCTGTGACGCGGTGGTGGCGTACTTTCGGAAGTCATCGATACGTGTTTGCGGGAACTCGCTGTTAAAAGTCATGCTGGAATTGTCGGCCTTGGTGTCGGACGTGCTATTTGCCGTGGACTCATTCGATTGCGTGCCGCTCGACTTTCCGCTGGACTCGTTCGTGCTCGTCGAGTCCATTTCCTGCCGGATATCCGACGTGATGAAAGGGTCGAACTTATGTTGCGCACTCAAGTACAGCTGGTTGAAGTAGTCCATCTGCTCCCGCATGGTACGCCCGAGATAAAAAACGAACATCTGCGGTGTTTCGCTGCCGATTTCGCGCAATGCGTAGTGTGCCACTATTTTTTCGTTGAGCTTCGCCCTATATTTTTCGTCGAAAATCGGATAATATTGAGCGCTCAAGTGCAGTTTTTCATCCGTGTCGAAACCGCGTGCAATCAGATTGCCAAGCGTCAAAGTGTAATCGGCCATGCTGTCTTTGACGGCATATATACTCAAGTCCTGCACCATATTTATTCCTCTTCCTTGTTTCCGTCAACGTCCAGCAAACCGCCCGAAGTGGTGTCGTTCCATTCAATGCTTATTGGTTCGCCGGAGTCGGCCATTTGCGGCCATAGTCGGTTAATCGTATCGCATGCTTGCTGTCTCGACTTGAGGTAGCTCAGGCGAAAAACATTCGTACGCGAATTTCCAGCCGTCACTTCACTTTCAAGCAAGCGTTCCTTCTTTTCAGTGGTCGAATTGTCAATGCCAAGGAAGTTTACAAGCTCGTTCCAAATCTGCGTTTTTGTGGTAATGATTTTATCCGCCATAAAGGGCGTCATGTTTGGAAAGGTTTGAAACATTCCGGTAATATCCGCGCTGTCATACGCGTAGATATAGGGATCTCCGTCTTCTCGCGCCTTGATAAGATTCTGCGCGGTGAGTTTATTCGTTTCGGACGTGGCGATAATCAGCGGCACCGAAATATTATCAAGGTTGACATCCAGTGCCCTATCCGCGATGGCAAGTCGTGTCGCGTAATTCCACATGACATCAACCATGGTGCAACGCAACTGATTATCCCAGATCGGCACACACTCCTTGCTTCCGATTTGCGGGTGTGAATAATTCGTGGCAACCGGCTGGAATAACGTTGGATTGTTGTAGTTGTTGACTCCGCCGATATTGCCGGAGGTGACCATAAAACGATGGACCCCCCTGCGTTTGTCGGGGAAAAAGAGGGCCAAGCCGTTTTCAAAAAGGGTTAGTTCCAAATATCTTTCATCGATATAAGAGGGCAAATTAATCCACTTGAACCGGCTCACCGCCAACATTTCAATCAGCTTCATATATTGGTTGATTCGTAATGACTGCCTCATTTCTGGCAGATTCAAGTTGCCCCACATGGAGCCGAGCACGCTTTGGTTGTCCCAGTGCGTGGCCTTACGTGCGTTATTGCGCTTGCCCATAGTCACCGTCCTTAATATAAATAATGGAGAGAGTTGTTACGCTCTCTCCATTATATATGTCATCAGTATGCGATACCGCTGAGCGGCATATTGTCGGCATAGTCGGTGACGCCGATTTTGTCAGGGTCAGTCCACACTGTCACGCCCGACTCGAAAATGCCTTTTACCGTCAATCGATACTCTTCCGGGCACGTGCTCGAACGCACGTACAATTCATGAAGTTTCCAGTACGTGAAATTGGACATGGCCATGAGATTTTCCGGTAGCTTCACAAATCGTTGCACATAGTAGCCGTACCGCAGCCACACCTCGCCAATGGAGCGCATGGCTGCGGGCGGTATCTGCCGGAAACGTACCATCACGCCAATTAGCCCGTTGGCAAGATTGAACGCGTCACCGCCCAACGCGCCCGACGTGGTAGGGGGTACGGTTTGCGTCTGCTGCACCTGCGCGTTAATACCGGCGATAGTGTTCTCATAGTCTCCTTGCGCGGTGGCTTGTGCAAGTTGCTTGTTCATATCCGCGAGTTGCATTGTCTGTTGGTTGGACAAATTGGTTTGCGCAAGCGAGTAGGCATTGGCCTGTGAAGTCGATGCGTTGTTAGTGGTCTGCGTGTTCGCAAGCTGCTGATTAGCCGTGCTCACATTATTATCGTAGGTCATTTGATTAGTCCATGCGCCGATAGCCGTGCCTGCGATAGCTCCGGCCACACCGCCAACATTACCCGTGACGGCGGAACCGACTGCGTTCGCCACACCGCTGCCAATCGTGTTCAACTGTGACATTTGGTTATTGAAGCCGAGGTTTTTCAGCGTTAAATCGGTGCCCATTTGAGCAGACTGGTTGCTGATGGCGTTCATGGCGTTGCGGTTGGACGTGCCAAGTCGATTCTGGGCGTTTGCGTATGACGTGCCGAGCTGGGCTTGTGCGTAGGCGTTGTTGATGCCCATTTGCGTTTTCTGCTGTGCCCAATCGGCCGACTGTTGCGCATACGCCCGTGTGTAGGCGCTATTAGCTAAGGCCAAGGCGCTACCATTGTTAACCGTCATAAAGGTTGGAAAATTGGTGATGCCGAAACTTGCGTTAAGCATTTCACCGGAATCAATCGGCAACCCGGAATTGTTCGGCAACGGGGATTGTTCGCTGACACCTCCGGCATTGTATCCGAGCGGATAGAAATTGAGTCGCGGCGAAGGCGGCGCATAGTCCCACGACTCGCGGATGGTTAGGTCAGCGCTTGGAATCTGCTCAGGATTGTAGGTGATTACAGTGCCATTAAGGCACGAACATTCCAGTACGGCGTATGGTGCCGTGCGGAATTTTTGCAGATACTTGTACCGTTCGGGGAGTTTGAAATTGTCGCGGAAGTCCTTGATATGGATGATGTCGGCGTAGCGGCTTTTGGCGTCATTGTGGCGCACCTCCAAGCGGTAGCAGTCGCCGCGCCAATCAATCATGTGATTGAAGAACACGCCCGGCTTCTGCTGATTTTTCAAAAGGGTTTCCGGGAGCTGGGGGGTGGCGTAGATGCCGCAAATACCCTGTGTCACCCAAGGATACTCAGCGCCTGCCCCCATGACGGCAAGAAAGTCTAAGGCGTCCGAAAAATAGTATAATGCGGTGCCGTTTGTGTGGTTTTCAAATGCGCTGCCGTCCGCGCACGTGGTTTTCGGCGCGGTTGCCGTGCCGGGGTCAGTGTCCAGCTTCGTGGTGGATACCACAAGAACGCCGAAGGTGGTGTACCCGTTTGTCTCGCCAATCAGAGTCTTATATTGCTGTCCTGTGACCACCATTGCTTTACCGGTGTCCAAACCTTCCGGCAGGTCGAGATAGGTGCGGCCATAGTCTTTCCAAGCGTTTTCGTTCGCCACACCAATATGCCCCCGTTCCACATACGCATTACCAAGTTGGATGTCGTGCTGGAAGCTCTGCCACACGTCAAGCTGGATGTTAAGTTGAGTGGTGTTGGCGTTGATATAATCGCACGTCTGGATAAAATAATACCAACTACGGGGGGTATCAAAATCGTAGTCGTTCGTCGCGATCAAATAGTTGTATTGTGACGCTTGCGCGAACGGAACTGGTAATCGAACCGGAAGCCCATACTTGGCCATCGTGCAATCCGTAAACTCGATGCCATCCAAACCGTCGAAATACTCTTTTTGAGCTTGCCTATCCCATTCAACAATATCCCTGTAACCCATATCCCACGGTACGTTACACAATTTGAAACGAGTGTTCGGCGTCCATTTCGCGTACGAAAAATTGATGGGCAAATCATTTGCGCTCATAAAGTCCTCCTAAAACAATAGGTGCGAGAATTGTCTTCTCGCACCTATTTTACTAGCCGACGTCTATTGTCAGTCAGGCGGCGGCGACGGTGACTTTTGCCGTTCCGGTAGCTCCCGCGAACTTCACGGAAACGTTGGCGGCGCCCGCCGCAGTTCCGGTCAGTACACCGTTAGGGGTGATGGTCGCGTTAGCATTCACAGTCCACAGTGCAAGGTTGGTCACGTCGGCCTTGTTGCCGTCCGTCTTGGTGGCAATCGCCTTAAGCGCAACATGCTCATTGACCTTGACCGACTTTTCGCCCTGAATCTCAATGGACTCAATGGCTCCGGCTTTCCAACCACCAAGCCAAGCGCCAACCACCGGCACGGACAGTGCGGCGGAAACCGTCTGGTCGATCTCAGGGTGCGCGGGGTCGATGTAGGTTGCCTGAGCGGTAACTTTCAGCGCTTCGGCGGTTTCATCAAGGCCGCAACGCAAAATTCCGTCGTTGTCAATCGAGGTGAACTGCGACGTGGCGCCCTCAAGCGTGTACTTGATGCCAACCGGCTGGAACGACGCCTCAGCCTTGTTGACGCTGGAAATGACGGACTCAACCTGTACCAAGTCGCCACGCGACACGTTTTCCGGCGTGATGGCGGGCTGTCCATACTTGCGCACGCGCAAGGTAAACTCGGGCTTCGATGTGGTGAGTGTGTCCGGCAGAGTCACGGACTCGTTGGAGCCTTCGCCGGTCCAGAACAGTACGGCGTTTGCGAACGGGTTCGGGGTGATAGACCCCCTATGCTTGTAGAAGATGTTGCGCGTGCCGTCGATCGGGTTGACGGGGGAGTTTGTGGTTTCGAGCATTTCGTCCCAGCAGAAGAAGAAGTCCTCTGTGGTCAGGATGGCTTGCACCTTACCGGCCGCTCCGCCAATGCCGAACATATCCTCTGGAATCGGGATAATGCGATAGGGTATGTTCACTTTGTCGATATTGAACGCGGCGGCGAGGGCTTCGACGTTGAGTGCGGCGATTACCTGCGGAGTGGCGAATAGAATGGCTTCCGAATCACGCCACGGCGTCACCCAGCTCATTGCATTATAGCGCGGCATGGCGCTCATTGGCGACGCCTTAAGCTCATTAGCCATCTGCTGAATGAGACGAAGCAGATTCTTGGCGTCCGCTTCGGTGGAATCGGCGGCGCCGACGTCCTTGGTATGGACTCGGTAGAAACCGCCCTTTCTTGCGTATTCCGCGAAAGTCTGCGTCTTCATCAGGTACACGTCGTTTCTATCCGAGAGGATAGGCGCGTTCATGATTTCAGCGATGTAATCCGACATGCCGCTTTCGCCGTCGAACGCAGTAAGCAAGGCGTCCTCAGGAATGGTAACGGGGTAATAATGGTCAAAAGTAAGGGGATGGAAAACGCTTGCGGTCGGAAGCGAGTAACGCCCGTAAACATCATCGCCAAGGTATTCCTTGTTGAAATTGCGAGTACGTGCCTTGACGAGACCTACTGCGGCCTGCTCGTAGGTGCTGCCGTAGCGCTTGAGAGTGCGGGGTGAGCCGATCAGCTTGAGCGGGTCGTCCCAATCCGCGTGTTGTATGTAAAGGCCGATCAAGCGCTGAATCAACACTCCAGTGAATTCGTCGCGCAGGTATGGGAAGTTGCGCATGGTGTCCACCGCGTTGCGGATATTGCCCTGCGTTGCGGACGGAATACGAGTCTGGAACTGCGGTGAAGTGGCATTGCGGACGGCGTTGAAAATCTCAACGTCACCCTTGCCCGCAAGTGGTCGAATATTGGACATTGTTTATACCTTTCTTTTAGTCGAACAGATCTTCGATTGACTCGCTATCGCCGTCGTTGTCGCCGTCATTGTCGGACGGTGCCGGTTCGGTGTAGCCAAGCGTGTCCATCATGGCCTTGAGTGCGGCCAATTCCTTTTCGATACTGTCAAGGCGCGCGCTTACGTCCGGTTCGGACGGCTCCGGTTCCGGTTCTTTCGGCTTAACCTCGTCATCCACGGTTTCCGTCTGCTGTTCCTCTTCGGTCGGCGGCGGAGTAGTGGTCTCCTCTCCTTCATTATCTGGGTCTGCCATGCAAAACTCCTTCGATTGGCAATGTTTTCATTAAAATTATATCATGCCGCAAGAAAATAAAATGGCCCCGCAATCACGCGGGGCCTAACTGTCCTATGCGAGCATCAAGTCGAAAATCGTAGGGCACTACCGCCACAGTAGCGACTCCATAGTCGGCGGCATTCTCAGCCGTAGCGGTCCGACTCATGTTGCTCCCAGTCGAAAATCAATGCTCAAGAAGACATGGATATTATAACACAACCATTGTGCCGTAATCATCCATGACTTGCGTTCCATGCCGGAATTGCTCGTATGGAATAGGTTCCGTAAACATGTTTCCGGCCATGCAGACATCCACTTCACCGTCATCCCGCCACCCCTGATAACGATTCATGCCAAGGATAGTCAGTTTTTCGTATCGTGCGGCGATCTTCCATTTGCCGAGTTCGGTGGGGTGTATATCGCATGATTCCACCGGCTCCCAGCCGGATAGGATGCACCCGTCCGTGTTCGCATAAAGTAATCGGTCGGTGTTTGCATGGCATACATCCATAAGCTTGCGGCGTGCGTATGCATTGACCCATACGGGTACGGGCAGATAGTCGGTTTTCAGATTCGATTCTTCGCGTCGTGCTACATCCCAGTCGAGAGTTATGCCGTCTTTGGATAGTGGGAGCATGACGGCGCCTTTTGGCAGACTCGCCATCTTGCCTACGAGAGCGTTCATAATGAGTTTCGCCATCTGCTTTTTCTCGCCGGTTGATTGTTGTTTCAGCCCCCCCCATTCGTCAATGAACGAGCGGAAGAAGCCTTTTGAGCGGCGGAATTTCCACCCCCTGACATGCTTGTAGACGCTCACGTCATAATTCTGATAAAGCAGTTCTTGGTCAATGTCGGTGAGCACGCGCGTGACGTAACCGCGTGTCGAGGTGAGTCGGTTGAGTCCGTACACGCTGCGGTTGTCGAGTAGAAAGGGGTATCCGTCCGGCTTGAGTTCCGCGCGGAACGTGATTTCGTCGCAATGCAATGGCATGTCAGTGTCTTGCATGTATTTGCCGTCGTATGGTTCCGGTTCGCCCCATGGAAGCCATTCATCTCGCAATATGGACGGATACATGGAATTACAGTCAACGTCAATAGCCCTATCGTATACCCCCTCCTTAACTAACATAAATCCGCCGATATAGGCGTCATGCAATGACTTTTTAGTTTCGTTCTCAAGTTGTGGGAATTTGTCGTAATACCATTTCCACTCGCCGGACGCGAAAGCTTCCATGCTTGCCCCGCCTGCGGTGATCTTGCATAAGCCGCGGTTGTCGTATTCTCGGAGGATGTTGAGCAGTTGCGTGTCGTTCATGGTGATGCGGCAGTTCTCCCGCAAAAGATTCGATATGTCGAAGAAACGTGCGGAATTTTCGCGGTCGATACGCACGCTAAAGCTGAAAAATTTGCCTTTTTTCGACACTATCGCATCCCAACTCAAATTAGAATTATGCTCGTTATGAGGGAGGGAGTGTACGACATGCGCGATAAACGAGTCTAGCAGTTCTGGGTCGGTCATGTAGACGGTGAGTCTGCCGCCTGACATGATGGACGCCAAAAGGCGATTAGGCGCGGTGACGTCACGCAGGACGGTTCCGTCCGTGAAGCGTATGACGTTATCCGCACACCATAATCCCACTCTTTTATCTTGCACAGTCATGGTACAACTTTCCTCGTTTGCTATCCGCTACTTTTCCAGTGCGCCCGCTTCCGTCATCCACCTGTCAAACTGTTTGCGGGAACGCTGATAACCCCTGCTGTTATCCCGGAAAACCGACGTGAAACCGTGACGGACGGGGTCGTACACCGTCCAGTCGAACACGATACGAGGGGCGTCCGTCTGTTCAATAAAAGCCCTCTTTTGCGCTGTTGACAATTGACGGAATCGTTTCAAACGTTTCGAGCCGAGCGTGGTGGCTAGAATCTTCTCGAACACCTCATAGCGTCCGCGACTCATGTAAGACGGCCATTCATGCTCACCATACAAGTCTTTATTCCGCTTGCCCGCTCTCCGCTTTTTGGACGGTTTGCGTTTTCGTTCGGTGCGCAATCCCAGTATTTCGGCGGCGTCGTGCATCTGTTCCAGCAATTCGTTACGGTGTCCGCTTTCCAGTTGGGAGCGCACGAAAGCTTCGTCACTCAACACGTTCGTCATCTGCAAAAAGTCGGTTAGCTTTGACGGGATTATCTGAGTGCGTCCGAAGCTTTCGCCGGTGGTGCCGGCGATTTCGGCCACGCGCTGCTCATACACGCTTTTCGCGGGCATGGCCTGAGATTTGTTCCATTCGTTGATTTTCCGTCGTGCCATATTGATTTTCCGCTGCTGTTGGCGTAGGAGTTTACGCCGTTTCGCCACCGGTTCCGCGCTAATCTGCGCGTCCGTGATTGGCGTGCGCTGGGCGAACATGATGTCTTTCTTCGTCGGCTTCTCAACGGCACTGGTATGATATGGTGTTGCTTTCGCTTCCGCTATGGCTTGTTTCTTCTGCCGCTCCCACTCCTTGCCTAGCGTTTTGGCGATATTGACTAGTTGTTTGTCTGCGGTTTTGGCGAGATTAGAGTGCGAGTAGGCGCCAAGCTGTTTGATGTTGCGGGCGGCGCGTGCTTGCGCGGCCTGTTGTGCCTTGACATGCTTTTGCTTTCGAGACATATGGCACAGTCCTTAAGATGGCGAGAGCACCCAAATGGGTGCTCTCTATGAATGAACGCTACCTAACGATTATAACAAGCTGTTCACTTGGTTTCCTCGTCCACCGGCTCAATGCTGAAAAACTTGAAACCACGACGGGAACGGCGTTCCACGACCTTGATGCACAGCGGTTCAGTCCAAGTGTTCGGCGTGCCGAAGATGCCGAACATGGTGTTCAGTCCTGCGGCGAGGGTCGGGGAGGTGGCCGCGTACGCCTTGTTATCGTCGGTCACGATAATGACGCGCACGGTGTTGGAGATTTCTCCGGTCTGGTCGTCGGTCACCTGCACTGCCTGCGCGACTGCGTTCGTCATGTTCAACGGCTCGTTAAGGTGTTCATCAAGCTTTTCGGCGTTCTGCAATGCGCTGTAGAGCTTGATTTTGCCTTCGCGGGTCGAAGTGTCGATGAAGTGCTGGACGGTGCCTAGTTCGGTGTTTTCGGTGTTGAATGCGACGAGTGCGGTATTGTTGTTGTTTTCCATTGTTTAACCTTTCCTAGATTGTTGTTATTTGTTTTCAGGCTTACGCCTAAAATCTTTTATATCACATGCCGTCATTATTTTCAACGTCGGCGTGTCGTTTTGTATGTTCTTCCGGCTTCCACTCTTGAGGTTCCTCAAAGGTAGCATACTTGTAAAAAGTTTCCTCGTTCATGGAGACTTTTTGTGAAAAAATATTAATGGAGCGTGGAATGAAGTTCGGGAACAGTTTCTTAGCACGAATCGAATAGGCGCGTTCGTCCTTAAGTCGCCCGTCGATAACGTGCTCGGCTTCCATGAAGTCGCCATCAACCAATTCCATGCCTTTGAGCACGGCGTACACTCGCGTGCGGAAAATATCGGTTTTAGTTCTAGCCATGTGTTCACTCTCCTTGTAAGATTTTTTGCAACTCACTGTCATTATATCGTTTTGTGTCCAGTCTGTCAAAATTTTTAAACACTGCGATAATCAAGTTTTGCGCTTGCGGATTGTCGAAGATCGTGCAGCAATCGTATGAGGTGCCGCCCTTGACGGCACAGACGGCACACCATGCGATCAGGTTAGGCGGATTGACGGAACCATCCAAATATTCAACGTCGAACGTCCTAGACAATGCAGTAGCCAAACCGTCCCATGTGCTCAGACTGCCCGCAATCTGCGACACCATGACGACAGCTTGCGAAAACCATTCACTAGGCGCATCCCGCCACAGTTCGCACAGCATGTTCACGGCACGGCAGCACGTTTCAAAATCACCAAAACCCATGTCGAACCGCTTCAAATTAAGCTCACGTTTATGGCCTTTCGTGGCGCGGACGATACGTTTGCTTTCCATGATGGAGTCGTCAAAGTCACGCATTCGGTAGATAGGGCGCCTATCATCACCGCGTCTAAACATAATACCGTTCCTCGACTCTGAAATAGCTGATATTCTCAGTATGGGAGCGGATAGCCGCCCACCGTTTAATCAAGTCCGCAGCATCCTTATATGATGGGGCGTAACCGACTTCGATAGGCGGTTTGCGCGCGTCCCTTAAGTATGCGAGAGCCACGAAAGTGCCGTACATGCCTAAAACTCCAATTCGTCAACAAAATCACTGTCGCCATATATCCACATGGCCGCCCACAATTGTCGATCAGGGCAACGCTTCGGCGGATTAGTGGCGCTCCGCTTATGCTGCCTCCCAGCCCAAAAAGCGCGCAAACGCCAATAACTATCAGCGTCCGGACACGTGCCGCATATCCACGAATGTATCCAACCACGAAAATACATGGCTAACTCCTATCCTTAAGCGGCGTGTCCGCAATATCCATCGCGTCCAACACCATAGCACGCATTTCATTAGCCTTCGTAGGGTCATAGCCACATCGTGCGACTCCCACAGTCAAGTTATACGCCAAGTAAAACAAATGTTGGTGAGTGCAGTATTCAATACGCACGTCACCCCCCATGTGTGGGCTGTTGAATTTTCCAACACGAATATCACCATAACGCATTTCAATCATCCTTCCTAATCACATGTCGAAAGAAAAATCAGTAGAGCGGCGGCAACCAAACACAATGTCACCGTAACGGCAATAAGAGACATCACCTCACGAAAATCATCATGCGTGGAATCACTCAAGCCGACAACGGCGAGAGAAATACCCACCACGAGCGCGAAAAACAGAATCGCGCATCCAATGAAACGAAAGACTATCAACAATCACCTCAATATGATATCAAAAACAACAACGATACCAATAATGCACGCGCAAATAACAAGCACAGAAGCAAACATATCAACCTTCCTTTTCAACACGCCTGGCAAGCAAAAATGTAACCGGAGAAGTATCCTTCACAAGTCTCATATGAGAGAGTATAACATTATGCTCGCCGGATACCTCTCTGCGGATATGGGACTTAACACCTCGAAGAGTTCTGTTCTTCCCAATGTCCAGCATGTAAAAATCATCAATATCGGTAAAGAAAACAACAGCTGTCCTAGCCCACCAACTGACAACTATCACGGTATTCATTTTATTTGCCATCATCATTCTCCCTTCCGGTTGGCCTGATAGTAGTCAACGGAACCGTCCGTTTTCCAGCACTTCAGATTGGACAATTCCACGCCCGTTGTCCTACGAAGCTCACGACGCATACGCGCCTTCACACCCTTGACAGTAACGGCATTACCCATCGAGAAATAATGTACGGCGTTGCAATCGGTGAATGCCACTGTGATGGACTTGTTCCACCAATCAAACGAAACAACGGTGTTCATTTTA
>ERZ1673741.1550-NODE-1550-length-18747-cov-14.067837_pt1 | contig 18747 bp, 10 predicted proteins | sample MGYA00580209_ERZ1673741 | MGnify/ENA primary metagenome ERZ1673741 (study PRJEB41218, sample SAMN15661754) | gut metagenome | host: Homo sapiens | place: Canada: London | collected 2015-08-20/2019-03-30 | study: EMG produced TPA metagenomics assembly of... | reverse complement strand
AGGGGAAGTTGCCAACCTCGAGCGCAATGCCCTGGTGAGCGCCATGGCTCGACAGCGCATCGAGCTGCGCGCGTGGAACGAACTTAATGCGGACGCCCGCGGCGTTGAGGTCATCGACCAGGCGCGACAAGGCGGCATCGCGCTCCCCGCCCTCGGCGATGAGCGCGCACTTGACGGGAAAGCCGGTACGCAGGGCTTCGGCGGCGGCACGGCGCCCCTCGATAAACTCACCCTTGGGAGCCTGGGCGCCCTCGCGATTGCGATCTCGCTGCGGACGCGCAGCCTGGGTACGATCGCGCTGGCCCTTGGGAGCGGCAGCGCGGTCGTTGCGGCGAGTCGGACGCGAGGCAGAAGCAGTCTGCTTGCCTCCGCGCGGTGCACGCTTGCGATTGTCGGCCATAAAGCGACCTCCTAAATACAACTATCAAACGAAACAAATAGACCGACCGCCCGAGGTGCGGCAGATTGCCTTGAAAGAGGAGGGCATAGACCTTGAGGTCATGCCCGACGATTGAAAGGCAAGGTGCCGTGGCTCGGACGGTCGGCACGGGTTTTCCAAGTGTCCGAGATAGCCGTGAAAGAGGAGCGACGCGTACTTGAGTACGCGAGCGACGGTTTGAACGGCAAGGTCGGGTGCTTGGGAAACCCGCGGGGATTAGAGAGATTTGATACGAGTGCCGGCGGCGGTATCTTCAATCGTCAGGCCCAGGTCCTTGAGCTGGTCGCGGATGGCGTCGGCCAGATCCCAGTTCTTGGCGGCACGGGCCTCGGCGCGGGCCTCGAGAATCTTGGCAGCAGCCTCGTCCACGTCGTCGCCCGTGTAGGCGACCAGGCCGGCGGCAACGCCCAGCAGGCCCAGCGGCAGCTCGACCTTGGGCTCGGGAAGCTCGACGCCAAACGTATCGAGCAGCTCGACCAGCGTATCGGCGGCGGCCAGGGCAGCGGCCTTGTCGGCAGCATCGCCCGCCTGCTCCAGGTACTGGTTGCACTCGGTCACAAAGCCAAAGACAGCACCCATGGCACCGGCGGTGTTAAAGTCGTCATCCATGCACTCCTTAAAGGTGGTGCGGGTCTCGGCGGCCTTGGCGGCAAACGCCTCGGCAGCCGCTTCGTCGGCATCGGCCGTCGCGTGGTTCGCGGCCCAACGCAGGTTCTCGACCGTACCGGCGATACGCGTGAGCGAGTTCTCGGCACCCTCCAGGCGCTCCCAAGAAAAGTCGAGCGGCGAGCGATAGCTCGTCTGCAGCATCAGCAGGCGCAGGGCGGCAGCGGAGTGCTGCTCGAGGACCTCGGCCAGCGTAAAGAAGTTGCCGAGCGACTTGGACATCTTCTCGCCGTCTACCAGCAGCATGCCCGTGTGCATCCAGGTGTTGGAGAAGCCCTGGTGCCAGGCGCAGGTGGCCTGGGCGCACTCGTTCTCGTGATGCGGGAAGGCAAGGTCGGAGCCGCCGCCGTGGATGTCGATCGGAGTGCCCAGGTAGCGATGCACCATGGCGGCGCACTCGGTGTGCCAACCGGGACGGCCCTCGCCCCAGGGGCTCGGCCAGCTGGGCTCGCCGGGCTTGGCGGCCTTCCACAGGGCAAAGTCGAGCGGGTCGTTCTTGTCCTCGTTCTCCTCGATGCGCGCGCCAACCATAAGGTCGTCGATGTTGCGGCCCGAGACCTGACCATAGTTGGGATCGCTGCGCACGGCAAAGTACACGTCGCCGTTATCGGCTGCGTAAGCGTGGCCCTGCTCGATAAGCGTCTTGATCATGGCGATCATGGGGCCGATCTCCTTGGTGGCGCGGGGGCGCACATCGGGATCGAGCACGTTGGCGGCGCGCATGACGCCGATGAACTTGTCGGAGAACTCCGTCGCGACCTCGGCGGCCGTACGGCCCTGCTCGTTGGCGCGCTTGATGATCTTGTCGTCGACATCGGTGAGGTTCTGGGCGAACGTGACCTCGTAATCGCTCGCGATGAGCCAGCGGCGAATCACGTCAAAGCTGATGAACGTACGGGCGTTGCCGATGTGGATGTTGTCGTAGACCGTGGGGCCGCACACGTACATGCGGACCTTGCCGGACTCGATGGGCTGGAACTCTTCCTTTTTATGGGTAGCGCTGTTGTAGATACGCATTCGTTACTCCTTAACGGTTTTCTGTAGCAGGCAGACGGCCCAGGCGCCGATTCCCTCGCCCTGGCCTTCCCAACCGAGCTTTTCGGTCGTAGTGGCGGCGACGCCCACGTTTTCGACGTCAACGCCCAGGGCATGGGCAAGGTTGGCGCGCATGGCATCGCGATGCGGGGTGATCTTAGGCTGCTGGCAGGCAATGGTGCAGTCGGCATCGACAAACTCAAAGCCCAGCTCACGCGCATAGTCCATCACGCGGGCAAGCAGCACCATCGAATCGGCACCCTCGTAGGCGGGATCGGTGTCGGGGAATAGCTTGCCGATGTCTCCCCCACGGCAGGCGCCCAGAATGGCGTCGGCCAAGGCGTGCGCGAGCACATCGGCATCCGAGTGGCCCAGCAGGCCGCGCTCGTAGGGAATGTCGACACCGCCGATGATACATCGACGCCCCTCCACCAGACGGTGAACGTCGTAGCCATGGCCAATGCGCAGGTTACTGAACATGGGGAAGGTCCTCTCCCTCGGCCATGCGGCCAAGCAGAATCGCGGTTACGGGACGCAGGTCCTCGGGCACCGTCACCTTAAGGTTATCGCGTGGGCTCTGGACGCAGCGGACGCGCCCACCCATGCGCTCGACCAGCGACGAATCATCGGTACCGATAAAGCCCTCGGCAATGGCTGCAGCGTGGGCGCGCTTCATAGCATCGACGCTAAAGATCTGCGGCGTCTGCGCTGCCCAGTAGAGTTCACGCGGCGGCGTCTCGACGATATTATCGCCGTCAACGATCTTGAGCGTGTCGATCGCGGGCTGACCGCACACGACACCGTCGAGGGCACGGTCGCTCACGAGCACGTCGATAGCGTGGTCGATGGCCTCGGTCGTAATGAGCGGACGAGCGCCGTCGTGGATGGCGACATATTCGAAACCCGCCGGAACCGCATGCACGCCGGCACGGGTGGAATCCTGACGGGTATCGCCGGCATCGGCAAAGCTGATGGGCGTGTCATAGTCAAACGGGTCAATGGCCAGGCGGCGCATCTCGGCACGGCGCTCGGCAGGGCAAACCACGACGATATGGCCGACCTTATCGCTACGATCGAACGCGCGGATGGACCAGCTCATGAGCGGACGGCCCGCCACATTAACGAGCTGCTTGCCGCCGGGATTTCCAAAGCGCTGGCCGCTGCCGCCGGCAACGACCACGGCGCATACGGGCGCCATTATGCGTTCCCCTGTTTGGTGCCCTTCATGCGGTACAGCGAGTCCGCAAGAATGGCAGGGTTGTTGACGCCAAAGTCGCCCAAGCGCTCCGGATCCTCGCTGATGTCGTCCATGAGCTCCTGCAGCGAGCCGTACTCGTCGACGATCTTCTCGGCCACGCCGTCGCGCACGACGGACACGCGCGAAAGCGTGCGCAGGCCCAGCGGCGTCATGACAGAGTCCTCGTCCAAGTCGTCATAGCCCAGAACTGCCGCCACGTGCTGCGGGTCGGACAGGTCCTTAGGCGTCATACGGCTCAGCTCGGCGCGAATCTTCTCGGCGTTGGCCTCAGAGGAATCGCTCGCGTAGTCGCGGATCATCAAGTCGTATTCGGTATCCATGCTGGAGCCCGCGAGCTGCTCGAGCTGCATCTGCACGAGCTTACCCTGGTTACCCAGCTTGACAATGCAATCCTTAAGCTCGGTCTTTGCCTGCTGCATGATCTCGAAGCTCGAGAAAATACCGGTAATGTCGGCGAGTGTGACGTAGTCGTCGAGCTCGAGGGCCGTCAGGCGCAGCAGGGAGCGATCGAGCGACTGACGGGTAGTCTGGAGCGTGGCGACGAGCTGGTTGACCGAGCTCATGATGGTGGTGACGGGCTGGATCTCGTAGCTCTTGCCGTGGACGTACACGTTGACGACGGCGCGACGAGCCGAAACCGAGATCACGATGGCATCGGTGAGCACCGACATGCGAGCGGCAGTACGGTGACGCATGCCCGTCTCACTCGTGGCGAGCGAGGGATCGGGATTGAGGTGGAAGTTGGCGCGCAGGATCTGGGTGAGGTCGCCATCGATAACGATGGCGCCGTCCATCTTGGAAAGCTCGAACAGGCGGTTCGAGGTAAACGAAATGTTGAGCGGGAAGCCGTCGTTACCGGCAGCGAGCACGTTTTCGGTGTCGCCGACGCAGATAAGGGCGCCCAGGTGACCGGCGATGATCATGTCGAGGGCGGTGCGGATCGGCTGACCAGGTGCCGTCAGGCGGATGGCCTGTTCCATACGCTTTTGCAGCTCGTTCTTATCCAAGGCATCGCTCCCATCGTATACGCTCCATAAACGCTAAATAGTTTCTCACGGTTTGTCCCTGCGGCGCTTGCGAAATCCGATGCTTACAGAATGAGCGAACACAGCTGAGAGCCCAACCCAAATCAGCTGTTCATGTGGTAGCATCGGGATTCGCATAAATGAGGGAGTAGTCGCGTGACCGGATTCGCCTCCGGTGGCGCGGTAAGTCAACACACTGGCCGATGCGGCCTGGCTTGTCTTAATGAACGAGACTCGTGGCTGTGCGCGCAACGCGTACGCCACGGGTCTTTTTTATTACTCCCTCAAGAGGTACACGCGGGCCCGCCCGCAGAGAGGGAGCCAGACTATGGGACTCGCAGAGCTCGTGTTGCTCGCCGTTGGCCTTTCGATGGACGCCTTTGCCGTTTCCATCTGCAAGGGTCTCGGCATGAAAAAGATCAACCTTAAAGTCGCCGTGGTGCTCGGCCTGTTCTTTGGCGGCTTTCAGGCCGGCATGCCCGTAATCGGATGGGCGCTTGGCAGCCAGTTTATGGGCATCATCGGCCCCATCGACCACTGGATCGCCTTTATCCTGCTCGCCTTCATCGGCGGCAAAATGCTGTGGGAAGCCTTTACCGAGGACGAGGATGAAGACGACGGCAAGGATGCCGAAAAGATTGACCTGGTCGAGTACCTGATCCTCGCTATCGCCACCTCAATCGACGCCCTAGCCGTGGGCATCTCATTTGCCGCGCTCTCGGTCGACATCGTGCCCGCTGTATCGCTTATAGGCATCACAACGTTTATCTTCTCCGTCGCCGGCGTGGCGATTGGCCACACCTTTGGCGCGCGCTACGAAAAACCCGCCACCATCGTGGGCGGCGTCGTGCTCATCCTCATCGGGCTTAAAATCCTGCTTGAGCACCTCGGGATCCTCGCGATATAAAAAACGCCTCTCATAAGCCAACGTCAATGTAGGAGTCTCATGCAGAGTTTTGCATAATGCCTATTCATGCAGACTTTTGCATGTCATACTGATATGCAAAAGTCTGCACGTTAGGAGATCGCCGTGGATACCCTTCCCATCACCACACCGCGCCAAGCTGGCATCTACGTGCGCCAGGCACGCGAGACTCAGGGTCTCACCCGTGCCGCCCTCGCCAAAAAGGCCGGTGTTTCGGAGCGCCTGCTCGCATCGCTCGAGCTAGGAGACGCCACCGGCATTCGACTCGACAAGTTGCTGGCGATTTTCGACGCTCTTGGACTGGCGCTCGCAGCACAAGGGGATATAAGCGAAACGAAAAATGAGCACCCAGTCGACGCCCCGCATGCTGATCAACCTTGCAGCACCTCCAGACGCCATCACGACCAACGTCTTCATCATCGCAACCGTCGCAGCACAACCATTCCGGCTCTTGCAGATACCCCCCTTACGTCCGAGCTCTACGACAGGGCCTTCGCCGATTTCGCCATGTCCAATCTCGGAGTCTCGATTGCCGCTAACGCACCCGCCCAAGCCAAGTCTGAAGGGAAATAGTCTATGGCCAGAAAAACGCTTCGGACTATTATTTGCGGCGTACCTGCGGGAACGCTCGCACAAGATGAGAAAGGTCTTATCAGCTTTTCCTACGACCAAGACTATGACGGGCCAGCCTTATCGACCAACATACCCGTATCAAATCGCACATACGGCCAACAGGTCATGAATCCGTACCTGTTTGGCCTTCTACCCGACAGCGAGGACCAACGAAAAGCGATTGCCGCCGAATTCGACGTTAGGCCCAACAATCCCGTTGCGTTGCTCAGCCATATCGGACTCGACTGTCCGGGCGGAGTGCAGTTTTATGCCGAAGAAGACGCCGACGCCGTCCTGCATCGCGCTGGCGAATACCGCCCTATAGACGACCACGAAATTGCTCTCCGTCTCAAGTCGATCAGAGATGACCGCGATGCATCGTGGATGGGTCTAGATGAAAGTTGGTCACTTGGAGGCAACCAGGGCAAGTTCGCGCTCGCGTTCATAAACGGCCACTGGTGCGAATGCATGGGCTCCTCGCCCACGACGCATATTTTCAAAAATGGCGTTATCGGATTTAAACTCGAGGCTCTCAATGAGTTTGTCTGCATGAAAAGCGCCCAGCGCGCAGGTATCGCAACGGCAAACGTTGAATATCGCTTATTTGAGGACGAACCTGCCCTCATTGTTGAGCGCTATGACCGCGTGAAAGTCGAAGACGGAACGATCAGGCGCCTACATCAAGAAGACCTCTGTCAGGCACTTGGGGTGATGCCCGCCCAAAAGTACACGGCAGACGGCGGCCCGACCACACGCGACATTCAAGAGCTCCTCGTCAATACGAGCCACCATCAACTTAACCTGTATCTGTTTACGCAGATACTGTTCTTCAACGCCATTATCGGCGCACCGGATGCGCACGCGAAAAACTATTCCCTGCTCCTTGGAAACGACGGCGCAGCCATGATGGCTCGAATGTACGATGTCGCATCGGGGCTGGCATACGAGCGCATGCGCCGCCGGGCGCGCCTTGCCATGAGCGTTGGCGGCGAAAATCGTGTGGGGCGCATCGGTCCAGGCGCTATCCGCCGATACCACGGTATGGGCGACCCCGCGCTGGAGGCGACGCTCACCGATGCCGGGCTATCCGAGAAGTTTTGCTTTGCGACCATGATGGACCTCGCCTACGAGGTGCCCATTTGCATGGAAGAGGTCATGGACGAATACGCCGACCTGCCCGGCATGGCGGACCTGCGCAAGCATATGCTCGGCCCCGTCCGCGAAAACTGCCAGCGCACCCTCGACCTCATCAGGGCAGAAATGGACTAGGTGGCCGTAATTTCGCAATTATCAAACAAAAGAGGGGGGGGCACCCGTCGCAAACGCTCGAATGCCCCCTCTCGTAATGTCATTTGCAATCCGCTAGCACGTGACTCGGACTGCTACTAGCGCAACCTTTACGCAGCGAGGCGCTTGAGGACGTCGATGAGCAGCTCGTAGAAGCGCTCGGCAGAAGCGAGCTCCATGCTCTCGTCCGGGGTGTGGACATCGGAGAGCGTCGGGCCCACGGCGATGGCGTCCAGGCCGTGCAGGGCCTCGGCAAACAGGCCGCACTCAAGGCCGGCGTGAATGGACTCGATGCGCAGCTCGGAGCCAAAGAGCTCGCGATAGCTCTCGACAAAGACGTCGCGGACCGGCGAATGCTCGGCATAGCTCCAGCCGGGATACTCGAACTCGAACTTGGCGTCGAAGCCCAGGACATCGGCCAGCGTCTGCAGGCGGTCCTTGAACTCGTTCTGCAGCGAGGTGATCGAGGAGCGCGGGGACAGCATGATCTTGACCTCGTCGTCAGAAGTGGCAACCACACCGATGTTGGAGGAAACCTCGACAGAACCGTCGGTGGCGACGTTGCGGCGAATCACGCCGTTAGGGGCAAGACGCAGGGCGCGGATGAGGGCAAGCGCGGACTTCTGGTCCATGGCCTCGACCTCGGCGTCATCGGCAATCTCGACGGTGCAAGTAAAGCCGGGGTCGAAGACCTCGAGCTCGGCAGTGACGTCGGCGATGATGCCACGGGCGATCTCGGCCGCGGCCTCGGCGGCAGCGTGATCGGCATAGACCAGAACGGCCTTGCACTCACGGTTGATGGCGTTGTCCTTGGTGCCGCCGTTGAAGCTGACGATGGCGGGCTCACCGGCGACCATCAGGCGGTCGATGATGCGGGCCATGATGAGGTTTCCGTTGCCGCGCTCCAGGTTGATATCACTGCCGGAGTGGCCGCCCAACAGACCGGAAATGTCGAGCGTGAGGGTGCTACCGGTCTTGTGCTCGCGCACGATGGGACAGGTGTAGGTAACGACGACGCCGCCGGCGCAGCTGACGGTGGCAACGCCCTCCTCCTCGGAGTCGAGGTTGATCATGGTGCGGGCGCTGATCTGGGACTTGTCGAGCGTCTCGGCGCCAACCAGGCCGGTCTCCTCGTCGGTGGTGAACACGCACTCGAGGGCGGGGTGAACAATCGAATCGTCATCGAGAACAGTGAGCATCAGAGCGACGGCGATACCGTTGTCGGCACCCAGAGTGGTGCCGTTAGCGGTGAGGACGCCGTCCTTGACGACCAAGTCGATACCGTCGGTCGTAAAGTCGTGCTCGACGGAACCCAGTTTGTCGCACACCATGTCGATGTGACCCTGCAACATTACGGTCGGGGCATTCTCGGCGCCGGCAGATGCGGGCTTGCGAATGATGACGTTGTAGACCTCGTCCTGGTACACATCGAGGCCGCGCTCCTTGGCAAACGCAACCAGGAAATCGCTGATGCCCTTCTCGTTGCCAGACCCACGGGGGATTGCGCTGACCTCCTCAAAGAAATGGAACAGCTGGGCGGGCTCGTAGCCGGTAATCTTGTAGTCCATGGTGCCTCCTTGGCGCAACTGGTTAGACAGTAAGACATGCGACTTGTATATTCCCAGACTTTGCGTGCATAAACCAGTCGAAAACGCCGAGCGCCCTCGCATCATCGGCTAACGGTGGACCGTATAGCGTAACGGTCACAACTTCCGCAGCTCTACAAATCGAGGCGCCCTTTTCGGGGCGCCTCGATTGCGCGCATCAAATTGTCACCACGCCCTACAGCGCGCCGGAACCGGCTTGCATCATGCCGCCGGGGCCCGAGCTCACGCCACTGCTCACAGGCGCGGCGTTTCCGGTGTGCGGCGCTGCCGGAGCGGTATCGCCCCCGAGCGCACCTGCCGGACGCGGCGCTGGAATCTCGCCTGTGCCATGGCTAAAGACGAACTTGCCGTCGGCCACGTCGCACAGGACGGTATCGCCCTCGCCCCACTCGCCGGCCAGCAGCTTCTCGGACAGCGGGTCCTCAATGAGCTTTTGGATGGCGCGGCGCAGCGGACGCGCGCCATTGGTGAGGTCAGTGCCCTCGGCCACGATCTTGTCGTAGGCCGCATCGGTGAGCTTGATGTTCATGCCATTAGCGATCAGGCGCTGACGCAGGTCGTCCACCAGCAGGTGCGCGATCTTGGTCAGGTTCTCGCCCGAGAGCTTCTGGAACACCACAATGTCGTCGATACGGTTGAGCAACTCGGGGCGGAACAGGCGCTTGAGCTCGCCCATCGCGCGGCCCTTGATCTCGCTCGACGTGAGACCCTGCTCGCCGGTGGTGCCAAAGCCAACGCTCGCATCCTGCGCGATCTCGCGGGCGCCCACGTTTGACGTCATGATGATCACCGTATTGCGGAAGTCGACCGTCTTGCCCTGGCTATCGGTCAGACGGCCCTCCTCCAACACCTGCAGCAGGATATTGAAGATGTCGGGGTGCGCCTTCTCGATCTCGTCGAACAGCACGACCGAGTACGGGTGACGACGAACGGCCTTGGTAAGCTGACCGCCCTCGTCGTGGCCCACGTAACCCGGAGGGCTACCGATAAGCTTGGAGACCTCGAACTCGCTGCCGAACTCCGACATGTCGAAGCTGATGAGCGCGTCCTTACTGCCAAAGAGGTACTCGGCGAGCGTCTTGGCGAGCTCGGTCTTGCCTGTGCCGGTGGGACCAAGGAAGATAAAGCTACCACCGGGACGACGCGGGTCCTTGAGCGGCGAGCGGCTGCGGCGCACGGCCTTGGCAACTGCCTCGACAGCCTCATCCTGACCGATGATGCGCGTCTTGAGCACGCTTTCGGCCTGCAGCAGGCGACGGCTCTCGCTCTCGGTAAGCGAAGACACCGGCACGCCCGAAGTCACGGACACGATGTCGGCAATCTGGGAGACATCGATGGTGAGCGGGCTGGCGTCGAGCTCGGCCGTCCAGGCAGCCTTGGCCTCGGCGAGCTCAATCTCGGCAGCCTTTTGCTGCTCGGTGATCTCGGCGGCCTTGTTCATGTCGTCGCTCTCGGTGGCCTCCTGCGCGGCGGCCTTAAGCTCCTCCACGCGATGCTCGGCCTCGCGCACCGGCTCGGGCGCGCGGTTGGCGGCGATGCGGGCGCGGGCGCCGGCCTCGTCAATGAGGTCGATGGCCTTATCGGGCAGGAAGCGATCCTGGATGTAGCGGTCGGAGAGGTTCGCGGCGGCCTCGATAGCACCCTGCGTATAGCGCACATGGTGGTGCTCCTCGTAGCGCGGCTTGAGCGCGGTCAGGATCTTGACCGTGTCCTCGACGCTCGGCTCCTCGACATCGATGGTCTGGAAGCGACGCTCGAAGGCCGGGTCCTTGGTGAGGTACTTGCGGAACTCCTCGGCCGTGGTGGCACCGATGATCTGGAAAGCACCGCGTGCGAGAACGGGCTTGAGCATGGAGCTCGCGTCGATGGAGCCCTCGGCAGAGCCGGCACCGATGATGGTGTGCATCTCGTCGATAAACAAGATAACGTCGTCGGCTTCGGTCGCCTCCTGGATCACGTTCTTGAGGCGCTCCTCAAACTCGCCGCGATACTTGGCGCCCGCCACGAGGCCCGGCAGGTCGAGCGTCCAGATATTCTGGTTCATGAGGTTCTCGGGCACGTTGCCGGCTGCAATCTGCTGAGCCAGGCCCTCGACGATGGCCGTCTTGCCCACGCCGGGGTCGCCCAGAATGAGCGGGTTGTTCTTGGTGCGGCGCGAAAGAATTTCCATCATACGCTGGACTTCCTTTTCGCGACCAATTACAGGGTCGAGCTCGCCGTCGCGCGCCTTCTGCGTGAGGTTGGTCGCGAACTGCTTAAGCGTATCGGTGCCACCCCCCCTTTGCTGAGAGGTATCCGAGCCGCTAAAGAACGGCAGGCCCGCACCGGGACGACCAGCACCGGCGCCGGCGAGCGGACGCTTCTTGTCCTGGTCCTTGGCGGTGAGTTTCTCGATAGCCTTTTTGATGGAGGCGGACGACACACCCAGGCGCATGAGGATGTCCATGGCCATGCCGTTGCCCTCTTCGACGATGCCGATCAGCAAGTGCTCGGTCGACACGTAGGTCTGGTTGTTCTCGCGCGCCACGCGGAATGAACGCTCCATCACGCTAATGACGAGCGGCGTAAAGGCGAGCTTGGCCGCCTCGGTCTCCTCACTGGGCTCGGGAACCGTGGTCTGGACCTCTTTGAGGGTGTCCATGATGTCGTCGTAGGAGATATCAAGCGAGCGCAGCGCCTCGGCAGCGATGCCCTCGTCCTCCTTGGCGAGTGCGAGCAGCAGGTGCTCGGTGCCCACCTTATTTGAGTGCAGATCGAGCGCCTCCTGTTTGGCCATCGACATGACCTTGCGCGCTCGATCGGTAAATCTATCTAACATGCTCGTTTCCTTACATGAGTTCATCGAAATCAAAACGCCCGCCCGTCGGCGGCGCTTTTGTCTCTTTACCCACAGGTTGTCTATGTTAACAGCTGGAGGAATATCTATAAACCCGGCTCACATGAATGCAGGTTATGACCGCATCGCGGGACTCACCGCGCGATGCGCGACGGGCGCCCCGCAAGAAAAACCCTAGACGTCTTTCACCACGTCGGGACTCGTCGCACGCGATGCGCGATAGGCATCGGCCTCCTTGGAGACGCGTTCGAGCAGCTCGGATGTATCGACGCCCTCGACTTGCGCGACCGTTTCCGCCGTCTGCATGGCGACCGCCCTCAGGTACGCGCACGCGCTGTCCCCCGGCTGCTCGAGGTCTATCTCCTCGCCGCCCTCCCGGGCAAAGCCGACCGCCATCACAAAGCCCATGATGCCCGAGACCAGAAAGCCCACCGCAAAGCTCGAATCTGCCTTGAGCTCTTCTCCGTCGGGGTGGACGATCTCTCTCACGCGGTCGATGATGATCGTATGGATGCCCTGCACGACCTGCTCGGCGGCACCCGCCCTCATGGTGATGACGATGCGCCGCAGCAGGCAGCGGACGTCGCGCCGGTCGAACGCCGAAAGGTCGCCCTCGCTCGAAAAATGCCAGAGGGCATCGGTGATGAGCTCGTTATCCTGCAGCAGCTGGGCTATGGCGATGGCGACGAGTTCATCGAAATCGTGAAAATAGTAGTAAAACGTTCCGCGATTGCACTGGGCGGCGCGGGTCACCTCGCCAACCGACAGCTCGAAGATGCTGTTGTTCTCGATGAGCTCCCAAAACGCCTCGATGATACGGGTGCGTGCATCGGGCGCATCGGCGTCCTTACGCGGTCTCGCCATGCACCTCACCGCACCCCTGCGCCTTGGCGTTCATGATGAGCATCTGAAGACGGTTCTCCACGTTGGCGAAGCTCACGTCGGGATCGTAGTCGAGCGGCAGGAACTGCGCCGTGGGATACTGCTCCTTGAGCGCATGGATGAGCCCGCGCCCCACGACATGGTTGGGCAGACACCCGAACGGCTGCAGGATCACGAAGTTGCGGCAGCCGCGCTTGGCGTGCTCGAGGATCTCCGCCGGAATCAGCACGCCCTCGCCCGCATCGAACGTATGGTGCAGGATCTTATCGCTCGCGCGCACGAGCTCGGGCATGCGCGTCGGCGGCTCGTAGAGCGGGCTCGCCGCGCCCAGGCGGTCGCAACGGTCGTGCGCGAGCTCGAACAGGTTGTCCGCCGTGGCGTACCAGGCCTTTTCGGGCAGCGACAGGTCGACGTGGAACTCGCGCGACTGCGCATGCTTGTAGAAATAGGTCTTGCGGATCACGTCGGTCATGCGCGCCTCGATGACCTCGAGCCCGTTGTCCTCGAGGTAGCGCTCAATCTCGTGGTTGGCGCCGAGATGGAAATTGAGCAGGTACTCGCCCACGATGAGAACGGTCGGATGCGGGTTCGAGCGGTCGTACGGAACGGCGTCCATGATCGCAAGCGCGCGTTTGAAGCCCGTCGCCTGGCCTCTCAGCCCGGAGCGCTCCATGCCCTCGATAACCTCATCGAGCGCGCGGTCGAACGCAGCGTCCGCCGCGCCCTTCTCGAGCTCGTAGGGACGGATGCGCCTAAGCATGGCCTCGAGGGCATCGATCATGGGAAGACCGTAGGCGATCTGGATGCTCGGGCCAAGGCCGAGCTTGAAGCCCGGATGCGCATTGTGGGCATCGACGTCGTCGTTGGTGAGCACCGGGACATAGTCGTATCCCGCGTCGTCGAGCGCGCGGCGCAGCAGGGGCATGTAGTGCGTCAGGCGGCAGTCGCCGATATACTTGCCAGTCACCACGGCGACGTCGTGCGGGTCGTACTTACCGCTCTTGAGTGCCGCGAGCGCCTCGCCGATCACGATTTGCGCGGGGAAGCAGATGTCGTTGTGCACATAGCGTTTGCCCAGGCGGATGGCATCCTCGCGCCCGATATCAAGGGCCTCGGCGCGCACGCCCTGATTGCGCATCGCCGCGGTCATGAGCCTGCAGAACGCATGGGAGGTGTTGGGGACCAGCGCGATCTTGTCGTGCCGGTCGCGCTTGGTGTACTTGACCTTATACGGGTCGTCGAGCGGATGGACCGCGTGCACCCGGGCGCCCTCGGCACGCTCCTCCGCGCGACGACGGTTGACCGACTCGATAAACGAACGCACGCGAATGCCCATGGGACCGGCGACGTCGCTCTCATCGAGCTTGATCATCATCGGAACCTTGGAGCCCATCTCGCCCATCATGCGCGCGATCTCGTCGGTGAGATACGCATCGTGGCCGCAGCCGAAGCTGCCCATCTGCACGAGCTCGAGCTCGGGCGTCGATGCGACGATGACCGCGCACGACAGCATGCGCGCATGGTAGTTGTTCACGATGTCGATGCGGCTGTTGGAAAGATCGACGTTGCAGACCCCCGGCACCGCATCGGGCGTCAGCACGGGGATGCCGCGCTCAGAGAAGAGCTTGGGCAGCCCGTGGTTGACCAGCGGGTCGTTGTGGTACGGGCGCGAAGCGATCACCACCGCGTAGCCGCCGTCCTCGCGCACGTTCTCGAGCACCTGCCTGCCGCGCAGCTGCAGCTGGTTCTCAAACGTCTCCTGCGCGCGGTCCGCCTGCTCGGTCGCCTTGGCAACCAGGTCGGCATCGATATCGAAGGTCTCCTTGCACCACGCCTTGAGCTGGCGGTTTCGGTCGCCCTCGTCGTACCAGTGGAACAGCGGCGTATCGAACGGAACGCCGAAACGCTCCTCCGGGTTATCGGAATTGCGCATCACGTAGGGGTATCCCTTTACGACGGCGCACATCCACTCGCTGGTAGAGGCGGTGTTTTCGGTGGGCACCGTCGTGATGATGGGCATGAAGATGCGGTCGACGCCGGCGTCGACGAGATTGCGGATGTGCCCGTGGACGAGCTTGGCCGGGAAGCACACGGTGTCGGATGTGACGTGCGCCAGACCGCGCTCGTACATCGCCTTGGTGCTGCGTCCCGAGACGCGCACCTTAAAGCCGAGCGTGCTGAAGAACGTCGACCAGAACGGCATGGTGTCCCAGAACTCGAGCACACGGGGAATGCCGATCGTGACATCGCGCCCCCCGCAGACGGGAACCGTGGGGTACGACTCGAACAGCAGCTTCTCGCGGTCGACAAAGAGATTGGGGGCAGCCGCGGTCCGGTCGCGCCCCGTGCCGGGTGCCTGTGCCTCGCAAGCACCCTGCGGACGCAGCTCCTCCGCCGCGGGAACCTCGCGCACGAGCTCATCCCATGAGATGGCGCCGCCGCGCGGGCAGCGATTGCCCGTGACGTAAAGCGAGCCGTCGCCAAATGCCACGACCGCGCGCTGGCAGCGGTTGTTGCACCGACGGCAGGTAACGCCGCCGAACTCGCGATGCTCGAAGCGCTCCACGGCATCGAGCCCGATAAACGACGTGCCGGCGTCGCCCTTGCGGCATTCCTCGCGCGCGAGCAGGGCGATACCGATAGCGCCCATCAGCCCCGGGTGGGGCGCACGCGTGACGGGTTTGCCCAGATACTGCTCGAATGCGCGCAGCACCGCGTCGTTTCGGAACGTGCCGCCCTGGACGACGACTTTGTCGCCCAGACGGTTGAGATTTGAAACGCGAATGACCTTGGTGAACACGTTCTCGATAATCGAACGGCAGAGACCGGCCATGATGTCGCCCGGACCCTTACCGCGCCGCTGCTCGGAAACGACGCTGCTGTTCATGAACACCGTGCAGCGGCTGCCGAGAACGGCGGGGGCTTTGGACGAAAATGCCTCGGTCGCGATATCCTCAACGGCTATTCCGAGGTTTTTGGCAAAACCCTCGAGAAACGAGCCGCAGCCCGCAGAGCACGCCTCGTTGACGACGATATCGGTCAGCACGCCGTGGTTGAGCCAGATGGCCTTCATATCCTGTCCGCCGATGTCGAGCACGAAGGTCGCATCGGGAACGCATGCGCACGCGGCGCGGGCGTGCGCGACCGTCTCGACCGTATGGTAGTCGGCGTGGAACGCGCGCGCGAAAAGCTCCTCGCCGTATCCCGTGGTGCCCACGGCATCGATCGCAAGCGTGACTCCCGCTGTCTCCCAGCGGTTCTTCAAGCTGACAAGACCCTGTTGGGCGACGTCGAGCGGTCTGCCGTTATTAGACGCGTAGAACGAATCGACAAGCTCACCCGCCTCATCGACCAGGGCGAACTTGGTCGTCGTGCTCCCCGAATCGATACCGAGCGCCACACGCACCGTCTCTCCGGGCGCATACGCATCCGGACCCTTTGCCGGCGTCTCTTTGCCATGGCGTGCCGTAAAATCCGCCTGCTCGGCAGGTGTGGCAAAAAAGGGCTGGGCAAGACGTCCCTCCCCGCTTGCGGGCGCGACCGTCTCGAGCTTATCCAGCCGGACAAAAGCGTCGGGAAGGTCGATCGGTTGGGACGATGCGAACATGTCGGTCAGCGACAGGGCGGCACCGCGCGCGACCATGATCTGCGGATCGCGCGGGACGATAACCTGATCGTCCGATAGATTCAGTTGCTCCCGGAACACGCGGACCAGTGTGGGGTTGTAGGCGAGCGTACCGCCCTCGAAGATTACCGGCGGCTCGATGTCGATACCCTGGGCCAGACCGCCGATCGTTTGGCGGGCGACCGCGTGAAGCGCCGAAAGCGCCAGGTCGGTGGCAGGAATGCCCTCGTTGAGCAGCGGCTGGATATCGGTCTTTGCGTACACGCCGCAGCGGCCCGAGACCTCGTGGACGGTCGTTCCCCGGCTTGCGAGCTGCTCGAACTCGCCCGATTCGGTGCCGACCCCCATGAGCTTTGCCATCTCGTCGATAAATGCACCGGTACCGCCTGCGCACGAGCCGTTCATGCGCATGTCGGCAACCTCGATGTCTCCCTTATCGTTGGTGCGGAAGAAGATCATCTTGGCGTCTTGGCCGCCCAGCTCGATGGCGCAGCGCGTCTGCGGATAGAACCTGCTGATCGCGAGCGCGTTGGCGACCACCTCCTGAACGTACGAGGCGCCCAGCGCGGTCGCGATATCGCGCGCACCCGAGCCGGTCACCGCAACGCGCAGCGACTCATGGGGAAAGCGCTCGGCGAGCTCGCCGAGCATGGCGCGCACGCTCGCTGTCTGACACGCCCCGTGGCGGCGATATCCCCACCACGCCTCGGTCATATCCTCGTGCATCGCGTAAACTTTGGTCGTCGTCGACCCTACGTCCAGTCCTACTAGCAACGCCATAATGCTCCGTCTCTCGCATTTTTCCCGCTAGAGATATACCACTCTACGTAATACAACAGACTGTTGTATTTAAACTCCGTATAAAAAGCGGCTGCCGAAACGCTTCAGCAGCCGCCGAATGCACCAACAGATTGTTCTGCGCGCTAGCACGTCGGGCAACGGAGCAGCACGGGCCCTCCGGTCATGCGCACCGCTCACGCCCGCGATGTCGCCGAGAGAGCTATCCACGCTTAGGGCTCCAACCAAGCAAGTCGCCCGCGCTCAGCAGATCCCTAAGCGAGCTACTCGCACTCAGGAGCCATAGCCTGCTCCAAGAGCTCGGCATGCTCCTCCTCGAAAACCGTCCCCACAGGGAAGGCGCGACGGAAGACGAAGCGGGAAATCGGACCGGCTACCAAAAGGTTCCACGGCAGCGCCATCACAAAATTATGCGGGATGTTGATCATCCAGATCGCGGGCACGGAATACAGGTTCGCAAGGATGCCGCCGGGCATGTGCGTCAGACCCTCACAGGCACCGTACAGCGACATGATGATGACCATGGGAACGACCATGCAGGAGCTGACGGCGAGCGTCATGGCAAGTGGCGAGCTCTTGCCCGGCGTGACCAAGTACTTAAAGGCGAAACCCTTGGCGAGCGGGCTGGCGACGAACCAGTCGCAGCACATGGCAAAAATGTAGGCAACGGGGAAGCCGAGCCACGCAGTGGCAACGACCTCGCCGTTGATGGCCCCGTGCTGCAGGGCAACGTTGTAGATGCTCATCCAGAGCACCATGCAAAAGCACATGATAAAGGTGAACAGCAGGCTCTCTCGTTTGTTGATAGGCATAAAGGGCATGGTCCTTTCTGTGTTGCGCCGCGGCGCACAACAAAAACGGGCGGGCGAGATGGAGCTGTTGGGACTTCATCTCGCCCGCCCGTGGTACGTGCGTCTGCGACTACTTATGTGGTGGAACTACCCTAACACGAACGGCGCGCGCTTCGTAAGCGTTGAGTTTGTGGAGATGCAGGGCACCAAAACCCCCGACCCCATAAGTTGCGGTGGAATACGGACTGTTTTGACCCTTTAAGCAACAATTCAGTCCCTATTTCACCGCAACTCATTTGGTGCAAAGTAACCTGTCCCCCTTGTACCAATTAGCTGGTGTGGCGCCAGCGAGGGTCGGTGAGCGTACGCGCCACACCCAGTCCAACGGGCAGAAACGCTACGATGAGCACTGCGCGCACAAACCAGCCGAGCATATTGACCGTGTCGAAGGTGCACATGTAATACATCGAGCGATACAGATACAAGCCCGGCACCATAATGACAATCGAAGGCACCGTGAGGGCGATGCGCGGGTAGGTGAGCTTGACTTCAGCCAAGCTTGCGAGCAGCCCCGATACCAGCGCGCCGATAAACGCTGCTGCCTCGGGAGGCATTCCCGTGCTGAGGCCCAGGAAGGGAATCATCGTCGGCGCATCGACAAGGGTCAGACGCAGGGTATTGGACACGGCGCCGATCAACCCAGCTGCCGCGGCCATCTTTACCGGGCTGTTGAACATCACCGAGAAGCCGAATACGCCAACGAAGCTCATCACCACGCGCAGGAGCGTAAGGGCAAGCGGCGAAAGGCCCAGTGGGGCAAAGTCGTCCGGCGCCAGGCCAACACACTCGGCAACCATCCAACCTACGAGGGTCGCCATCACAATAATCGATACGGCATATGAAAGGCGCTCGATACCGCTTCGCATGTCGAGCTTAGCGATGTCGAGGCCTGCCGTAATGA
>ERZ1673741.1549-NODE-1549-length-18761-cov-145.900460_pt1 | contig 18761 bp, 10 predicted proteins | sample MGYA00580209_ERZ1673741 | MGnify/ENA primary metagenome ERZ1673741 (study PRJEB41218, sample SAMN15661754) | gut metagenome | host: Homo sapiens | place: Canada: London | collected 2015-08-20/2019-03-30 | study: EMG produced TPA metagenomics assembly of... | reverse complement strand
TTAAATCATTCATAACCTATTGATATTTGTTAACCGCTTGCAAAGATAGGGGTTTTCTACCTATTTCTAGGTACAAAATGCATGAAAATGCGTGTTTTATTCGTTATTTTTTGATTTATGTCAAAAAAATGTGCAATCGTTTGAACAGTTTCCCCCCTTTAGAATGATAATTGGTATTTCCTGAACGATTTTTTCATAGTCTTTTAAACGAATTGTCATCGCAATCGTCTATAATAACGTAGAAAGAGCAGAAATGCTGAGTTTTTAGGGAGATTCATACCGCGAAATAGGGATTTTTCTTATCATATTCCCGATTTTTTTGCGAACTTTGCACCCGAAAGAACAATAGGAAGTATTGGGTATATATAAATAAGAGTGATAAAAATAAATATATAGAAAGCAATGAAAAAGGTATTTCTTTTGGCTGCCCTCGTGCTCGCATGCACAGCTGGCAGCAACGCAAGCGCTATGAACGAGGCAGCGCTCAATGCCTCAATGTCTGAGATGATGCCGGTTAAGAAAACGGCTAAGAAGACAACAAAGAAGACTTCTAAGAAGACTACGACCAAGAAGACTTCTACAAAGAAAACAACTTCTGCAGCATCTAACACTACAGCAGCAACAACTACAACTTCTGCAGCAACAACCAGCAACGCCGCTACTTCTACCAGTACAACCAGCAATGCAGGCTCTGCCATAGCTGGTATCTTGGGTGCTGTACTGGGCGGAAACTCTAACAGCAGCAGCTCTGCAGGTAGCAGCATTATCAATGGCATTCTGAATAATGTAATCGGTTCAGGTACCTTCAGCAAGCAGGATCTCTGTGCCCATACCTGGAAGTACAGCAAGCCGGGATGCGCCTTTACTTCAGAGAATCTCCTGGCACAGGCTGGCGGTGAGATTGCTGCCAACAAGGTAGAGGAAAAGTTGGGTGAGTATTACAGCAAGTTTGGTTTCAGCGGCTCAAACACCTATTTCACCTTCAAAACTGATGGAACTTTCGCTGCCAAGATTGACGGCAAGTCATGGCAGGGCAATTATACTTTTGATGAGAAGACTCATGCCATTCATATGAAGGGATTGATCTTGAGTATGTCGGGTTATGCTACGAAGACTGCCAATGGCATCAGCCTGCTCTTCGACCAGAAGAAGTTGCTCAACCTCATCAAGACCATCGGTTCCCTCAAGGGTAATTCTACGCTCAGCGCTCTCGGTACTATCGCCAATAATTACGATGGTTTGCGTGTAGGTTTCGAGATGACTAAGTAATCCTGAAGGATAGAATCCATAACCGAGCCTTCTGTTGAAGTGGGCTCCGTAGATGATAATCGCCCTGTAAGAAGTAAAGCATCTTTTAAGCTATGCTTTGCTTCTTGCAGGGCGATTTTTATTGTTTATTTCACGTTCAGTTTCATTGTCTTTACATCCTTGCTGTTGGTTCCTATCATAATCTGGAAGTCGCCAGGTTCTATCACGTGCTTCAGATCTGCGTTGTAGAACTTGAGCATATCAGGGGTGATATCAAAGCTTACCTCCTTGCTTTCACCTACTGCCAGATGGATGCGCTGGAAGCCTTTCAGTTCCTTTACAGGGCGGGAGATGCTGGCTACCATGTCACGGATGTAGAGCTGCACAATCTCGTCGGCATCACGGGAGCCGTTGTTCTTAACGGTGACGCTAGCTGTAATCTTCTTGCCATCCTGCCATTCGGTAGCCTCCTCATTGCTGATGCCGGCCTCCTGGCTGCTCAGGCGGAAGTTGCTGTACGAAAAGTCGGTGTAGCTCAAACCGTAACCGAAAGGATAGAGCGGACCATTGCTTACATCCAGGCAGTTGCTGGCAAACTTGGCAAACTTCTCATTATCGTCTGCTACAGGGTTACCGGTGTTCTGATGGTTGTAGTAGAGAGGCTCCTGACCGGTAGTCTTAGGCATCGAAGTGGTGAGCTTACCCGATGGCGATTTGTCGCCAAAGATGACATCGCAGAGTGCATCGCCCATCTCTGAGCCTCCAAACCATACATTCATGATGGCTGGTACATGGGCTTTCTCCCAAGTAAGAACCGTAGGACGGCCCGCAAAGTTGAGGAGCACTACAGGCTTGCCCGTCTTCAGGAGTTCGGCAAGCAGTTCGCGCTGTACGTCCGGCATCTCCAGGTTGGTACGGCTACTGCATTCGCCGCTCATCTCGGCACTTTCGCCCATAGCACATACTATCACATCCGCCTCTTTAGCTATCTTCAGCGCTTCAGCCTTCATCTCAGTCTCGTTGCCCCAGTTGATTGGCTTGCCGAATTCGCCGTTTTGCTGCAGCTCCTTATTGCGCCAGATATTGCTTCCCTGGGCATATAATAAGGTGGCTTTTCCGGCAAGTGCATGCTCCATTGCCTCCTTGATGGTGGCATATTTAGATGGCGTCTGAGCCACGCTCCATGAACCGGCTATGTTGTTTCGGGTGTCGGCAAGCGGACCTATCAGGGCTATCTTTCCTTCCTTCTTCAGTGGCAGGATATTTCCTTCGTTCTTCAGAAGCACGAAGGTCTCTGCTGCTACATCGCGGGCTGCCTGACGGTTCTCTGCGGTATAAATCTCGCTCTTGCTGCGCTTGGTGTTGCAGTAGCGGTAAGGGTCGCAGAACAGGCCCAGTTTATATTTCGCTTCCAGGATGCGGCGGCAGGCGATGTTCACATCCTCCTCGCTCACCTTTCCTTCTGCTATGCTCTTTGCCAGATGCTTTACGAAGGCGTTGGAGCACATGTCCATGTCGGTACCCGCCTTCAGCGCCTGTTCTGAAGCCTCCTGGATGTCTTTTGCCGTTCCGTGCTGCAGAATCTGGGCGATAGAACCGTAATCGGTAACCACGAAACCGTTGAATCCCCACTGCTTTCTCAAGACATCGGTCATCATCCATTTGTTGGCTGTAGCAGGTATGTAGTCGATGATATTGAATGAAGACATCACGCTGCCTACGCCAGCCTTCACCACTGCCTCGTAAGGTGGAAGATACTGGTTCATCATGCGCACGCGGCTCATATCTACCGTGTTATATTCCTTACCGCTCTCAACGCCTCCGTACAGGGCAAAATGCTTCAGACAGGCCATGATACGGTTGGCTCTCAGAATCTCTTCTGTGCGCATATCCACGCCCTGGTAGCCCTGGGTCATCGCTGCTCCCATCACGCCGCTCAGGTAAGGATCCTCGCCATTTCCTTCGCTGATTCGTCCCCAGCGGGCATCGAGTGCAATGTCTACCATAGGAGAGAATGTCCAGTTGATGCCGTCGGCACTGGCTTCCTTGGCCGATACTTCGCCTACCTTCTTCATCGCCTCGGTATCCCATGAGCAGGAGAGGGCGAGAGGGATAGGGAATATCGTTTCGTAACCATGAATCACGTCCCTACCTACGAGCAGTGGGATGCCCAGACGGCTGTTCTTGATGGCGATTTCCTGCAGAGCCTTGATCTTGTCGAGCCCTTTGATATTGAAAACTCCGCCCATGTTGCCCTGGGCGATATCGCTGCCTACCTGAGTATCGAGTGCGCCGCCGGTGGTGATGTCGCCAGCTACCATCAGGTTCAGCTGACCAATCTTTTCCTGTAGCGTCATCTTCGCCATCAGTTGGTCGATATACTCCTTCATGGGTAGAATCTTGCCTTTCTTGGTTGTGGCAGTTACTTTTTTCTTAGGGGCTGCGGTATGGGCGAAAGCAGGTGCTGCCATAGAACCAGCCAAAAGAAATGTGAGTGATAAAAGTGCTGTTCTCATTGTTTATTATGTTAATTGTTATTTTTATGTTTATCTTATGCAAAGATAATAAAAAAGATGATACGATGCGCGATAGAAATGTTAAAATGTGGATGAATTTTTCTTTTTAGATAGGAATGTGTCTGATAATGAGATGGATAAGGAATATTTTGGAAACATAAAAAGTGGGTGCGGTATAGACGAAAAATGCGAAGGAATCTACATTTCTTCTATATTTGATTTGTCGATTCCGATTTTTTTATTACTTTTGCACATGAAACCTCATGAAAATAAATCAATCTTAAACGGAATCAAGTTGATGTATCGCGTAAATGAATTATGGGGAAAGGCATTCTTCTTCCTGCTCTTTGTCTTGATGCCTCTTTCTCTTGCAGCAAAAACAACAGATAATATGGAGCAGCTTTTTCAGAGTCTGGACAACGCCATTGCCCATTCGGCTGATTATGTGAAGGTACGTGAAACCCGAATTCGCGATTGGGAGCAGAAACTGAAGACCGCCAGGCGCCTAAGCAGTAAGTATGATGCCTGTTTTGCGCTCTTTGAGGAATACCGCTCCTACAAGAACGACATGGCGCTGAAATACATCAACCAGTGTATGGAACTTGCCTTCAGAATGGGCGATAAAAAGAAGGTGGAAAATGCCAAGGCGCTGCTTGCTTTCCAGGAATCTACCACGGGCGATTATGCCGAATCGTACGACCTGCTGAAGTCTGTCAATATCGCTGATCTTGATGCTGAGGGCAAACGCAACTACCTCTGGGCTTGCCAGCACCTGTATGGCGAGATGGCATATTATTCCAACGTTCCTTCCTTGAAGAAATATTATGCCGGCAAGCATAATGCCTATCAGGCTGCAATAGACAGCACATTCAGCCATGATGATGACCTTTATCTGCAGATGCAGGAGGTGAGGGCACGCGATGCAGGCAATATGAAGGAGGCTTTGCGATTGAGCGATAAGCGGCTGGCGATGACGAAATCGGGCACCCATCAGTATGCCATTGTACAGTTTTATCGCGGCTTGACCTACAATCAGTTTGGCGATAAAGAGCAGTTCCTCTGCTGCCTCTTGCGTTCTACTATCTGCGATGTCCAGTTGGCTGTGATGGACCAGGGGTCGCTCTGGGAACTCGCCAATCTGCTCAACGCCGAACCGGGCGAGCAGAAGCGCTCTCACGAGTATATCAAGTTTGCCTGGAAGTCGGCTACCGTTTTCAATACGCCTATCCGCAGTCGCCAGATCATGCCTGTGCTCACGCAGATTGAGGAGGGATATCAGAAAGAACTTTCTTCGAGCAACCAGCATCTGCGGCTCATGGTAGCGTGTTCAGCCTTGCTTCTCTTTGTGGTTATGCTCTTGCTCTACTATGTCAACAAGCAGCGCAAGCGCATTGCTGCGGCCCATCATAAGCTGAAGGAAACCAACCATGCCTTGCAGTTGGCAAATGAGCGTCTTAACGAGATGAACCAGTCACTCAACGAGAGTAACAAGATGAAGGAAGTATATATTGGTCGATTCCTGCGCCTTTGTGCCATCTATGTCGACAAGATAGAGACCATGCGCAAGCGAGTAGTGAAACTGGTGAAGGCAAGAGAACTCAACAAGTTGCTGGAGCAGATGCAGGCTGGCGAGGCCTACATGGGCGAGCTGTATGAGTATTTCGATTCCGCCTTCCTGAAGCTCTTCCCTGACTTTGTTGAGGAGTTCAATGCCCTCTTGAAGCCTGAAGAGCGTATCGTGCTCGAAGATGACAGCCGTCTTTCTACCACCCTCCGTATCTTTGCCCTTATCCGTCTGGGCATCGAGGACAGTTCTAAGATTGCCGAGTTCCTTCACTATTCTGTGAACACTATCTATAATTATCGCGCCAAAATCAAGAATAGTGCCATCTGTGACAGGGAAGAGTTCGAGCAGCGTGTGAAACAGATTGGCATGAAATAAGCCTTTCAGGGCGTATGGCGCAAACTTGCGAAAGCTTAGGAGTAAATGCTTCAGGTACCCATACGTTGTATTTTACAACGTCAAGTGGGTTAATCGTCTGATAATCAAGATATTGATATTTTTGAAAATCCCCGTTTCTACGAGTTTGTCGATGGATGAAAAGCAGGGGAAAACAATAAAAGTTTGTTACGGCGTTTCACCGTAACAAACTTTTATGCGTTATATTTATTTCTTCCCTCCGTTCAATTTCTCAGAATCGAATCATTCTTTTTAAAAGAGCTCGAAGGCTTTCTTGAGCTTCAGGTTATCGGCTGCATTACCAACAAGAGCCTCAAACTTTCCGGCTTCAGCCTTCCAGGATGAAGATGCCTCATCGTAGAAACTGAGGGCCTCTTTGCTGATGGTGATGCTGATATCCTTGCTCTCACCTGGCTGGAGATAAACCTTCTGGAATCCCTTCAGCTCCTTCTGAGGGCGGTCTACTGATGACTTGACATCGTGGATATAGAGCTGAACCGTCTCGGCTCCGGCACGCTTACCTGTATTCTTTACGTTTACGGTAAAGGTGATTGTGCCGTCCTGCTTCATCTGCATCTTGTCGCTGCGGAGATTAGAGAGGGCAAACTGGGTGTAGCTCAAACCGTGACCGAATGCAAAGGTAGGCTTGATGCGCTCCTTATCGGTCCAGCGGTAACCTACATAGATGCCTTCCTTATATTCCTCATCAATGATGTTGCCCTTCGTGCTGGCTCCACCTTCCTGACGCCAGGTTCCCGGATAGGTATTGAGTGCATGAGCACCTGTTTCCTTCAGCGAGTTGACCCATGTAAACGGCAACTTGCCGCTAGGGTTTGCATCGCCTGTAAGGATGCTTGCAAGGGCTTCGCCGCTCTCCGAACCGATGAACCAGCCCTGTACGATGCCGGCAACCTTAGCCTTCCAAGGCATAGCTACCGCATTGCCCGAGATGTTGACATAAACGAAGTTTCTGTTTGCCTTAGCCAAAGCCTCGATCAGCTTATCCTGATGGTATGGCAGCTCATAATGCTTGCGGTCGTGACCCTCACAGTCCTGGAAATCGCTCTTGTTCAGACCACCAAACATGATGACATAGTCGGCAGTCTTGGCTTTCTCTACGGCTTCGGCTATCAGTTCAGCCTCGCTGCGCTTGTCTTCCAGGTTCTGACCGGTTGTAACGCCATTGTAGTTGCCCGTTACATCGCCCACATATCCGCGGGCATAATCTACCTCGATGCCGTCCTTGCCCAAGCGCGTCTTCAGGCCATCGAGAGGCGAAATCTCGCGCTGTACCTTGAGCGAAGAAGAGCCTCCGCCTACGGTCATCATCTTGATGGCATTCTCGCCCACTACCAGCACGCGCTTAGCCTTCTGGGTGTTGATAGGGAGCACATTGTTTCTGTTCTGGAGCAATACGATGCCTTCCTCAGCAATCTGTCTGGCAGCTGCATAATGGCTCTCTGAGCAGAGGAAACCATGAGGGCGGTTCGGATTCATTGTGGTGCGATAGAAGAGGCGCAATACGCGGCGCACCTTATCGTCCAGCTCCTTCTGGGTGAACTTGCCTTCCTGTATGGCCTTCATGTAAGGCATGGAGAGATAGTAGTTGTCGTAAGCATTGGTAGCGCCCATCGTAAGACCGTCTGTCCAGGTGCCGAACTCCATATCCAGCCCGTTCTTTACAGACTGCTCCAGGTCGTGAGCACCGCCCCAGTCGCTTACCACGACACCATCATACTTCCAGTCGCCCTTCAGAATCTTGTTCAGGGTCCACTGGTTGTGGCAGTTGTGCTCATTCTTATATAGGTTGTAGGCTCCCATGATACCCCATGTCTTACCCTTCTCAACAGCCGCCTTGAAGGCTGGTAGATAGATTTCATGGAGAGCACGGTCGCTGACGATTACGTTCACCTGATGGCGGTATTCCTCGTCATTGTTCAGACAATAGTGCTTTACGCAGGCTGATACGCCCTTAGACTGCAATCCCTGGATATATGGCACAACCATGATGCTTGCCAGGAACGGATCTTCGCCCATATACTCGAAGTTGCGGCCGTTGAGAGGCGTGCGGTAGATGTTGACGCCAGGACCCAGAATCATGTCCTTGCCGCGATACAGGGCTTCTTCGCCCAATGCTTCGCCATAGATGCGGCTCATCTGCGGATTCCATGATGCGGCAAGACAGGTGAGGGCAGGGAAGGCTACACAGGAGTCGTTGGTCTGACCAGCCTGTTCCCACTCATCCCACAATACGTCAGGACGCACTCCATGAGGTCCGTCATCCGTCCAGAAGTCAGGAAATCCCAAGCGTGGTACACCGGCTGATGAAAACTTGCTCTGAGCATGGATGATGCGTATCTTCTCTGCCAGCGTCATGCGGGAGATGGCATCATCGATGCGCTGCTCTACCGGCTTGGTCTGGTCGAGATAGACTGGTAATTGTCTGGTAGTCTGCTGTGCCTGAGATGGAGCGATGGCTGCAACCGACAGGACACATGATAAAATGAACTGTTTCATAAGTAATATTTATTATGGTTTGTTTATTTCTTGCAGTTGTTTGTTTTGCACACCGCCTCTCACGTTTTCTGTGCGTTTAGGCGTATATGCTCATTCATCTGCAAAATTACTAAATAAATAATGAAAAAATGATGGGTGATAAGCGAAAAGTGGATGGGTGTAAAAAATATAACTTTTGTAAACGGCTGATAATTAATAAGATAAATGCACTGTGACGCGAATGAAAAGTGGCAGAGTGTGAACACTGAAAAATACTGAAAAATACTGAAATAACTTTTTAAGGGTGTTCCAGCCTCATTTTCTTTATTTTAATCCATCCACTTTCATGTAGTTGTTAGAAACTGGTAAGTGTCTGAAAACTAACAATATAAGTTCTTTTTGGAAGGTTTTCTTTCCACTTATCTGTTGAAGGTGCTAGGAATTATCAAAAAATCATATTATATTTGCAATCGGAAACACGGCTTAACGCATTTTAGGAAATGCACAGCCGCACAGTCTTATACATTATTATAATAGAGTGAACTAACAAACAGATATTTTTCTAAACTAATAATCGAATATGAAAACAAAAAGTCTATTGCTGGCGACTGCATTATTGATGTCGACGTCAGCGCTCGCACAGAAAAACACCTTTAAGGGTGTCGTGTTGGATGACCTGGGTGAACCCGTTATCGGAGCCACCGTACAGGTTAAAGGCGTCAAGGGTGCCGGTGCAATTACCGACCTTGATGGTAACTTTGTCATCGATGCAGATGCTAACCAGACCTTGGTTATTACCTACATTGGCTACAAGGATGCAGAGATTCGTCCTTCAGCCAACATGAAGATTACTCTGAAACAAGACGACAAGGCTTTGGACGAAGTGGTTGTTGTAGGTTACGGTGTTCAGAAGAAGAGCGTGGTAACTGCTGCTATCGCTAAAGTGAGCACCGAAGATTTGGCAGGCAAGAGCCCAGTGCGTGTTGATAACGCATTGAAGGGTCTGGCTGCCGGTGTCAACGTAACCTCTTCTTCAGGTCAGCCTGGTGAGGGTTCCAAGGTTCGTGTACGTGGTACAGGTACCATCAACAACTCTGACCCTCTCTACATCGTGGACGGCATGCCTATCGAGGGTGGCTTGGATTATCTCAACCCTAGCGACATCGAGAGTATCGAGGTGCTGAAGGATGCCGCATCAGGTGCCATTTATGGTGCACGTGCAGCCAATGGTGTTATCCTCGTTACTACCAAGAAGGGTAAGATGGGCAAGGCACAGATTAACTATAACTTCTCTTACGGCTGGCAGAGTGCATGGAAGAAGCGCGATGTAACCAGCGCTACCGATTATGCGATCCTTCAGAATGAGCGTGCCGTAAACGGCGGTCAGGCTCCAGTTTTTGCAGACCCTTATGCTTTGACAGATTCCAATGGCAAAGCAATTAATGGTTTCGGTACTGATTGGCAAAACCTTGTTTTCAATGACAATGCGCCAGTGCAGAATCATGAGGTGAGCATCAGTGGTGCCTCTGAAAAAATCAACTACTATCTCTCTATGGGCTATTACAAGCAGGAGGGAATCGTAGGCGGTAACTACGGACAGAGCAACTATGAGCGTCTCTCACTCCGCTCTAACAATATATATAATGTGATGGATGCATCGAAGGAGCGCAACTTCCTCAACAAGCTCGATGTAACCGTCAATATGGCATATACACGTGTCAAGAGCACCGGAATCTCAACCAATTCTGAGTTTGGCTCTGTGCTTGGCAGTGCCCTCTATATGGCTCCAACATTGGCTCCAACTGTTACAGATGGGAATGTAGCAAAGTCTTATTATGACAAACTGGAAGATCCAAACGTTTATGATAGTGAAGGAAAAATAATAGGTACACGTGATTATTATGAAATTCCTCGTGATGCCAATGGCAACTACTATACCATTCCTGGTATGGCAGGTACCTATCAGGAAATGAACAACCCATTGGCTATGATGAGTATTCCTGCAGCCAAGAACTGGTCACATAAGTTTGTGCCTAAGTTCTCCATCGACCTCCAGTTGTGGGACAACTTGAAATATCATTTTACTTACAGCGCCGATCTCAGCTTCTGGGGTACAGACAGCTATGTGGCTTCTAAGTACTACTTGTCTGGTAATAACAAGCAAACCCACACCTCAGCTACCAAGAGCTCTAGCAAGGGTATCAACTGGCAGGTGGAGAATACTTTGACTTACGACAAGACCATAGGTAAGCATAGTTTTGCTGTGGTGTTAGGTCAGAGTGCCATGAAGAACAAGAGCGATTACCTAGGTGGTAGCCGTTGGAACTTGGTGAATGTAAACAAGCCTTCTATCGACTATGCAACAGGTAACTATGTGCAAACTATCGTTACAGATAAAGAAGGAAAGATAATCTCTGTAGGAACTCCTACCATTCAGCACTCTGTATATGGTGGAAATAATGTGGTTCATACCATTTCTTCTCTCTTCGGTCGAATCAGTTACAACTATGACGAGAAGTATATGTTCCAGGCAACTGTACGTCGTGATGGATCAAGCCGTTTCGGAACCAATAATAAGTATGGTACTTTCCCATCTGCATCTGTTGGATGGAACATCATGAATGAAAAGTTCATGGAGAGCACTCGCGACTGGTTGAGCAACTTGAAATTCCGTGCCAGCTGGGGTAAGAATGGTAACGATAATATCGGTGATTTTCGTTACACAGTGCTGACCTCTATGGGCAACAACGTACTCTTCGGTAAGAATGCCACCAAGTTTAATGGCTCTAAGGCGAATGCTACAGCCAACCCAGACTTGAAGTGGGAGGAGAGTGAACAGACTGATATCGGTTTCGACTTCGGCTTCTTCGGCAGTGCATTGACCTTCAGTGCCGATTACTATGTGAAGAAGACCAACGGTATGTTGATTACCATGCCTATCCCAAGTTATGTAGGTGAGACAAAGCCTATCGGCAATGTGGGTGATATGAAGAACTCTGGTCTTGAGTTTGAACTCGGCTACAAGTGGCACATTTCTGATGCTCGCTTCAATGCCAAGGCTAATGTAAGCTACTTGCACAATGAGTTGACCAACCTTGGTAATGACACTGGTTATATTGACCTCGATAGCTTCCAAGGTCTTTCAGGTGGTGGCACCCGTGGTAGCAATGGTCAGCCTTTCCCATATTTCTATGGTTATAAGACCGCTGGTGTATTCCAGAACATGGATGAGGTGAAGGCTTATGTCAACAAGGATGGTAATATGATTATGCCAGATGCACAACCAGGTGATGTCCGCTTCGTTGATGTGAATGGTGATGGTAAGATTAGTGCAGACGACCGTACCAATATCGGTAACGGCACACCAAAGTGGACCTTCGGTTTCAACCTTGGTGCTGAGTGGAAGGGATTCGACTTCAACCTCTTCCTGCAGGGCGTGACAGGCAATAAGGTGTTTGATGCCACTTATCGTACAGATGTCTACTCAGGTAACTTCCCATCTTGGATGCTGAGCCGTTGGACAGGTGAGGGTACATCCAACAAGTATCCTATCTTGAAGGCTGGTGATGCAACCAACTGGCAGGTTTCAGATCTCTATATTTGTGATGGCTCTTATCTCCGTGTGAAGAATATCTCATTGGGTTATACTTTGCCAAAGAACTTGACGCAGAAGCTCTCCATCAGCTGTTTACGTTTCTATGTGATGGCGGAGAACTTGCTAACGTGGACAAAGTATTGGGGCTTCGACCCAGAAATTTCTTCTGGTGGTACCTCTCTCGGTGTTGACCGTGGTATCTATCCACAAGCACGCACCTACACCATCGGTTTCAACCTTTCATTCTAAATGTAGAACATCTTAAAACATTGACAATTATGAAGACAATGAAATATATAGCACTCGGTGTGATGGCAGCCAGTATGACCTTGGCAACCACATCTTGTAGCGACAACTTCCTTGAGGTAGAGAACCCATCGGGTGAGCCTCTGGAGGAATATTATACCACAGATGAGCATATCAATGAGGCTTTGAATGCTGCTTATGACCCTATCCACTGGCCAGATTGGGGATTGGGACAGTATAATGCTCTTAATATCGATGCCGAAATCATGGGCGATGACTTCTGGGTAGGAGGTAGTGACAAAAATGATAACCAACAGTGGCATATGCTGTTTAACTTTGAGGCGAATGCTAGCCATACATTGAGTTCACTTTGGACAGTTGATTACTCTGGCATCAAGCGTTGCAACGACCTCTTGAAGTATATTCCTTGGGCATCGGGTAATCTCACCGCAGAAAATAAGGCTTCCTATGAGATGCAGGGACGTGCCCTCCGAGTATATTTCTACAACAACTTGTGGCATTACTTCGGAAATATCCCTTTCTATCTTGAGAATTTGAGCACTCCCTATACAGCTCCTCAGTTGAAGGCAGACGAGGTGTATAATAATCTCATTACCGAACTTGAGGCAGTCATTGACTCTAAGGTTTTGCCTATGCGTTGGGATGACAAGAACAGCGGTCGTATGTCTCAGGCGATGTGCTACATGATGTATGCCGAAATGGTAATGTACCAAAACGATAAGACCCGCTATCCAAAGGCATTGCAATATATGCAAGAGATTATCAACGACAAGAGTAAATATGGATTGATGGATAATTTCGCCGACATTTGGAAGGAAAGTGGTGAATGGTGCAAGGAGTCAATTTGGGAAATCAACTACGAGGATGGTAACAACGAGCGTGGTTGGAGTTCTCCATTGGCTATCGGTGGCACAATTCTTCCTACTTTGATTTCACCTAATGCATGGCCAGGTGGTGATGGCTGGGTGAAGCAAGCCAGCGATGGTTGGGGCTTCTTGCCTGTAAGACAGGAAACATACGACTTGTACTCTGACAATGACACTCGTCGTGCAGCTACTTGCTGGGATTGTCGTGGAATGGGTACTGATGGTGATGCTGATGATACGCATTATCATAAGCGCTATCAAGATACAGGTCTTTGGTTGGCTAAGTACCGTCCTTTTACTGAGAACAACGCCGATGCAGGTTTCGATACCAATCTGAACTATAACAACAACTATCGTTTCTATCGAGTAGCCGAGGCTTACTTGAATGCTGCAGAACTGTTACTTGAGACTGGTGGCGATGCTGGCTTGGCTAAGGATTATGTGAATAAAATCCGCCGCCGTGCAGGAATCGCAGAGCTTGGAGCCGTAACTCTGGATGATGTTATCAATGAGCGCCACTTGGAGTTTGTAGGCGAGGGTAAGCGTTACTTCGACCTCGTTCGCACAGGCAAGGCTGCTACCGTGTTGGTACCAGACAGCTACGGCTATCGCACCAACTCCTGGACAGAATCCAAGAAGTATATTCCTATCGCACAGGCTGAGCTTGATTCCGACCCGGCTTTGGTTCAGAATAATTATTAAAACTTATTAAGGTAGAGGAACAATAGTTTCCTCTACCCCCTAATAAAATATTAACTTTAAGATTTCAGCAATATGAAAAAGATATTTCGAAATATGGCTTATGCTCTTCTGGGTGGATTGATGCTCAGCGCATGTTCTGCAGAGGAGTTCTCTGGTGCCAACGGTGAGTTGCCTAATGTAGCCGACTTCGCCGACAACTTCAAGATAGATGTTGATCAAGAGACCAACACCGCCAACTTCACGTTTGATAGTAAGGCAGGCATTACTCCGGTATGGGTGATAGATGGTGCCTATTCTTCTGCTTTCAACCTCTCTAAGTATTATCGCAAGAAGGGAACATATAATGTGGAGTGCTTCGTGAAGAATCGCAATGGTATCAGCAAGGAATCTGTTCAGAAGCAGTTCTCTATCGAAAAGACAAAGATGAATGGTTTTGGCGGATTTGTAGAGGACAGCGAGTTTAATATGTTCAAGGGATTGACATTGCCGAATAATCCTGGTAATAATAATGATCCGTCGCACAATCCGGCTTTCTGGTATGCACCGGGATGGAGTCAGATTGCTGCTCCTGAGTGTACCTTGTCTAAGGGATGCTATACCGTAAAGTTGCCGGCTGCTACAACCGACCGTTGGCAGGCTCAGATGGCTCTTCTTAATTTGGGTATCTCTACTAGCGCAGATAAGCATTATGACTTCTCTTGCATCATTACATCTGCCAAGGGACATAATGCCGTTAAAGTGAAACTTTGTGATTCTGGCGCAGGTGGTGATGACATCATTCTCTTTGACTCTAAGGATGTAAATACCGGTCTTGAGGCAGGAGAGCCTAAGTGTATTTTCGGCTCAGACCTCGAAGGTAAGGATATTCAAAACCTGAAGGTGGTATTCGACTTTGGTGGAAATCAGGCTGATGATGAAATCATGATAGAAAGTCTGGTGTTAAAAGATCATGCCAACGATGACGGTACTGTGGTTCCGGTAGAATTGAAGGTGCCATTCGACTATAATACAGCTGGAAACCTTTGGAAGGATGTAGATGAGAATCAGTCATTCGTAAACACCAATTGGTTTGGTGATGCAGGATGGGCACCTATTGAGTGTACTCCTGTTGTCAAGCATGAGGGTAACAAGCATTCTATCGTGATACCTGTAGAAACTCCAGCTGAGCAGTGGCACGCACAATGGGCTTTGACAGAAGTTCCTGTCGCTATCAAGATGGGACAGAAAGTTGATTTCTCTTGTAAAGTAAAAACTTCTGCTCCGTTACCTCTTGCAACCTTTAAGCTTTGTGATACAGGCAATGATGATAGCTTCTTGTTTGCTGATATGTATACTGATATACAAGGTGAATATGTTGTCCGTTATGATGATGCCGTGATTAAAGGTAAGAATCCTGGAGATATGGCCAAAATAAAACTTGTAATGGACTTTGCCGGTGCTCCTAAGGATGCAGAAATAACTGTCAGTGATATCGTTTTGATTGTGAAATAGGCTTTAGGTTTTATTGGTTTATATAGAATTATACAGGAGCTGCTCCTATGAATAAGTAGGAGTGGCTCCCTTTCTAAATTTTAAATGACATGAAATTCTTGAAAATATTTTCCTTCCTTCTCTCGCTTATGCTGCTTTCTTGCAGTAGTAGCTCTTCTGACGGCGAAGAGAGGAATGTAACGATATCCTGCTCTCCTACGAGCATCGATGTTCCTGCTAAGGGCGGTACTTATACTATCATGGTAGTGGCATCTGCTGGTGGTTGGGAAGCGAAAGCATCCCTCCCTGGTGTAGGTTCTGCTGCAAATATACAACCTTGGTTTAAAGTGAGTGCCAGCGGTAATAATAAAGCTACAGGTATGGTAACTGTAGATGTGGAAGAGAATAAATCGTCTGTAGCTCTTGGCGGAAGTGTCGAGATTTCATTAGAGGATAAGAAGGTATCGGTGTCTGTGCATCAGGCAGGAAAACAGGTTACTCCTATTGAAGGTGGCGAAATGATGATTCCTGAGGGTTACAAACTGGTATGGAATGATGAATTTAATAAAGGCTCTGAATTGAATAGTACCGATTGGCGTCATGAGGTGCAGAAGGCGGGCTGGGTAAATAATGAGCTTCAGAACTATGCGAACGGCTCTGCTGATGGTAAGCGCGTAACAGAAATTGCAGATAACCGGCTTTATATCAACTGCTTCAAGGGCAGCAACGGCAAGATTTATTCGGGTCGCGTATATGCTCACGAAACCCAGGGCTGGCTTTACGGTATCTTCGAAGCTCGCATCAAATTGCCTAAAGGTAAAGGCACATGGCCTGCTTTCTGGATGATGCCTTGCAACAATGATTTCGGAGCAAATCCTTGGCCTAAGTGTGGCGAGATTGATATTATGGAAGAGGTTGGCGTTAATCCTAACTATACTTCTTCGTCGCTCCATACTGAGAAGTTTAATCACGTGATGGGAACCCAGATTACCAAGGAGCGTCTGACTGCGGGTGCTGAAGACGGTTTCCACGTTTATCGTCTGGAGTGGACTCCTGATTATATCAAGACCTATGTGGATGGTAAGGAACTGCTCAATTTCAACAATGACGGTAAAAATGATGTGGGTTCATGGCCTTTCAATAAACCATTCTATGTCATCCTCAACCTGGCTTGGGGCGGTGATTGGGGCGGCATGAAGGGTGTTGACGAAAGCGCCCTCCCAGTTCAGATGGAAGTGGATTACGTGAGAGTATTCCAGAAAAAATAAGGCTTGATTTTTTTAACTATATAAATAATAAGGTCTTAGGAGAAGTCTTACCTGCACTTACTCCTAAGACTTTTTTTTGTTCCAATTTCGCTCTTTTTATTGTCTTTTTCTGCTTTTCTTGCTTACAATTTGCTCATTTCGAATAAAAGTTATAATTTTGCAGCATAATTTCAAAAATCAGAAAAATTGAATGAAACAGAATAATAGTAATTTATTATATCATCTTGTGGCTTTTATCACCGTAGCTATCTGGGGAACCACCTTTGTATCTACCAAGGTGCTGATGCTGAACGGACTTTCGCCAGCACAGATCTTTACGCTCCGTTTCAGTATCGCATACATTATGATGCTGCTGGTAAATCATAAGCGGATGTTTGCTGATAGCTGGAAAGATGAGTTTAAAATGGCGATGCTGGGCATAACGGGCGGTTCGCTCTATTTCCTGAGCGAGAACGAGGCGATGAATTATACCACAACAACCAATACTTCGCTCATCGTATGTTCCTGTCCGCTCTTTGCTACCTTGCTGGTACGTCTGGTTTATCGCCATTCTTCGCGTATCAACATGATACAGCTGTTGGGCTCTCTGCTTGCTTTTGTAGGTATGATTATCGTGGTGCTGAATGGCAGATTCGTGCTACATCTGTCGCCTGTAGGTGATGCCTTGGCTTTTACGGCATGTATGAGCTGGGCTGTCTATTCGCTCCTGATGAAATCGGTATCGGGCGATTATGGCGCAGCTTTTATTACCCGCAAGGTATTCTTTTATGGTGTGCTTACCATCTTGCCTTATTATCTTATTATCCCTGGGTGGCCGGCATGGGATGTGTTTATGAAGCCTCAGGTGGTGGGTAATCTCTTGTTCCTGGGCTGTTTGGCATCCATGATATGTTTCCTTACCTGGAACTGGTGTATCTCTAAGTTGGGTGCCGTGAAAGCTACCAACTGGGTTTATTTCAACCCTATCACCACTATGATTTTCGCCTCTCTGGTATTAGACGAAAAGATAACTCCTTACTTCCTGGCAGGTGCCTGCTGCATTCTGGCAGGTATGTATATTGCGGATAGAATGACGAAGGCGGAATAAAAAATGACGAAGCATAGCTGTAGTTAGAACTAGCCAATGCTAAGAGCATCATGATACTCTTTACCATTTTGCTTTTCATTTTTCCATATTGATTTGTCTTTTTGTGTAATACGAATGAATAGTTGTTATTACTTATATAATATTTGTTTAGGTTTTTATTAGGCGTTCCGCCGGATTTACCGTCCGGCGGAGCGTTATGGAGATTTCTTATTCCTCGATGACTGAAATCTGCATAGAAACATCCTCTTTTGGGCGATCGCCACGCAATGTTTCGCAGTTCTGAATCTTTTCTACGATGTCAAGTCCTTCCTCCACTTCACCGAAAACGGTGTATTGGTTGTCGAGGAAAGGTGTTCCGCCTATTTCTGTATAAGCCTTCTGCTGCTCTTCGGTAAACTTAGGATAGCCCTGCTCCTTGCAGCGCTTCTTGGTTTCATCCACCAGTTCATCCTGGAGTTTCATCAGGCCTTCACGGTCGCGGTTGCGGCGGAAGTTCATTATTTCATCATGATGCTCCTTGGCAAGCTGGTTGAAGATGTTCTGCTCCATCTGCATGCCCATCTGCTTCTCCATCTGTTTCAGTTCGTTCTGCTTGTAGGTCTTTCCCCATACAATATAGAACTGGCTACCGCTGCTCTCTCGATCTGGGTTTACCTCATCTCCCAAACGGGCTGCACTCAAGGCACCACGCTTGTGGAAAAGTTGTGGATAAACGAACTCGGCAGGGATGGTATAGTCAGGACCACCTGTGCCCAGCATCTTGCCTTTAGGAGCGCCTTTGCTGTCTGGATCGCCGCCTTGAATCATAAAATCCTTGATGACACGATGGAAGAGTGTGCCGTCAAAATATCCCTCCTTTGCCAACTTCAAGAAGTTGTCACGATGCTGAGGTGTCTCGTCGTAGAGGCGTACCTTGATGTCGCCCTCTGATGTCTTTATCAATACTTTAGCCATAATAATTTATAATCAGTATATTTTATTAATCGGTATATGTCGTAATCAGTATGTTTTTTACCTTTTTACTTTTTTACCTTTTTACCTTTCGTAATACTCATTCCACTCCTTCATAGCCTCCTGCCAGTCGGTCTGTTCACCGCTGGCTACGGCTTCTTTCTGTCTCTCTGCCTCGTCGCGAGCCTTATCTCGTGCACGTTTAGCCTTCATTGCCTCTATGGTGGCATCGTCGAGAATCTGAATGGCGCCACGCTTGATGGCATCCTGCAGTTCTTCTTCGCCGAAAGCCTTGCCAGGCTCATTGAAGTCAGAGATATTGAATTCATAATCCA
>ERZ1673741.1547-NODE-1547-length-18770-cov-6.981672_pt1 | contig 18770 bp, 15 predicted proteins | sample MGYA00580209_ERZ1673741 | MGnify/ENA primary metagenome ERZ1673741 (study PRJEB41218, sample SAMN15661754) | gut metagenome | host: Homo sapiens | place: Canada: London | collected 2015-08-20/2019-03-30 | study: EMG produced TPA metagenomics assembly of... | reverse complement strand
CACCTGAAAGCATTCGATATTCGGCTCCCAAATGCAACAACTAAAAGATAGGAGCTCTGCATGGATCCGAACAAGCGTCCCGGCGACATGGTGCGCATCACCACCCCCGAACTCGCCCAAGCCTTCATCGACGAGCAGGTTGCCGCAGTCCGCGAGCAGATCGGCGACAAGAAGGTCCTGCTGGCCCTTTCCGGCGGCGTTGACAGCTCCGTCGTCGCAGCGCTGCTCATCAAGGCCATCGGCAAGCAGCTCATCTGCGTGCACGTGAACCACGGCCTTATGCGCAAGGGCGAGAGCGAGCAGGTCGTCGACGTCTTTGAGAACCAGATGGACGCGAACCTCGTCTACGTGGACGCCACCGACCGCTTCCTCGACAAGCTCGTTGACGTTGACGAGCCCGAGGCCAAGCGCAAGATCATCGGCGCCGAGTTCATCCGCGTGTTCGAGGAGGAGGCGCGCAAGGCCGGCCTCACCATCTGGCAGTACTTCGCCGTCGTGCCTGATTTCCGCGCGACCGGCGTCCGCGAGGGCAAGCGCGCCTACGACTGGCTCTGCATCATCCGCTTCATCAACACCGTCGACGTCATGACCGCCGAGGTGCCCGAGCTCGACTGGGCGCTGCCCAAGCGCATCACGGCGCGCGTCACCGCCGAGGTTCCCGGCATCTGCCGCGTCTGCTACGACCTCACCCCAAAGCCCGTCGGCACGGTCGAGTGGGAGTAGAAGGAAACAACGAATTGTCTATTCGAGACGCCTTGCTTTTGCAGGGCGCCTCTTTTTACTTGTGTTATTGTGCGAGATCGTTTGAACAGTGCCACGTCCCCTGTTCGCGTCGCGTATTTCAGCCAGGCAAAAATGACTGCCAAATCAGACAGGCTGAAAAGCGTGATTGTGTCTCCGCAAAACAGCAGGTAAACGCGTAGTTAAATGGTTGATCAAGTTGTGAAGCCTTCACAACCTGTGAGGGGGGGGTGGCTGCGCCGGGGACTTTGTCGGTTGTGAAGCCTTCACAATTCGTGGGGAGTCGCCGCCGCCGGCGCGCCGCGTCGCAGACGGTATTCTAGAGCGCGGGCCAAGCGTCGCCGCCCGCGTCCTGAACGAGCGCAATTAAGGAGAAGGGCTCCGGCCTCCTGCGTAACCCGACTCGGCTCGAGGCGTTTCTTTCCGACGTGTGTGAGCGCTCGCCGCTGCCGGTTTCGGTAAAGACGCGCGTCGGGATTGCAGAAGAGGTGGAGTACGACGAGATCCTCGAGCTGTTTTGCCGCTGCGGAATCCGCGGGCTCATCGTCCATCCCCGTGTTCAGAAAGACTTCTACAGCGGAAAGCCGCGGCGCGAGCTCTATGGGCGGACGCTCGAGCAGGCGCCGTTTCCCGTGGCGTACAACGGGGACGTCTTTGCGCCGGGGGACTACGAGGCGCTGGTTGCGGAATATCCGCAGACGCGACACGTGTTGCTCGGACGCGGAATCTTGGCCAACCCCGCCCTTGCGCGCCAGATTCGCGGCGGCGCAGGGCTTACGCGCGAGGAGCTCGAGCGCTTCCACGATGAGCTCTATCGTGCCTACACCGATGAGATGGGCGGCAACGCGGTGTTCCGCATGAAGGAGTGGTGGTCGTACGCCAGGTGCTCCTTTGCCGATCCGCAGTCCGTTCACCGTGCCGTGAGAAAGCTCCGTCGTGCCGACGAGTACGAGGCGGCTGTGCGGCAGATCTTTGCCACTGAGCTTCTCGCGGATGAGCCGCGGTATAGCTAGGCCTGGCGGCGCGCACTTCTTTCCAAGGCCTCGGCCTAAAAATAGTTGCATCTTTTACTTACCTTTGGAAAGGTAGGTAAAAGATGAAATTAACTAGCCGCAGCGGCTTTTGTGGGCAAGAAGTGCGCTTGGTCTCCAATTATCGACATATGTCAAAAAAGACTTGCAAACCTGACGCATCGGCGTATCCTTATTTCTGTCATAAGTCAGAAATAAGGAGCAGGAAGCATGGCGGGTCGCCGGCAGAAGATCAGAAACGTCGGAGCGGAGCCTGAATACCTCGGGTTTTCTCCCGACGGCCCGGCGAGCGGGCGCGACATCACGCTAGCGGTCGACGAGCTCGAGGCGCTGCGCCTCGTGGACCTTGAGCATCTGAGCCAGGCCGAAGCTGCCGAGCGCATGGGCGTCGCCCGCGCCACGGTGGCGGCCATCTGCGATCGCGCCCGCGCAAAGGTCGCCGACGCGCTGGTCAACGGCCGGTGCCTGGTCGTCTCCGGCGGCAACGTCGCCTATGCCTCCGCTCCGCAAGCCGACGCCGAGCCTTGGCCGGCAAAGAGGGAGAGCGCTATGAGAATCGCGGTCACGTACGACAACGGCAACGTCTTCCAGCACTTCGGTCGCACCGAGCAGTTCAAGATCTACGACGTCGAGGACGGCAAGGTCGTCTCTTCCCAGGTCGTGGGCTCCAACGGCGCGGGCCACGGCGCGCTTGCCGGCGTGCTTGCCGACGGCGGCGTCAACATCCTCATCTGCGGCGGCATCGGCGGCGGCGCCATCAACGCGCTCTCGCAGACCGGCATCGACATCTATGCGGGCGCCCAGGGCGACTGCGACGCCATCGTCGCCGCCTTCCTCGCCGGCGAGTTCGAGCAGGTCGAGAACGCCACCTGCGACTGCCACGGCGAGGGCCACGAGCACGGCCACGAGGGATGCGGCTGCGGCGGCCACGGCCACGGCGAGGGCCACTCCCACGAGGACGGCCACTGCTGCTGCCACTAAACGGCGCGGGCAGAGTCTATAAAGAAGCGCGGCCGGCGGGGTCATTTCCTGCCGGCTGCGCTGCGCTGCGGCCTTCGAGGCGCAGGCCGCCGGTCGAGACCAGCCGATAGTCCCGCGCGTCTTGCCGCCCGCCCTTCTTGGCGTCCCACGTGGTTTATACGGGCCTGAACGGGGATAAACTCACAGCATTGAACAAGTTTTGAGCAGGGCGATCGGAGCGGGGGAGAGATCGGCGCGGACGCGTCGGCCATACACAATGAGAAGCGCCTTCTTTAAAGACACCGTGCGCTCCGTCACCCATTCGCTGGGGCGCTTCATAGCCATCGCGGTCATCGCCGCCCTGGGCACGGGCTTCTTTGCGGGACTGCGCATGACGGGGCAGGACATGCTCCTTGCGGGCGACGAGTACTACGACGGCACGAACCTCTGCGACGCGCGCGTGGTCTCGACGGTGGGCCTCGATCAGTCGCAGGTGGACCAGCTGCGCGCCGTCGCCGGCGTCGACGGCGTGATGCCCGCCTACGAGGCGGACGCCACCTCGGACGTGGCCGGTGAGCAGTGCACGCTGCGATTCCACTCGCTTGACGTCGATGCCGCCAAGGCGTGCTCCTACACCGAGGCGAGCGCAGTCTCCGACGACGCCGACTACATCAACCGCCCCCTGCTCGTGAGCGGCTCTTGGCCCGAGGCACCGGACGAATGCCTGCTTTCCGCCGACCAAGTCTGGCCGAACGCGGTGAAGCAGGGCGATAAGGTACGGCTGCTCGAGGGCACACAGGACCTGGACAAGACCTTCTCGGTGCGGGAGTTCACCGTCGTAGGCTTTGTGCACTCCTCGTACTACACCTGCTCAACGAATGCGGGCGCGACTTCGCTCGGAAGCGGCAGGCTCACGAGCTATGTCTACGTCCCTGCTGACGCGTTTGCGCAGGATTATCCCTATACCGAGGCCTTTATAACCGTCGAGAGCGCCCGCGAGCTGCAGTGGGGGACCGACGCCTACCGGGCCAAGGTCGATGAGGTTGTCGACCGCATCGACGGCATGTCGGACGAGCTTGCGGCGGGCCGCGTCGACGACCTCCGATCCGAGGCGCAGGAAAAGCTTGACGAGAAGCGCGCCGAGTTCGAGCAAAAGAAGGCCGACGCGCAGGCGCAGCTCGACGACGCACAGGCAACCCTCGACGACTCCAAGGCCCAGCTCGATGCCGCCGCACGGAAGCTCGAGTCCTCTCGGGCGACCATCGCGTCGAGTGAGGCGGAGCTCACCGACGGCCAGGCGCAGTACGAATCCGGGGTCTCGGCGCTGGTACAGAAGCGCACCGAGGCGAGCGCGGCGTTCGACCAGGCGCAGACGCAGATCGACGACGGCTGGGCGTCCTATGAGGATGCCGTGGGCACGCGCGCGGGCCTTGTGGAGAAGCGCGACGAGGCGAATGAGGGGTTAGGGCAACTCAATGACGGAATCGCGAAGGCCGAGGCAGGCATCGCCCAAGCTCAGGTGAACATCGACTCGCTTACCGCGACGATTGCGCAGCTTCAGGCCGAGCTCGATGCGCTCGACCCGGCGGCGGAGGGCTACGCGGAGCAGAAAGCCGCGCTCGAGGCGCAGAAGGCCACTTGCGAGCAAAAGCTCGCCGAGGCCCAGGCGGCCCTTCCCGCGCTCGAGGCGCAGAAAGCGGACCTCGAGGGAAAGAAGACCACGACAGAGGTCGGCATCCAACAGCTCGACGACGGCATCGCCCAGATCGACGCGCAGGTCGCCGGCGTGCCCGAGCGGCTTGACGCGGCCGCCTCCGAGCTCGCCGCCCAGAAGGTTGCCGCCGAGCAGGGCTTTGCCGACGCCCAAGCAGAACTCGATGCCGCCGCGACGCGTCTCGATGCCGGCCGCCGACAGCTCACCGATGGTAAGGCGCAGCTGGCTGCTGGCCAGTCCGAGTACGACGACGGCCTTGCACAGTGGAAGGCCGGCGCCGAGGAGCTCGCCGCCAAGCGCGCCGAGGCGCAAGGCGAGTTTGCCGATGCCGAGAGCCAGCTCACCGACGCGCAGGCGAAGGTGGACGACATAGCTGCCAGGGACGCGGCCGTCTACACCCTCGACCTCACCAAGAACATCGGCGCCGAGAGCTTCCGCTCCGACGCAGGCCGCATCGACAAGATCGCCCAGGTGTTCCCCTTGATCTTCTTCCTCGTGGCGGCGCTCGTCTCGCTCACCACCATGACGCGCATGGTCGACGAGGATCGCGTGCTCATCGGCACGTACAAGGCGCTCGGTTACTCGAAGGCCAAGATATCGTCGAAGTACCTGCTGTACGCCGCCGTCGCGAGCGGCATCGGGTCGGCCATCGGCATCGTGGTCCTCTCGATCTTCTTGCCATGGTTCATCATGGGCGCGTACGCCATCATCTATCCACTGCCGTGCCGGCCCGTGCCCATCGACGTGGGCATCGCGCTTGCGTCGGCGGGGCTCGGCGTGGGCATAACGGTGGCTGCGACCTGGGCCGCAGTGTCCGCAACCCTGCGTGAGAAGCCCTCCGAGCTCATGCTTCCGCGCGCCCCGAAGGCCGGCAAGCGCATCCTGCTCGAGCGCGTGAAGCCGGTGTGGCGCCGGATGTCCTTCAGCTGGAAGGTCACGGCGCGCAACCTCTTCCGCTACAAGCGCCGCCTGTGCATGACCATCATCGGCATTGCCGGCTGCACAGCGCTGCTGCTCACGGGCCTGGGGCTTCAAAACGCCATCAACGACATCATCGACAAGCAGTTCGGCGAGCTCTACCACTACAACACGACCGTGCGCATGGACGCCGACGTCACCGACGCGCAGCGCGATGCTGTGGTGGACCGCGTGGCCGCCGACTCCCAGGGCGACCGCGCCTGGATTTTTGCCGACAACGCCGTCGCGCGCATCGCGGGGGCAACGGATGACGCCGACGACCAGCGCGTCGAGATCGACGTTCCGCAGGACGAGAACGCCTTCGGCCGGCTCGTCACCATGCGCACGAGGCTGGGCCACGAGCCGCTCGCGCTTACCGACGACGGCGCGCTCATCACCGAGAAGCTTGCGACGCGCCTCGGTGTCAAAGCCGGCGACGTCATCGCGGTCTACGACGAGGACACCATCGGCAACGCTACGGGCGAGCCCCGCGAGGTGCGCATCGACGGCGTGATGGAGTACTACATCGGCCAGGTCGTCATCATGTCGCCGGAGGCCTACAAGAAGGTCTTCGGCCAAGAGCCCGCGCCCAACGCCCTGTACGCAGGCGTCTCCGAGGACGCCAAGGTGCGCTCTGCGCTCTCCGCCGACGTCTTGGGCATGGACGGCGCAAAGACGCTCATCTACAACGACGAGACCATCAACAGCTATCGCAACATGCTCAAGAGCGTCGACTCGGTCGTTGTCGTGCTCGTGGTCGCCGCCGCGCTTCTTGCCTTCGTGGTGCTCTACAACCTGACGAACATCAACATCGCCGAGCGCGTGCGCGAGATCGCGACCCTGAAGGTCCTCGGCTTCAAGCCGCACGAGGTCGATGCCTATATCTACCGCGAGACGCTGCTGCTCGCGCTCATCGGCGCGGTCGCGGGCCTGGTGCTCGGTGTCTATATGGAAGGCTTCGTCGTGGTCACGGCCGAGGTCGACCAGGTCATGTTCGGCCGCGAGATCCACCCCCAGAGCTTCTTGCTCGCCTTCGCGCTCACGATGGTCTTTGCCGTGGCGGTGACCGTCGCCATGCGCGGCAAGCTCCGCCGCATCAACATGGTCGAGAGCCTAAAGAGCGTCGATTAGCGGCTGCCGTCGAATGGCACCGGGGCGGGTGGGCGCGGCGCAACGTCGGCGTCTGTCCGCCCCGGTGCCCAGGCTTTACGCCGGCGGTCTGCGCGATCATCGCATGCCACCAGTCGATGTCGTGCATGTACTCGAGTTGCTCGGGCGTCCAAGACGTGAGCAGGCATTCGGGCAGCTCGCTGTGGCAGTCATGCGCCATGCCGGGGATCGAGAGGTAAAGCTTGCCTTCGTCCGCTACGTACGGAAGGAGCTTCTTGCCGAGGTAGTCGGGGTCGCGACCGCAGTAGTTGTACGAGTCGATGCTCACCACGGCGTCGAAGAAGCCCGGCAAGAAGGGCAGCCCCTCGGCGGCGTCGGCCTTCACCGGGTGGATTTGACTCGCGGGCACGCCCATCTGGTCGAAGAACGCGCGGTTCTCGTCGGGGTTGCTCCAGAGGTCGACGGCATAGACGTCGAGGCCGTACTCGCGCGCGAGCATGACGCTCGTGATGCCGCTTCCGCTGCCGAGGTCGCACACGCGGCTCCCGCACGGGAGGTCGGCGCCGTCGAGTAGCTCCTCGCAGAGCTTGAGCGGGTTGGGGCCCATGATCTTAGAACGGACAAGGCTGAGGTCAAAGCTATTTGACCTGGGGAAATTAGACATAACTGTCCCTATTCGTTGTCGTTTGCAGGTTTGTGGTCGCCCCCTTGCGTGGTCGGGCGATCAAGAAAACCTAACGAACAAGGACCAAAAAGACATCCCCTTACAGAGTCGTGGCGGGCGTCTGCCCACCGATTGAGGCAATCATAGTCCTCGCGTGGGCGCCTGGCGAGTGACATTCGTCCTGACCTGGTGCGTCTTTCCGAGGTGCTCTCAGAATTTGGATATAATTCTGAGAGATAGTGACACGAAGGGAGGCGCTATGAATATACGACCCGTGTCCGACCTGAGGAATCATTACTCGGATGTCGAGAAGGACGTCGAGACCGAAGGCCCTGTGTTTCTTACCAAAAACGGCCGCGGTTCGATGGTCGTGATGAGCTTTGACCAGTATCGCCGCGTGAACGATACCGTGGAGCAGGCGCTCGATGCCGCTGATCGGCAGGCGGCGACGATGCCGTTGCGCTATTCGCACGAGGAGGTCTTCGGCTCGGTGAGGGAGATGCTTGCCCATGGCGCCGAAGCCCAAGCGCTATAAGCTTCGCTACCTGCCGCTGTTTTGGGAGGACCTGAGCCAGGCGGCAAGCTACATCGCATTTGACCTGAAGAATCCCGCGGCAGCTGAGCGTCTGGTCGACTCCGTCGAAGTCGGTATTCTCGACCACCTGAAGAATCCAACGATGGCGCCTGTCTATCACACAACTCGAAATCGGCCGTTGCCGTATTACTGGTTTGCTGTTGGTAATTACAGAGTGTTCTACGTTGTGATTGAAGATACAGTGGAAGTGCGCCGCTTTCTCTATCGCGCGCGAGATATCGAATCATTGATTCATTGATGCTCAGGCCAGAATGGGGGAATTGGACATTCTTCTTTACGAGCGGGCGCCTTCTGCGGGCGCCCGCCCTTATTTCCGACACAGCCATGGGCGATAATGGCGGCCTTACGATTCTGGTGATTGGACCGTCGCATGATTCTGTACTTCAGCGGAGAGGGGAATAGCCGCCACGTTGCCGAGCGCATTGCCGAGCGCGTGGGCGACACCGCCGTGTCTATCGAGAAGTACAAGGGCGAGGCAGCGCCCCGCATCGTCATCGACGAGGACGAGTGCCTGGGCTTTATTGCCCCGACGTACTGCTGGGGGCTGCCGGCTCCTGCCGCCGACTTCCTCGAGCGTGCCTCGTTCTACGTGGTGGAGGGGGCCTACGTCTTTACCGCCACGACGTTCGGCACGACTGCCGGCCAGACCACGCGCCTTGCCGCCGACCTGCTGCGAAAGCAGGGCGTTCAGACGACGGCCCAGTTCAGTGTCCAGATGCCGGACACCTGGACGCCCCTGTTCGACCTCTCCGACAAGCAGAAGGTCGCGAAGATCAACGCTGCCGCGGAGGTCCAGATCGACGAATGCGCCGACATGGTGAGCAAGCGCGTCGCCGGCAACCACGTTCGTCGCGAGATTCCGATGCTCGCTTCAAAAATCTACTACCGCCTCGGCGTCCCGGCATGCCAGGACACGAGCAAGTTCACCGTCGACGTGGACGCCTGCGTGGGCTGCGGGCTGTGCGCGAGGCGATGCCCTGTCGACGCCATCCAGATGCACGGCGGCCTGCCCACCTGGTCTAAGGCCCAGTGCGCCGCCTGTCTGCGCTGTCTGCACAGCTGCCCCAAGTTCGCCATTCAGCGCGGCCCCAAGACCCGCTCTCACGGGCAGTACCTGCACCCGTAGCCGGCCTTCGGCGTCGCGCGACGGTGGCTAGGCCGCGACGGCGACGGCGGTGCTGTCGACGCCCTTCTTGTCATAGGTCTTCGCGGGATGGATGGCCAGGGCGGACGAGACGATTAGGATCGCGGTCACGCAGAGGCTGATGGGGTAGACGAGCATGATCGTCTGGAAGTCGTGGTGCGCGGGGAACACGCCGAACACCCACCAGAAGCGGATGCCGCAGATGCCGAGCGCGGTTAGAATCGCCGGCGCGAGTGAGATGCCGAAGCCGCGCAGGTAGCCCGAGAAGTTCTCGTAGCACATCGAGAAGATGTAGGCGGGGAAGATCGTGCACACGCGGATGTAGCCGATGCTCACCACGTTGGGGTCGCTGTTGAAGACTGCGAGGATCGACTTCCCAAAGAAGACCACGCTCGTCACCGTGGCGATGGCGACCACCAGGTCCTCGGCCAAACAGACTTTGAGCACCTGCTTGCAGCGGGGGATGTCGCGCGCGCCGAAGGCCTGGCCGACGAAGGTGGTGCAAGCCTGGCTGAAGGAGTTCAGCAGGTTATAGAACACGTACTCGAGGCTCATGGCTGCGCTCGAGGCGGCCATGACCTCGGTGCCGAGCGAGTTGATGCCGGCCTGGATAATGGTGTTTGCCAAGGCGAAGACCGCGGACTGAAGGCCCGCCGGAAGGCCGATTCTGACGATGCGTGCGAGGACGGCGCTGTCGACGCTCAGCCTGCGGGGGTCGAGGCGCACGGGCGAGTCGGTCTTGGTGAGCCTATAGAAGAGCGTGGCCGCGCTAAGGGTGTAGGCGATCGCGGAGGCTGCGGCCAGGCCGGCGACGCCCCAGCGGAGCACGGGAACAAACACGAGGTCGAGCCCGACGTTCACCACGGTTGACACCATCAGTGCCTGCAGCGGCATGCGCGTGATGCCGACGCTTCTGAAGATGGCTGCCTCGAAGTTGTATAGCAGGATCGACGGCATGCCGAGCAGGTACACGCGCAGGAAGAGCGCGGCAGTCGACAGGGTCTCGACGGGGACGGAGAGCGCGGTCAGCAGGGCCTCGGCGTAGATCTCGCCGATGATCACCACGGCGAAGCCGATGAGCGACATGAGGACCGAGGTGTGGACGGCGCGGGTCACGGTCTGCTGGTCGCCTTTGCCGATGGCGTTGGCTATGACCACGTTGGTGCCGAGCGAGATGCCGATGAACAGGTTAAGGATCAGGCTCATGATCGGCATGTTCGCGCCGACCGCGGCCATCCCGAGGGTGCCCTCGGGACCAGGGACCTGGCCGATGACGACCGTCGCGATGAGGCTCGAGAGCTGCTCGAGGATGCTGGTGGCGGCCACGGGGAACGCAAAAAGCGGAATGGCTTTCCATAGGTTTCCGGTGAGCATGCCCTTGTCTTCCATGAGGTGAGTCCTTAGGGGCTTGAGCAGGAGTTTTATGCCAAGTACGCGACATGCTACACCCTATTCAGGCGGCTGAACCGAAAGCCATGACCCCTTCAGATACGGTGCCGTGCTCGCAATGTTACCTGCCTATATGTTCTTGTTTGATGCGCGCTGCATGTATTGCTGAATTCGGAGTCTCCATCGGATTTCTTAGGTGAAAAAGCGCATTTTGTAAGAATATGCGGCTAGAAAAAACAACATTCCGTAGGAATTTGGCTAATATAAATCCAGCATTTTGTCACTCTGGCAAGAAGACGGCGAGGTATTCAATGCTAAGGCGCAAGGTAACAAAAGTACTTGAAGCATGGGCGGGGTCGTCCAGAACCAAGGCGCTTCTTGTCACGGGCGCGCGACAGATTGGCAAAAGCTACTCGATTCGCGAGCTCGGAAAAACGAAGTTCGGTACCTATATCGAGCTCAACCTCTACGAGAACAAGCGGGCGAGAAGTGCGCTTCTTGCCGCGAAGACCGCTTCCGAATTCGTGAGTCGCGTTTCGATTTTATCGGGCACCCCCATAGTTGAGCGCGACACGCTTGTATTCATAGATGAGATTCAGGAAGCTCCGGACCTAATGACCATGGTCAAGTTTCTCGTAGATGACGGAAGATGCGCGTGGGCATTCTCTGGATCAATGCTCGGCACCGAATTTAAGGGCATTCGCTCTTACCCTGTTGGGTCTGTTCATGAGGTCACTATGCGGCCTTTGGACTGGGAAGAGTTCTGCTGGGCCGTGGGAACGTCAGACGACGCTCTGCGAGCAGTCTCCGATTGCTGCGAGCGAGAGGAGGCCGTCCCGACCTATATTCACGACGCACTTCTTTCCAACTTCAGAACCTATCTGGTTGTGGGCGGTATGCCTGAGGCAGTCTTACGTTTAATTGAATCGCGGGGAGACCTTGCAAGCGTTCGCATGGTACAGGCGGACCTAAATAAGCAATACAAACGAGATATTTCGAAATATGCCGGGCCGAGGACTCTGCAGGTCCAGAGCATCTTCGATCAGTTGCCGGTACAGTTGGAGGGGGACTCTCAGCGGTTCGTGATCAATTCAATTGACCCTTCCGCGAGGTTCGAGAAGTATCAGCGTGATTTCGTGTGGTTGCAGAATGCGGGGGTGGCGCTGAAGACAGAGCTTGTCGACGAGCCGAAATCGCCGCTGCGAAAGACGGCGAATGCAGGTAAGTTTAAGCTTTATCAGTCAGATACCGGCATGCTTATGGAGCGTTACCCAAGGGAAATCGCTCAGGCGGCGTATCTTGATGATAAAGATCCGAACCTCGGCGGCATCTACGAGAACGCGGTTGCGCAGGAACTGACTGCGCAAGGTCACGAGCTCTTTTATTACCAGACGAAAAAGCGAGGCGAGGTGGACTTTGTTGTGGACGGTCCCAAGGGAAAAGCCGTTGCTGTCGAGGTCAAGTCTGGCAGGTATTATCATGCCCACGCGGCGCTCGATCGCTTGCTGACGACTCCAGAATACGGGGTTGATCTTGGTATCGTTTTGTCGAGGGGGAACGTTGAGAGGGCGGGCAAGGTGCTCTATTTACCTCTCTATGCGATGTTTGTCTTACCCCTCTACCTTTGCGGAGGGCACGACGATGGGTTCAGAGTCGAGATCGCGAATATCTAAGTGGTGAAAGATGCGGCGCCTCCCCTTTCTTGGAGATCGAGAATCGGGAGGTTTTTCATGCTTGTTCGCGTTCTGGCCGGATGCTAGAGTGTGAAACACCCGAGGGTCCCAAGACCCGACTCCTGGCACAAAGGGCGTTTGCGCCCTTAGGAGATGCCGGCGGCGTTTGTGCCTGCTGCCGGATTCCATCCAAGTACAACCTCATAGCAAGAGCTCTGGCGCATGCGGCTGCCATTCTTGGCTGCTGTTCCTGCGCGTCAGACGAGATGCTTGGCCGGCGCGAGCTCGAACTCATGACGCCCGTGGACGCCGAGTCGTGCGCCACCGTTATCCGCGGTCTGCTTTACCTGCAGCATCAGGACCCGGAAGCACCCGTGACGCTCTACATCAACAGCCCGGGCGGAGAGGTCCAAAACGGCCGCACGCTCTGTATCGCCACCGTCTACCGGCGCGAACGCATCGCGCAGAAAGCGAGAAACCCATGATTGAGAATGAGGCGACTCCCCGCGCCGCCTATGCGGGCGAGCTTCTCCTTACTTGCGTCTATGCCGTTCGGGTCTCATCGGGCCTCGGGCCCCTTTCGTGGTGCTGACGGGGAATCGTCTATCTTTGTACCTATACCGAGGAATTAGATAGTTAGACAATCGTCTAAATAACGAGTAGAATAGCCGCGCACTGCAAAACACGACCGAAGGAGGGTCTATGCCGGGGGAGGGCTTCAAGGCGCTCGCCGACCCGACGCGGCGGCGCATCCTCGAGCTTTTGCGCGACGGCGACCTCACGGCGGGCGAGCTCGCCGAGCACTTCGACATAAGCAAGCCGTCGCTCAGCCACCACCTCGCCACGCTCAAGTCGGCGGGCCTCGTGAGCGATGAGCGCCGCGGCCAGAACATCGTCTACAGCCTGAACACCACCGTTATGCAGGACCTCATCGGGTGGTTTTTGGGCTTCTCGCAAAATACGGAGGAACACAAATGATCAATGGCAAGAAGGGCGACGGCATCGTGCCCGCCGCCGATACGAGCAAGAACTCCGGCATCCCTGCGCGCGTGTGGGCTGCGCTCATCGCCGTGTGCGTGGCCAACGTCGCCGGGCACCTTGCTGTGTTGCCAAGCCTGCCCGCGCAGATCCCCGTCCACTGGGGCGCCGACGGAACGGTCAACGGTTGGGGCCCGAGCTGGACGGTCGCGGCGCTGGGTTTTCTGCCCCTGGTGCTGCTCGCGACGCTCTGGCTGGTTCCGCGCATCGACCCCAAGGGCGCGGCGTATGCCAAGTCCGGCAGGTTCTACCTGGGGTTCGTCATCGCGTTCACGGTGTTCATGTGCGGGATGACCTGGCTTTCCGAGTTGACGGTCTGGGGCGTTGTGCCGCAGACGGGCGCCGTGGGCATCATTGTGACGACGGCTATCGGGGTCCTGTTCATCGGCATGGGCAACTACCTGCCGCGCGTTCGCCAGAACTACACCATGGGCGTCAAGACCCCGTGGGCGCTCGCCGACCCCGAGAACTGGCGGCGTACGCAGCGCTTCGGCGGCAAGTGCTTCGTCGTCATGGGGGTGGGCTTCATCGCCTTCGGCTTTACGGCGTCTGCGCTGCCCGATGGGGCCGCCGCCGCAGGCATCGCGGCGATCGCCCTTATTCCCATGGCGGCGATGTATCTCTACTCGTATCTGATTTGGCGCAAGGCGGGCGGGCGCTAGGCCATAAATGCGCATAAATCACGAAAACGAAGTGACCTTCTTTGCATAGGATTGAACGGCTCATCGGGGTATCATGCTTTTTCGAAAGGGGAAATCAGCATGAGACTCGATGAGCTTGAGATCGGCAAGGACGCGATCATCGCGTCGGTTGAATCGGACGACGCGGCGCTGCGCCAGCACATTCTGGATATGGGGCTTACGCCCGGTACCGAGGTCACCATGATGAAGCTCGCCCCCATGGGCGACCCCATGGAGATCCGGCTGCGAGGCTATGAGCTCACGCTGCGGCGCGCGGACGCGAGCCGCATCGAGCTCGCGGGCATCCACAATACCGATGCGGTCCCGCGCGACGCCCCGCGCGCCTCCGAGACCGCGCACCCGGCGCTCGGCGAGGGCTACCACCCGCGCCGCTCGCCCAAGGCCATCCCCGAGGGCAGCCCCATCGCGTTTGCCCTCGCGGGCAACCAGAACTGCGGAAAGACGACCCTCTTCAATCGCCTGACCGGGTCGAACCAGCATGTGGGCAACTTCCCGGGCGTCACCGTCGACCGCAAGGACGGTCAGATCCGCAACCATCCCGAGGCCACCGTCACCGACCTGCCCGGCATCTACTCGCTCAGCCCCTACACGGGCGAGGAGGTCGTGAGCCGCCAGTTCATCCTCGACTCGCGCCCCGACGCGATCATCGACATCATCGACGCGACCAACATCGAGCGCAATCTCTACCTGACCCTGCAGCTCATGGAGCTCGATCGGCCCATGGTCATCGCGCTCAACATGATGGACGAGGTCACGGCCAACGGCGGCACCATCGACGTCAACCTGCTCGAGAGCCTGCTCGGCGTGGCCGTGGTGCCCATCTCGGCGGCGAAGAACGAGGGCATCGACGAGCTCGTCGAGCACGCCATGCACGTCGCACGGTACGGCGAGAAGCCCGGGCGCATCGATTTCTGCCCGGGAGACGCCGACTCCGGCGACCATGGCGCGCTACACCGCTGCATCCACGGCATCGCGCACTTGGTGGAGGACCACGCGGCAGCCGCTCAGGTGCCGCTGCGCTTCGCCGCGACGAAGCTCGTCGAGGGCGACGAGCTCGTCATCAAGGCCCTCGGCCTCGACAAGAACGAGCTCGACGGCATCGAGCACATCATCCGCCAGATGGAGGAGGAGTCCGGCAGCGACCGCATGTCGGCGCTGGCCGATATGCGCTTCAGCTTCATCGAGCAGGTCTGCGCCGCGTGCGTGGTCAAGCCGCACGAGAGCGCGGAGCACAAGCGATCCGTCGCCATCGACCGCGTGCTCACGGGCAAGTGGACGGCCATCCCGATGTTCCTGCTGATCATGGGCCTCGTGTTCTGGCTCACGTTCGGCGTGGTGGGCGCGGCGCTCCAGGGCCTGCTTGAGCAGCTGGTCGCCGTGGTGATCGCAGCCGCGGACGCGGGGCTGGCCGCCTTCGGCACGAACCCGGTCGTGCGCTCGCTCGTGGTCGACGGCGTGCTCACGGGCGTGGGCAGCGTGGTCTCGTTCCTGCCCATCATCGTGGTTTTGTTTCTTTTGCTGTCCATCCTGGAGGACTCGGGCTACATGGCCCGCGTCGCCTTCGTCATGGATAAGTTCCTGCGCCGGTTCGGGCTTTCCGGTCGCAGCTTCGTCCCGATGCTGATCGGCTTCGGCTGCAGCGTGCCGGCCGTGATGTCCACGCGCACGCTGCCGTCCGACCACGACCGCAGGATGACGGTCATGCTCACGCCGTTCATGAGCTGCTCGGCGAAGCTGCCGGTGTACGGGCTTCTGTGCGCTGCCTTCTTCCCGCAGGCGACGGTGCCGGCCATGGTCTCGCTCTACGTGCTCGGCATCCTCGTGGGCATGGTCGTCGCGGTGATCCTCAACCACACGGCGTTCAAGGGCGAGCCCGTGCCCTTCATCATGGAGCTGCCGAACTACCGCATGCCGAGCGCAAAGACGACCCTCCAGCTCGCGTGGGACAAGGCCAAGGGCTTCATCACGAAGGCGTTCACGATCATCTTTGCCGCGTCGGTGGTTATCTGGTTCCTGCAGACCTTCGACGTGCGCTTCAACGTGGTGACCGACCAGTCGCAGAGCATGCTCGCGGGGCTCGGCGGCCTCATCGCGCCGGTGTTCGCGCCACTCGGCTTCGGTGATTGGCGCGCGGCGACCGCGCTCGTGTGCGGCCTCATGGCCAAGGAGAGCGTGATCTCGACGCTGACGGTGCTGCTCGGCTCGACCTCGGTGGCGGCGCTGTCCGGGCTCTTCGCGCCGGCGACGGCGTACGTCTTCCTGGTGTTCACGCTGCTGTACCCGCCGTGCGTGGCCGCCATCGGCACGGTTCGCTCCGAGCTCGGCGGGCGCTACGCCGCCGCGGTCTTCGCGCTGCAGATCGCCGTTGCGTGGGTCGTCGCGTTCCTCGTTCACGCGTTGATCGTTTTGCTGTAGCCGCCGCTCCGCGACGGGCGTCGCCGACGCTGGTAGAATGGACGCACTGCTGTTATCTGCGTCGGAGGCATCCTTAGGCCAACATACACTCGCGTTGCGCGTCGTGCTCGCCGCGGCGCTCGCATTCTCGGCCGCCATCGTGCCTGCGCCGGTCACGGCGACCGCCGCCGAGCAGCAGCAGACGAGGACCATCCGCGTGGGCTACCTTCTTGACAACCAGGGGTTCGAGTTCGGTAGCCCGGACACCTACATGTCCGGGTGGGCTACGAGTATCTCCAAGACCTCAGCTACCACGCGAAGGGCCTCGATTACGATGACCCGCAGTGGGACAAGCTCCTTGACCAGGTGACCCTCGACGAGATGAAGATCCTCGTGGGCAACGCCGGCTGGATGACCACAGGCGTGAAGAGCGTCGAGAAGCCCGCCCTCGTGGAGTGCGACGGCCCCAACGGCGTCAACAACATCATCGGCCAGGTCAACGGCACGCAGCTCGTGGGCCAGAGCAACCTTGGCTACACCTGGAACACCGAGCTCGCGGCGCGCGTGGGCGAGCTGTTCGCCCAGGAGGCGAAGGCTCTTAACATCGCCGGTCTCTACGCCCCTGCGGCAAACACGCACCGCACTGCGTTCGGCGGCCGCAACTATGAGTACGTCTCTGAGGACGGCCTCCTTACCGGCAAGATCGTTGCTGCCGAGGCCAAGGCAATCCAGGGTCAGGGCGTCTACTGCTACCTCAAGCACTTCGCCGTGAACGACCAGGAGACCCACCGCGCCGACTCCGGCGGCCTCGTGACCTGGCTGAACGAGCAGAGCCTCCGCGAGATCTACCTGCGCCCCTTCGAGATCTGCGTCAAGGAGGCGGGCAACACCGGCATGATGAGCTCCTACAACCGCATCGGTGCGACCCCCGTCGCCGAGAGCAAGGAGCTGCTGACCGACGTCCTGCGCGGCGAGTGGGGCTTCAAGGGCGCCGTCATCACCGACTGCACCATGGCCGCCGGCACCTCCGATGTGAACTACAGCGTCCGTGCGGGTAACGACATCAACCTCAACTACCTGCAGGACACGGCCATGACCGCCGACACGACCGACACTGCCGCCGGCCACCAGGCCCTGCGTCGCGCCACCAAGAACGTCCTGTACATGGTTGCCAACAGCGACGCGCTCGAGTCGACCCACAACCTCGACATGCCGGGCACCATCCGCACCGGTTGCATCGTGTTCGACGTCGTGGTGATCGCGCTCTTTGGCCTGTACCTCTGGCGTCGTCACGTGAAGATGGTCCGTTGGCGTGAGGCGGGCAAGCCCGCCGGTCGCATCGCGACTTGGATCGCGGACCTCAAGAGCCGCAAGGCGTAAGGGCTTCTTTCCCCCAGAAGCTAGTCACGCGAAGGCCGGCGCCGAGAACCCGTTGGGTAACCGGCGCCGGCCCTTCTTGCCGGCGGGCGAATAACGCGCAAGTTTGACATCAAGAGGCGTTATTCCGATCTGTTGAGGTCAAACTTGCGTGTTATTTTCTTGGCAAGAAGTGTGCCGCGCAAAGCGCCCGCGACGTAGCGCCCGCCTCGGCCCGTGTGCATGGCGTCGTGTTCGGGGACGAGCCGGGACCTCAGCCGCCGGCTGGCTATAATATCGAAGGTTTAGCGCATAGATTGGATGTACATGGCCAGCCTCAAGGACCAGATTTCTTCTCGCCGCACGTTCGCGATCATCAGCCACCCGGACGCCGGCAAGACCACCCTCACCGAGAAGCTCCTCTTATACACCGGCAGCATCCAGACCGCCGGCTCCGTCAAGGGAAAGAGCTCCGCCAAGCACGCGGTCTCCGACTGGATGGACATCGAGAAGGAGCGCGGCATCTCCGTCACGTCGTCCGTCCTGCAGTTCGAGTACGACGGCCACTGCGTGAACATCCTCGACACCCCGGGCCACCAGGACTTCTCGGAGGACACCTACCGCACGCTCATGGCCGCCGACGCTGCGGTCATGGTCATCGACGGCGCCAAGGGCGTCGAGGCCCAGACCATCAAGCTCTTCAAGGTCTGCACGCTGCGCCATATCCCGATCTTCACCTTCGTGAACAAGCTCGACCACGACGCGCGCGACCCCTTCGAGCTCATGGAGGAGATCGAGAACGTCCTCGGCATCGGCACCTATCCCATGAACTGGCCCATCGGCAGCGGCCGCAACTTCCGCGGTGTCTTCGACCGCCGCGCGCGCCGCGTGCTCGCCTTCGAGGGCGACGGCCACGCCAACGCGACGAAGAAGGTCCGCGAGATCGAGGCCGAGCTCGGCAGCGACCAGCTCGAGGACCTCATCGGCGAGGAGAACCACCGGAATCTGATGGACGACATCGAGCTGCTCGACGGCGCGGGCGACGAGCTCGATCTCGAGGCTGTGAGCTGCGGAAAGCTCTCGCCTGTGTTCTTCGGCTCCGCGCTCACGAACTTCGGCGTCGAGCCCTTCCTCCAGGACTTCCTGCGCCTCACGTCCCCTCCGCGCGCCTACACCGACAAGCTCACGGGCGAGCTCGTCGACCCGGTCGAGAACGACTTCAGCGGCTTCGTGTTCAAGATCCAGGCAAACATGGACAAGAACCACCGCGACCGCATCGCCTTCGTGCGCATCTGCTCGGGCA
>ERZ1673741.1545-NODE-1545-length-18815-cov-14.182303_pt1 | contig 18815 bp, 15 predicted proteins | sample MGYA00580209_ERZ1673741 | MGnify/ENA primary metagenome ERZ1673741 (study PRJEB41218, sample SAMN15661754) | gut metagenome | host: Homo sapiens | place: Canada: London | collected 2015-08-20/2019-03-30 | study: EMG produced TPA metagenomics assembly of... | reverse complement strand
CAAACCCTTACTTTTGGGGCGATTCTTAGTTCAGACAATTGGGAATCCTTTATTCCATTGCAAGGGCTTTCCTCAAAAATGCTCCTGTGCTGCTTCTTGACGAAGCCACCAGTGCGCTTGATACGGAAAGCGAGAAGCATATTCAGAAGTCGCTCGATACGCTTCTCAAAGGGCGTACGTCTTTTGTGGTTGCTCATCGACTCTCGACGATCATCAATGCAGACCGCATTGTGGTCATGCGTGACGGCGGCATTGCCGAGATCGGCAGTCACGAGGAGCTCCTCGCACGTCAGGGGTTCTACCATCATCTCTACACGATTCAGTTCAGCAAAAGCAGCTGACGCAAAGAACGGGTAATGTGTGAAGGGCGCGCTCTTAGAGGCGCGCCTTTTTACTGTAAGGGATCCTTAGACACAATCATGATGCTGACCGGTTTCATATACGGTGTTGTCGCCTGCGCGCTCTGGGGACTGGTCTACATGATCCCGCTCTGGCTTGCCGCCTATGATCCCCTGCTGATTGCACTTGCGCGCTACACCATTTTCGGTGCGTTGTCGACGGTGCTGCTTTTCTTCAACCTGCGGTATGTGCGTCAGATGACTGCAGGCGACTGGTGGAGCGCAATTGCTCTGGGCGTCATCGGCAACCTCTTTTTCTACTGGCTTTTGGCTTCAGCCGTTCAGCTCGCTGGTGCTCCGATCGCAGGTGCCTTCACTGCCGTTATTCCCATCAGCGTGGCAATTGTTGCAAATCTATCCGCAGCCCGCGTAGGACACGGGGTTGCGTGGGGGAAGCTCGTCCTCCCGCTTTCTGTGGTGGGTGCCGGGATGGTATGCCTCAACTGGACGGAGTTTGCATACTTTCTTCAGACATCGTCTGAGCCCTCTTCAGGATTCTGGCTGGGCGTTTTCTATGCGTTTCTCAGCCTGCTGGTCTGGACCTGGTATCCCTTAAGCAATGCGGAATGGCTTATCCGTCATCGTGGCAAGATGTCGCCGATCTTCTGGACGGCCGCTCAGGGCGCAGCAGCGTTGCCGGCATCATTGGTTGGCCTGGTCTGGTATGTCTGGAATGACGGCGGGATCATGCATGTGCTTGGCGAAACCCCCGAAAAGTTTGTGGCTGGCGTTCTTTTTCTGGGGGTGGTTTGTTCATGGCTTGCGATTTGCTTCTGGAATGCCATGAGTCAGCGTTTGCCGAGAGCGCTGGGCGGACAAATGATTATTTTTGAAACGATCTTTGCCGTCATTTATGCGCACATCATGAGGGAGCAGATGCCGACAACGCTCATGAGCGTCGGCATGATTTTGCTTCTCGTCGGTGTCTTTATGTCCGTTCGCGTCTTTCAGCAGCATTCAAAGGGCATTTGAGAGTGCTCGCCAGACTTTTTCGGCAGAAATGCTCTGCATGCAGCGGGACAGTTCTGGCGGATCAAAATGTGCGCAGCGGTGATTGCTGCAGCCGTCGCAGGGTTTCAGCTGATCCTGCCTGATGATGGTCACATTGAGAACCGTCTGTAAATCCAGAAGTCCGGAAAACTGCGCGGGACGTCCTTCCTTGGGCGATGGACCCCATGCGCTGACAGGGGTTGGGCCAAAAAGGAAAAACGACGGTGTTCCGGTAGCGGCGGCAACGTGAGTTGTTGCGGTATCTACACCCACAAAGGCACGGGCATTCCTGATGATTCTTCCGGTTTGTCCGAAAGAGGCTTTCCCGGCAATTGAAACAACTTTGTCAGAGGGAAACTCAGCAGAAATTTCACTGATGTAGTCGCGCTCAAAATCAGAGGGACCGCCAGTCAGGCAGATTCCTTTTCCGCTTTCCAGAATTTTGCCAAAGAGCTTTCGCCATTCATTCTTAGACCAGTTTTTATCCTGGTAGCGCGAACAGGGATGGCAGGCGACATAGTTGTCTAATGGAGCCAGTAGTTTCATCAGGTCGTCAGAGAGCGGAGCATCCGGAGCTACGGGCTTAAGCGGCTCAATCGGTCCGACAACAGGTTCTGCCAGTGCGGTGAAAGTGTCTAAAAGATGCCCAGGCGCCCATGGAACAAATTTGCTGATAATCAGCTGAATCCATAGATCTTTAGTTTTATTCCAGATCTGGGGCATTACCTGATGTTTGGCGCTCGACCAGCTGTAAAACGTGCATCGCGTGCTGTTCATGGTGGAGAGCGCCCAGTCGTAGCTGTTCCATGAACGGATGTGATCAAGCGCCTGCCGGAATTTATTGGGGTGGTGCTCCACGCCGATAACGTTGTCGATGGCTGAAATGCCTTCGAGAATTCCGCGGTTGTCCTTGAAGGTCAGAAGGTCAACCTGAGCGTCCGGGAGCTTCTTCTTAATCGCCGGAGCTAGGGCTGCCGCGAGAAGGCAGTCGCCGAGATAACGCAGGGAGACGATCAGGATTTTCATTTTTATTGTTCCTTGCCTTGCAGGGAGAAGTGAGCGAGGTACCACCGGAGTGTTGCATCCAGGCCGACTGAAAAGTCTACCTGCGGCTTCCAGCCGAGCATCCGGCGAAGTTTCCCGGCATTGAGCCCATATCGAACGTCATGCCCCGGACGATCGGAAACATGTCTGATGAGTTCAGCATAAGCCCCCTGCGGGCTGGGCTTCAGCACGTCGAGGCGAGTGCAGATGCGCTCGATGTAGTCGAGATTCGTGAGCTCGTTGTTTGCGCCCACGTTGTAAATCTCACCCGGGAGACCCTTTTCGAGAATCAGCGTGATTGCACGGCAGAAGTCCGAAACATGAATCCAGTCGCGGATCTGAAGGCCGCTCCCGTAAACCGGAATTGGTTCGCCGGAGAGCGCTTTCTGGATCACGCTCGGCGTGAGCTTCTCGGGGTACTGACGCGGTCCGTAGTTATTCGTGCAGCGTACGGTGATGACGGGCATGCCGTATGTCCGGGCATAGGCGCGGCCGAGCTGATCCTGCGCAGCCTTGCTTGCCGAATAGGGACTGCTCGGATCAAAGGGCGTTTCTTCGACAGCGGGCGGTGCGTCCTTCGTCAGGAACCCGTAGACCTCATCGGTTGAAATGTTGATGAAGCGGAAGGCTGAACGCTCCTCTTCGCTCAATGAATCCCGGTAGCGGCGCGCCGCTTCAAGGAGCGTTGCCGTGCCGAGCACATTGGTTTCGATGAAGATTTTGGGGCCGGAGATCGAACGGTCCACATGACTTTCTGCTGCGAAATGGATGACGGCTCTCGGATGAAAGCGGTCGAACGCTTCGGCAACCGCATCAGAATCAGCCACATTTCCGAGAATAAAGCGGTAGCGCGGGTCGTTTCTGACGGAATTCAGGTTTTCAGGATTGCCGGCGTAGGTGAGCGCATCAAGGTTCACCACGGGTTCCTGGTGATGCTGAAGCCATTCAAGAATGAAGTTTGAGCCGATGAAGCCGGCTCCGCCGGTAATGAGGATCATGCAGGATGTCGGGCGCCTATAGAATGAGCGCAGCAGTGAAAATCAAGGGGCGCTTCTAGTAAAGCGCTGGAGAATTCGTGGAACAAATCCTTATCAACAGCTCCCGCGAGGAAGCGCGAGTTGCCATTTTAGAGGACGGCATCCTGAAGGACATCCTCGTTGAGCGCATGTGCGCCCGGGGTCTCGTGGGAAACGTCTATTACGGTCAGGTGGTCCGCGTGCTTCCGGGCATGCAGAGCGCATTTCTGAATGTCGGGCTTGAGCGCACGGCTTTCCTTCATATTGCTGAAATTGAAGGGGCCCGCACCGAAACCGGTGCGCTTCGCCCGATCGAAACGCTTCTTCATGAAGGGCAGCGCCTGATGGTTCAGGTTGCAAAGGACCCGATCGGAACGAAGGGAGCGAGGCTCACGACAACGATTTCGCTTGCCGGCCGGAAACTCGTCTACCTTCCCAACGACACGCACATCGGCGTCTCTCAGCGCATCGATGACGAAGCGCTTCGAGAAAGGCTCCGGGAAGAAGTGACTGCGCTTCGCCCTTCGGAAGAAAAAGGCGGCTACATTGTCCGAACGAGCGCTGAGGAAGGCGCGACGGAAGAGGAATTCCGCACGGACATGACCTACCTTGCGCACCTCTGGAAGGAAATTCAGCAGAAGGCGCGTGAAGCGAAGGGGCCGAAGCTCCTCTACCAGGATCTCACGCTTTCTCAAAGAGTGCTTCGCGACCTTGTGCACGAGGAAACCGCTTCGATTGAAGTGGATGAACGAAGCGAATTCAAGGCTCTCCAGGCGTTTGCCCGGCAGTTTGTGCCGACGGCGGCTGAGAAGCTTCATTTCTATGATGGCGAGACGCCCCTCTTTGAGCTCTACGGCATTGACGCTGAGCTCGAGAAAGCGCTCGGGCGCCGGGTGGATCTGAAGAGCGGCGGCTATCTCGTTTTCGACCAGACCGAGGCGATGACGACGATCGACGTCAATACCGGAGCCTATGTTGGAAAGCGCGACTTCAGCGACACTGTCTTCAAGACCAATCTTGAGGCGGCGCAGGTCATCGCGCGGCAGCTGAGGCTCAGGAACCTGGGCGGCATCATCATCGTCGACTTCATCGACATGGCGAAGGACGAGCACCGTGAGGCGGTCTTAAGCGAACTTAGGCGTGCGGTTGCGCACGACCACACCAAGATGACCGTAAGCGGCTTCAATGAGCTCGGGCTCGTCGCCATGACGAGAAAGCGCACGCGGGAGTCTCTTGCGCATGTGCTCTGCGAAACCTGCCCGATTTGCGGGGGACGCGGTGAAATCAAGACGGCAAGGACGGTTTGCTATGAGATCCTCCGTGAGATCGTGAGGCTTTCGAAGCAATATAAGGACATGAAGGAGTACCGGATTCTGGCCAGTCAGACGGTGATCGACCTTCTCCTCGAAGAGGAATCCCAGGCGCTCGAACTCCTTCAGCAGTCGGTTGAAAGACCCATTCTTCTCGAAGTGGAAGCCGCCTATTCGCAGGAAGAGTGGGACGTGATCCTCGCCTAAGTCGATAGAGCAAAAGACAGGAAACTTGAAGCAGATGACGCAAATGAAGCCGCGGAACCCCACTTTCTACTGGTACGACTACGAAACTTTCGGCGTGGATCCGAAGAGAAATCGTCCCGCACAGTTCGCAGGCCGCCGCACGGGCCTTATTTTTGAACCCGTGTCGGAGGGCGAGGTTTTCTATTGCCGTCCGGCCATGGATCAGCTCCCGAGCCCGGAGAGCTCGCTTCTCACAGGCATTACGCCGCAGCTTTGCGAAGAAAAGGGATTGAGGGAAACCGAGTTCGCGCAGGACGTCTGGGATCGGCTTAATGCCCCCGGTACGGTGAGCATCGGCTACAACACGCTTGGATTCGACGATGAAGTCAATCGCTTCCTCTTCTGGCGGAATTTCCTCGACGCCTATCAGCACAGCTGGGCGAACGGCTGCTCCCGGTGGGATCTCTTTCCTGTCGTCTGCGCTGCCTGGGCGCTGCGGGGCGATGCCATCAAGTGGCCGAAGTGGGAAGATATTGATCCGGCGGTGTACCCGAAGGCTGCCGGCAGGAGCGGCGTCTGCTTCAAACTCGAATTTTTGACCAAGGCCAACGGCATTGAACATGGCCATGCCCATGATGCGCTTTCAGACGTTGAGGCGACGATCGGCCTCGCGAGACTTCTCGCGGAAAAAGAGCCGCGCCTTTGGCAGTGGGCCTTTGAAAATCGAACGAAGGAGAAGGTCCTTGCCGCCATCAGCGGCGCAAAACCCGTCGTTTGGGTGACGCCCCGCTTCGGCGTTGCCCGGGGATGTACCGGCATTGCCGCCTGTTTCTATCAGGACAAGAACGATTGCTGGATGTGGGATCTGATGGAGGATCCCACGATTCTGCGCACGCTGTCGCTCGAAGAGTTCCGCAAGCGGGCCTTCCCGACGGCTGAGGATCGTGCGGCAGGCACAGTGCGCCTGCCAATCAAGCAATTGAAGGCCAATGCGTCGCCTTTTGTCTGCTCCAATCTTCGCGTGCTTTCGCAGGACCGGGCAAAGCAGTACGGCATCGATTTCGAGGTGGTTCAGCAGAACCTTGCGAAGCTCCGGGAAATCATTCCGCTCATTCAGACGGTTTTCGCAGAAGTTCTGGGGATGCGCTTTGCGGATGAAAAGCTTGACGTCCATCCGGATCCGGATACGTCGCTTTATTCGTCAGGATTTGCGAGTGCAAACGATAAGGTGCAGTTCGCAAAAATTCGCGAATCGAACCCTCAAGAACTCAAAAAACTCTCTGAAAGCGGAGCGCTTCATTTTGATGATCCGCAGTTCAGTGAAATGCTTCTTCGCTACCGCGCCCGCAACTGGCCGGAAACCTTGTCTCCAGAGGACGCAGCTGACTGGAAGGCGCTTTGCCGTCGACGCCTGATGGAAGGCGAAGACAGGGCGCTTACCGTGAGCCGATACTTTGAAGAAATTGATCGGGCTCAGGAGAGCGGTCAGTTTGACGACGAAATGCACCAGGAAATCCTGGGCGCCCTCTATGAGTGGGGCGAACGCCTTGGCGAATTCGCGAGCGAGGACTAAAGTGAGATCGAAGCCCGTTTGAGGCCGAAAGTAGTTTGTTGAGGAGAGACAACATGGGATTCAAAAAAATTGGCGTCGCATGCGGAATCAATCCGCTCCCGGGGCTGAAGATCAAGGCCTGGCTTATTGCCACGGGTTCCGACCTCGATATGGAAGTCGAGGTTGTCGAATCTGCAGAGGAAATGCCGCTTGAGGCGCCGACGCCGAGGATTGCGCTGGGCGACCGCAAGATTGCGGCCTTCCTCGCAGCATCGGAACTCCAGAAAGCCGGCTGCGAAGCCGTCATCATCCCGGACGTCAGAACGGAACCCTTCCTTCCTGAACTTCAAAAGGAGCTTCAGGTGCCGGTGATTTCGCTCCTTGCAGGACTTCCCGAAAGCCTTAAGGCCGAAGGCATCCGCAGGATTGGTCTCCTCGGGCGCGCTGTTCCTCAGGACTTTTACGAGAAGCTTTTCGGCGCAGACTTTGAGTTCGTGAAGCCCTCGGAAGACCTTACGCCGATCTATGACATCCTCCAGAGCCCGGGCGAAGCGCTCAAGAAACACGGCTTCTCTTCAGAAAACGAAGAGATGATGATGAAGGCGGGCGAGAAGCTACTTGAAGCCGGCGCTGAAGTGCTCATCCCCAACTGCACTCAGATGGCGCGCTTTGCCGAAGAGTTGCGTCTGCGGGGACTCCCCGTCATCGACCTCCTGAGAAATGCCGCAGTGGAAGCGGTCAAGGCCACGCCCAAGCGCCTTCCGAAACCCTTCAAGGTGGGGCTCATCGGCGGCCTCGGGCCCGCGGCAACGGTGGACCTTTACGACAAGATCGTGAAGGCGACGCCAGCGAAGACGGATCAGGAACACATCAAGGTCGTGGTTGAGCAGAATCCGCAGATCCCCGACCGTACGGCGTCGCTTCTCCACGGCGGTGTGGATCCGACGCTTGCAATGTTCAACTGCGCGAAGCGCCTCGAGGATGACGAATGCGACGCGATCATCGTTCCCTGCAATACGGCGCATGCGTTCCTTCCCTATCTCCAGCGCTTCATCCGCACGCCCTTCATCAACATGCAGCAGGCTGCGCTTGATGAAATCAAGGCGAAGCTCGGCGAGAAGGCCCGGATCGGACTTCTCGCCACTACCGGCACTGTTCAGACGGGCATTTATTCCGACAAGGCGAAGACCATGGGGCTTGCCATGTTTGTGCCCGATGCCGAGCATCAGGAGCGCGTCATGGCGGCCATTTACGGGCCTAAGGGCGCGAAGGCGGGCTTTACCGACGGCGTCTGCCGCGATGATCTGCTGTCAGCCGCAGAAGTGCTCGTGCGCGACCACGGCTGCAACTGCCTGATCCTCGGCTGCACGGAACTTCCGCTGATTCTCGATGAGTCGGACGACTTTGAAGTTGCGGGCGCGCACGTTGTGGTCATTGACCCGACGGCTGCGCTTGCGCGCAAGGTTGTGAAGACCGCCGAAGAAGCTTTCGAGCGCACCGGCATTCGCTGATCATCTCGATAATTACCGCCGCCGCACGCGTGGTAAATAACCTCGCGTACGGCGGAAACTTCCTTTTGCCGGTTTCCCGGACGGATTCCTATGCAGACCAAAAACTATCCTCAGACCGAACCCATGACGGTTGCCTTCATCGGACTCGGCGTCATGGGTTATCCCATGGCCGGTCATCTCGCGCGAGCAGGCCACAAAGTCGCTGTCTACAACCGCACGACGGCAAAGGCCGAGCGCTGGGCAGCTGAATTCGGCGGGAGGATCGCTCAAACGCCGCGCGAGGCTGCAGAGGGCGCCCGGATCGTTTTTGCCTGCGTCGGCAACGACGATGATCTGAGAAGCGTCGTCCTTGGTGAAAATGGGGCGCTCGCCGGCATGGCGGAAGGTGCGGTGTTCGTGGACCACACGACGGCAAGCGCCATGGTCGAGCGCGAGCTCGCCATGGAAGCGCAGAAAAGGCGCGTCGATTGGGTGGATGCTCCCGTATCGGGCGGTCAGGCAGGCGCCGAAAACGGGTGTCTCACGGTACTTCTCGGAGGCGAAGCGTCAGTCTGCGCCCGGATCGATCCGGTGCTCCGGGCATACAGCAGTCAGATCACGCATTTCGGTGCGGTCGGCTCCGGGCAGCTCGCCAAGATGGTGAATCAGATCTGCATCGCAGGGTGCGTGCAGGGGCTCGCAGAAGGCCTTGCTTTCGGCATGAATGCCGGACTCGACATGGATAAGCTCATTTCCGCGCTGTCGGGGGGCGCTGCCTCGTCGTGGCAGATGGTCAACCGCAGCAAAACCATGGTCGAAGGCAAGTTCGACTTCGGCTTTGCGATCGACTGGATGAGGAAGGACCTTGGCATTGCGCTCAATGAAGCGGAGAGGAACGGCTCGAAGCTCGACATTGCGCGCCAGGTTCTCAGTTTCTATGACGAGCTGAGCGCAAGGGGCGACGGAAGGCTTGACACCTCGAGCCTCATTCTGCGTCTTCCCCGCAAAGCGTAAGAAAACAAACGCCGCGCTAAAATTCATACTTTCATCTTCAACCGACGCCCATAGGTCGGCGTCGGTTTTTTCTCTCTTTCCCAGGATTCAAGAAACGCGATGAGCGACAACACGGAAGCCCAGACCGGGCGTGCAACCAACTTCATTCGCAACATCATCGAAGAGGATCTGGCTGAAGGCGCCAATCAGCCGCGCTATTGGTGCGGCTATCCGGCTCCCTATTCCGAGGAGCTCGAGAAGGGCCAGCCCGACACGGCGAAAATCCGCACGCGTTTCCCGCCGGAGCCGAACGGCTACCTTCACATCGGCCATGCGAAGAGCATCTGCCTCAATTTTGGCCTTGCCCGCGATTACGGCGGCCGCTGCCACATGCGCTTCGACGACACCAATCCCGTGAAGGAGGATCAGGAATACGTCGACGGCATTCTCGACAGCGTCCGCTGGCTCGGCTTCTCCTGGGAGCACGGGAACGAAAAGAACCTCTATTTCGCAAGCTCGTACTTTGAGTACATGTACGCCTTTGCCGAGCACCTCATCAAGACGGGCTATGCCTATGTCGACGAGCAGACGGCGGACGAAATGCGCGACAACCGCGGAACGCTCAAGGAACCGGGAAAGAACTCTCCCTACCGCGATCGCTCGGTTGAGGAGAATCTGCGCATCTTCCGCGAAATGAGGGACGGCAAGCACGCCGAAGGCTCGATGGTTCTGCGCGCCCGCATCGACATGGCGAGCCCCAACATCAACCTGCGCGATCCGGCGATCTACCGCATCCGCTTTGCCGAACACCATTCGACGGGCAACAAGTGGTGCATCTATCCGATGTACACCTTTGCGCACCCGATTGAGGATTCGCTCGAAAACATCACTCATTCGATCTGCACGCTCGAATTCGAAGACCAGCGTGCGTTCTATGACTGGGCGCTCGAGCGCGTGGTTCCGGTGCTCCGCACTCCGCAGTACGAGGAAGCGCAGAAGCTCGTTGCCGCGATGGCGAAGGGCGAGGACGCGAGAGCCATGGCTTTCGCAGCGGCCGCTTATGCGGCGCGCGAGAAGCTCGGGCAGAGCGCTCCGGAAGCTGAACTCGCGAAGCTTTTTGAAGGCTGGAAGGAGGGCGTCCCCGCCGACCTCTCGGATGCGTCCGTGAAGCGCTTCTTTGAAGTGCTCTCCGCGCACCCGGAAAACTTCACGCCGCTTCTTCAGGCTGCGCTCTCGGCGACGGTGAGAAAGAACTTCTTCCTTCTCTCGCACCAGTACGAATTCAATCGCCTGAACCTCACCTATGTTGTGGTGAGTAAGCGCAAGCTCATTCAGCTCGTGACGGAACACTACGTCGACGGCTGGGATGATCCCCGCATGCCCACGATCGTTGGGCTGCGCCGCCGCGGCTTCACGCCGGAAAGCCTGCAGACCTTTGCGGAACGCTGCGGCGTCTCCCGCGTTGCGGGCGGCTGGATCGACTATTCCGTGCTCGAGCAGTGCCTGCGCGAGGATCTCGAAGCCCGTGCGGAGCGCCGCATGACGGTGCTTCATCCTCTTAAGCTCATCATCGATAACTATCCGGAAGGCCAGTCCGAAACGCTGATCGCGGAAAATCATCCTCAGAAGCCCGAAATGGGAACGCGTGAAATCACGTTCTCGCGCGAGCTCTGGATTGAGGAGAGCGATTTTGCGGAAGTGCCGCCCAAGGGCTTCCGCCGCCTCACGATCCCGGCTGACGGGTCTCCCGCTAAGCCCGTGCGTCTGCGCTACGGCTACGTCATCGTCCCGACCTCGTTTGAAAAGGATGCTTCCGGGAAGGTGACCGCTGTGCATGCGAACTACCTTCCTGAAACGCGTTCGGGCACCGAAGGGTCGATGAATGTGAAGACGAAGGCCACCATTCACTGGCTTGACGCTCAGACGGCGAAGGCCGCGGAAGTGCGCGTCTACGACCGGCTCTTCTGCGAACCCAATCCGGAAGCGGGCGAAGGCAGCTTTCTCGATCGTCTCACGCCCAACTCGAAAACGATTCTCCAGTCGTTTGTGGAGCCCTGCACGGCTCTTGCAAAGCCTGACGAAAAGTTCCAGTTCGAGCGCAGCGGCTATTTTGTTGCTGACCGCAAGGATCATTCGCCGGAACACCCTGTTTTCAACCTTTCCGTCGGACTTCGCGACTCCTGGGGGAAATAAGGCGTTTTACCTAATCCAAGAGAAGTCTCTCCAATGGGAGAGGTTTCTCTGAAATTCCGAAAATTTCCTGTGATATGATGAGCCGCCACCGGGAGATAGGATAAAACCCTCCCAGGTACATTTCTGCCGATCGGGCGCAGGCGAAGGGACGAATGATTTCCCCTTCTTACGGCGCCCTATGGCCCAAAGCGTATTTCATTTGAAAGGTACTGCATATCATGAAGAAGATTATTGTTGCCGCTGCTGCTGCTCTTCTCGCCGTCGGCGCCCAGGCTGCCACCTACAAGGATGGCTCCTACACGGGTGAAGGCAAGGGCCGTGAGTCCGTCATCACCGTTCAGGTTGATGTCAAGGGCGGCAAGATTGCCGACGTCAAGGTTGTGAAGCACGGTGAAACCGAAATGATCATCGCTGCTCCGATCGAACAGATGATCCCGGAAATCGTCAAGAAGAACGGCGTTGAAGGTGTTGACTCCGTCGGCGGCGCCACGCTCTCCTCCGAGGGCATCAAGGCTGCCGTTAAGGATGCTCTCTCGAAGGCCCAGTAATCTCGGGATTGAGCTGAGACGCTTTTAAAGCGCCTCATCAGTCATAAGGGGGACCGCTCAAAGCGCCATCCCCCTTTTTTATTGCTCTCTGGAAGAACCGCCGCACTTTGCGGGAAACCATGCTTCGTCATTCTCTTTTCTTTGTCCACGGAACAGCGCTTCGAAAGCTCGCCGTTTCCCTGACCGCTGCCGCGGCAATCGGCTTCTCCCTCCCTTCGGAAAGCATTCTCGCGGCGCCTGCCGCTGCATCTCAGGAAGCTCAGGCCCCGGAATACGAGCTCGACACGACGACTCTTCATATGGGAACGGTAGTGAGCGCGAAGCTCCTTGGGAAAACGCCTGAAGCCGTGAAGCACTATGCCGAGCTTGTGGAGTCGGAAGTAAAGCGCTATGACGACATGATGAGCGTTCATAAGGAAACGCCCCTCAACGAAGTCAACCGCCGTGCGGGGGAAGCCGTGCCGGTGACGCCCGAAATCGCGGAAATGTCGAGAATGGCGCTCAAAATTGCCGATGAAACCGGGAGCGCCTTTGAGCCCATGATCGGTCCGCTCGTCAACCTCTGGAAGATCGGTTTCGGCGGAAATGAGGTGCCTTCAGACGAAGCGATCAAAAAGGCTATTGAACTCGTCGACCACCGCAAGGTCCGCGTCTGGGAAGAAAACGGACAATGGTTCATGCAGATCGGCAAGGCTCAGAACGTCGATATGGGCGCCATTGCCAAGGGCTACATCGGCCAGAAGCTTGCTGAAAAGCTTGTGGAGGCGGGTGCCACCCATGGACTCCTGGATCTCGGCGGCAATGTCGTCGCCATCGGTGAAAAATTCCCCGGGCAGCCTTGGCGCATCGGGCTCCAGAGTCCGGACAAGGAACGGGGCAGCTATTTCGCAGTCATTTCCGCCGCGAACGAGAGCGTCATTACCTCGGGCGCTTATGAACGCAACTTCGAAAAGAACGGCCGTCGTTACGGCCATATTCTGAGTCCGGTAACGGGGCGCCCGGTGACGACGGACATCGCTTCCGTCACGATTGTGGACAGCCACGGAGCCCGTGCCGATGCCCTCTGCACGGCACTCTTTGCAATGGGCTGGGATAAGGCGGAAGCCTTCCTCAGGGCTCATCCGGAAGTGCATGCGGTGCTCCTCAAGGAGAATCTTGAGGATGCGCTCGTTTCTGAGGCTCTGCGCAATAAAATTCAGCCATACGATTCGAACCTCAGAATGCACTTTGTCGAGCAGAAAGGAAGCTGATTCCTATCCTGCACGCGAGGCGCCGATACCGGCGCACATGACGGCGCTTTGGGTTCTGAACCCTGGTGCCGTTTTTTGCATCCGTAATTTCAAGCATCCTCATGACCGATCCTCGCTTCATCCACCTCAGGTTCCATTCCGAATATTCAATTACAGACGGCATCGTTCGCGTGGATCCCATGATCCATGCAGTGGAAAAGAGCGGAGGCGTGGCAATCGGCATCTGCGATCTGATGAATATTTTCGGGGGGCTGCGCTTTTATACGCACGCGCTCGCTGCCGGCATCAAGCCGATTCTCGGATGCGACCTGAGGGTCATGAATCCGAAGGATCTGAAGAAGCCTTACCGGCTTGGCGTCTACTCTATGAATCATGAGGGCTACCATTCTCTCTGCGTGCTCCTCACGAAAGCGTTCCTCACGAAGAACGACGCAGCACGCGGACTGATTGACCCCGCTTGGTTTGATAACGGCGGCGGCAAGGGCCTGATTTGCCTCTCCGGCGCCTCGCAGGGCGAACTCGGTCAGCTCCTTCTCTCGAAGCGCTGGGCCCTCGCAGAAGAAGCGCTCGAACGCTATAAGGCATGGTTCCCGGACTGCTTCTATGTCGAACTCCAGCGTGCCGGAAGGCCGTCCGACGAGCTCGCAACTGCGCGTCTCGCAAACTTTGCCGCCGAACATCGCATCCCCGTCGTCGCGACTCATCCGATTCAGTTCCTCAACAAGGAAGACTTTGAAGCGCACGAAGTGCGCTGTTCCATTGCGGAGGGCTATACGCTCCAGGATCCGCGAAGGAGCAGAAACTTCACGGAAGAGCAGTACTTTAAGAGCGAAGACGAAATGTGCGAGCTCTTTAAGGACATTCCGGCTGCGCTCGTCAACTCCGTTGAAATCGCAAAGCGCTGCAATCTGGACGGCGTCCTCTCCAAGCCGCAGCTCCCGCTTTTTCCCACGCCCGACGGCATGTCGCTTGACGATTACATCGACAAGCTCTCAAAGGAAGGCCTTCAGAAGCGCCTGGAGTTCCTTTATCCGGATCCAAAGGTTCTGGAAGAGAAGCGCCCGGCCTACGACAAGCGCCTCGAATACGAACTCGGCATCATCAAGGGCATGAAGTTCCCGGGGTACTTCCTTATCGTTCAGGACTTCATCAACTGGTCGAAGCGAAACGGCGTTCCGGTGGGGCCGGGGCGCGGTTCAGGTGCAGGTTCGCTTGTTGCGTATTCCCTTGGCATTACGGATCTGGATCCGCTTCATTTCGACCTCCTTTTTGAACGCTTCCTTAATCCGGAACGCGTGTCCATGCCTGACTTCGACGTGGACTTCTGCCAGTACAACCGCGACCGCACGATTGAGTACGTGAAGCGCGCGTACGGTGCAGATGCGGTGAGCCAGATTGCTACATTCGGTACGTTGGGCGCCAAAGCGGTGGTGCGCGACGTCGGCCGTGCGCTGGATGTCCCCTATATGAAAACAGACGCGCTCTCGAAGCTCATTCCGATGCAGCCCAGCAGGAACATCACGCTTGACGAAGCAATTGCCGAAGTACCGGAATTCAAGGACGCGATCGAAAACGACGACGAATATAAGGAAATCATCCGAATCGCGAAGCCCCTTGAAGGTCTCACGCGAAACCTGGGCATGCATGCCGGCGGCGTGCTCATTGCACCGGGAAAACTCACGGATTTCTGCCCGCTCTACAACTCTGACGGGCGCCCTGAAAATACGATCAGCCAGTTCGATAAGAAGGACGTGGAAAATGTCGGCCTCGTGAAATTCGACTTCCTGGGCCTCACCACGCTTTCCATCCTGGCAAAAGCAGTTGAGTTCATCGACAAGCTCTATCCGGAACAGCATTTCGAACTGGAACGCATTCCGGTAGACGACGTTGAAACCTATGAGCTCTTCCAACAAGGCAATACCGCTGCCGTATTCCAGTTTGAATCGGAAGGCATGCGCACGCTCCTTAAGCAGGCCAAGCCTGATCGCCTTGAAGACCTGGTGGCCTTAAACGCGCTCTATCGACCGGGCCCGATGGATCTGATTCCGTCCTTTATCGATCGAAAGTTCGGCCGAGAGAAAGTGGAATACCTTGACCAGCGCATGGAGCCGGTGCTCAAGGAAACCTACGGCATCATGGTTTATCAGGAACAGGTGATGCGAGTCGCTCAGGTGGTGGGCGGCTACTCGCTTGGCGGCGCAGACCTTCTGCGCCGTGCCATGGGTAAAAAGAACGTCGAGGAAATGAAGCGTCAGCGCGCCGTCTTCGTTAAGGGTGCTGCTGAACGCAACGTCAAGGAATCGGTTGCGACTGAAATCTTCGACTTGATGGAGAAATTCGCGGGATACGGCTTCAACAAATCCCACGCCGCTGCCTACTCATATGTTGCCTATCAGACCGCTTATCTGAAGGTGCACCACACCTCATCCTTCTACGCAGCCAACCTCTGCATGGTGATGGATGACGGCGACAAGATGAACGCGCTTGTCACCGACGCAAAAAATAACGGCATTAATTTCCTGATTGCTGATATCAACCAGAGCGACTGGTTCTTCTCGGTTCCTAACGAAGCGCAGATTCGCTTCGGTCTTGGCGCCATCAAAGGCATCAACCGATCGGTGGTTGAAAGCATTATTCGAAGCCGCAAGGAGGAAGGTCCGTATACGGACATCTTCAACTTTGCCAAGCGCGTGCCGGAGATTAATCAGAAGATTTTCGAGAGCCTGATCAAGGCCGGCGCCTTTGATTCCATCGATCGTAGAAGAAATGTTCTGCTCGCCAACGTGAGTGACGCTATTCAGTACTCGAGAGGGCTTCAGGACCATTTAGGTCAGGATGCGCTTTTTGGAGAGGAAGTGGCCACGCCGCTTATGAAAGAAGATTCAATATTAGAGTCTAAAGACCTTGAATGGGAAAAAAACGTTTATGGATTTTGGGTTAGTGGTCATCCTTATGAACAGTACAGAAATTTGTTCCGAAATGAATTAGGTCTTAAAAGATTGCTTGATCTAGTGCCTGGGAGAGAAACGATTCATGCAACTGGTCTTGTCGGAGATGTGAGGCAGGTAGTGGGGAAGAAAGGGGCATTTGGCATTGTTAAATTAGATGATGGTTCAACTGCCATTGAATTACTGATTTACACTACAGTTTGGGAAAAATATAAAAATAAAATTGAGAATGGTAATTTCTTAGAGGTAGTGGGGAAAGTAAAATTTGATGACTATACAAAACAATTATCTATAGTTGTTGAAGATATTGATGATTTAGCAGGATACTTTAGTACGCACGTTTCGCGTATTATGATAAAGTCATGCTATGACAAGCGATATCTAGAAAAATTGAAAAATATAGTTAGCAATAACTCCATTTCGGTAGATGCTCCTAAGGTTTGTCTATTCCATAGAAATAAAAAAAATAAATTAATGGGTGTTATTGAGTTGGGAAGCTTTTCATATAATATTTCAGTACTGGTCAAATTAACAGAGTTTATTAATATTGATGTTCTAAAATAAATTATGAAAAAATTAACAGTATTGATGCCTGTTTATAATGGCAGTTTGGATTGGGTAGAGGGGGCAGTTTCCTCTATACTAAATCAAAGTTTCTATAATTTTCATTTTTTGATTATTAATGACGGATCTAATCATGAAATGACTGAGTTTTTGATGTCTTTACCATCAAGGGATGGCAGGATTAAAATATTAAATAATGATGGGAATAAAGGATTGGTTTATTCGCTCAATCGAGGACTGGAAGCCTGTAATACAGAGTGGATTGCCCGAATGGATGCTGACGATTGGGCGTTTCCTCATAGGTTATGCGTTCAAATGGCTTTTCTGGAACAATCTGAGAAAGTTTCAGTTCTAGGAACGAAGGCAGTATATCTTGAGGATGGGAAATCAGTGCTAAAGAAAAAATTACCACTAACCATGGAAACTATTGCAGCTAGTCTGCCTTTTTATTGTTGTATATGCCATCCTACGGTAATATTAAATAGAAAAGACGTATTGTCAGTTGGTGGATATCCGAATGTAAAGAATGCGGAAGATTATGCTTTATGGTTAGAGTTACTAAAGGCCAAAAATTTTATCTTTAGGAATATAGATTCTGTTTGCTTAAGGTACAGACGAGGCGTTGAGAGAAAAGAATATAGACAAATTCAAGTTGCATCATCAAATAGAGCACAAGAACTTTTCTTTAAACAACATGGGGTTGATATAAATTTAAATGTAACAAATACCAAGGCACAAGAGTTATATAAAAGTATTGTATCTTGTATATTAAATCTGTACCCTGAAGTTGATAGAAAACTTTTAAATATAAATGCATCTAAATTGGTATATGATTTAATTAGAACTAATAGCTGCCCTATGAATTGGAAAATTTTTGAATGCTTAAAATGGAGAGTAACTTACTTGATGAATAAATTATTTTATACTTTATAGTAACTTATGACTAGTCTTAGAAAAATATTTATAAATGGTTTTTCCTGTTTCGGTGGGACAAAATCTGGAAGGCGCGCAATCAGAAATATTCTAGATGCGCTAATCTTAGATCGAAAAAGAGAAAATGATGAAGAGGCATTGCAAGGAGTTCTCTTACGGAAATTAAATCGGGAACTTGGAAATTTCACTATTCGATATAGTAACGATTTTCCAAAAATCGTATGGCAATATTGGGGCCAAGGTAAGGGGACGGAACCAGTAATAATAAAAAAATGCTTTGAGTCGGTTGATAAATTTTTAGAGCCATGTGGGTTTAAAATTATTAGATTAGATAATGATTCCATTTGCAATTATTTAGGTGTTGAATCCTTATTAGAAAATATTGGTTCAAAGAAAGGATTTACATATACTGCATTTTCCGATTTGGCGAGATGCGGACTACTGTATCAATACGGCGGTATCTGGTTGGATGCTTCAATATTTTTATCTGGAATTCCAAAAGTACTTTTAAGTAATAATATGGTATTATTTGAACGTGATAAAAATAGCTCAATAAGAGAAAAAATATTATATATGTCAAGGAATAATTACTTTAGGTGGGGGCGTAATGTTAGGGTTAATTGGTTAAGTAGTGTAATAAAGGCGCCCAAGGAAGATCCATTATTTGGGTTAATGTGGAAAGTGCTTAGTAGATATTGGGAGGAAGAAAGTGAGTACACAAATTATTTTCTAGCTCAAATATTATTTGATTTAATTAAAAATCGAAGTGGAATATTGAATAACTTAATGTATATTATGTGCAATGATTTATATCCTCACCAATTACAGTTTATGTTACAAAATAAAGTTGATGCCAATAAGATTAATAAATTGTTATGTGATACGACGATACATAAATTAACGTATAAACTAGATGATCGTATTTGTAAAGATCAAAATAATGTTTTTAATTATATTTTAAGGATTTAGTATTTTTACGGAAAATTCATTTTTTCATGGTTGGCGATCTATCACATTTTCTTTTATGCCTTATACTTAGTCGTAAAGAAAAAAATATGATTGAGTGTATTCAATTATAGGCTGCCTACACTAAATATGACACCGAACTTAAACAATATCTTGTTTCGTGGAGGAGATTTTTCCCGGAAGCTAAAATTATAGAATGGAATGAAGATAATTTGAAATTCATTGATAATAAATACTATTTAGAAGCTCTTGATACGGAAAATCTCGCTCTCAGTCTTGGTATAACGACGGTCGATAGAAAGCAAGTAGTTGAAATCCTTTAAAGATTTCATTGAAATCCACTTGCTTTTTCTTTCTGTGTAGGGTATAATTTATACCAGTGCAAATTCTCAGTTTAGACCATCATGGCTTTCGATCGTTCCGGCGTTAAGGGC
>ERZ1673741.1544-NODE-1544-length-18823-cov-3.711211_pt1 | contig 18823 bp, 9 predicted proteins | sample MGYA00580209_ERZ1673741 | MGnify/ENA primary metagenome ERZ1673741 (study PRJEB41218, sample SAMN15661754) | gut metagenome | host: Homo sapiens | place: Canada: London | collected 2015-08-20/2019-03-30 | study: EMG produced TPA metagenomics assembly of... | reverse complement strand
TTACATTGGTTAGTAGGCTCCGAATCATTGCTCCACTGATAAAATTCCGCCATCTTCCAAGTTGCTCCATCAACAGCTACCAAAGCTGTCGCTGGTTGATTAGCTGATTTGTAAGGATTATAAATATAGAGCATATCCAATATCTTATTGGGATAAGGATAGCCATAAACTTGATTTACATCCACACGCCATTCAACCGTTTGTGGAAGAACATGGTAATACATAGATTCGGGAAGATCATCCAAATAAGCACTACCATCATGTTCAGCTATATCATCTTCGAAGCCAGTAGAAGAACCGGCATTAGACATTCCTACAGAAAGATAGCGCAAAAAACTATAAACAATTTCCTGTCCATAAAGATTATTACGGACAAGATCTCTCCAGCGCATATTCTCACCCGCAAACTCCCATTTACGTTCATCAAGCACGGCTTTCAAAAAAGTTTCTTTAGAAGAAGCCACCTGAGCAATATAGGCAGAAACAACACTTTGGTCATCGAATGCCCGTGCATGGACTTGACGAAGTGACTCCTGAGCAGTGGCAGTAGGTCCTTCCAACTCATTAACAGCTTCGGCATTCATCAACAAAACATCCGTATAACGCATATAAGGGAAGTTAATACCTGTATTACTGGCACTCAAATTGGTAAACTGTCCCGCATTCGCCCATAATTTAGACCATTTATTATTATGGACAGTATAATCCGCACGAATCATACAAGAATCCTGAGTAGCATTATTAGCACTGTTACCATAATACCAAAGTCCATTAATAAAATCTCGACGCTTATCATTCTCATCGAATGAATAACGGTAAAAAGCACTCAAACGTATATCACCTTTAGATTCTCCCCATACATTCTTACCCAATGTCTTTCCTTCATTAACGGTTGATGTAGGTCCTTGGGAATACCCTGTATTACCTGTAGACTCCTTAGCAAAAGGAATCTCAAAAATAGGATCACCTTTAGCAATAATTTCAAAATTGCTTTCCTTGGTAAAAATATCTTGATAAGAAGTGCCTACAGAGTGTGTCCCCGAAGCAATAACCAGGCTAGTATATTCTTTTACGATTTGATAATACTTCTGATAATCTTCCGGACGTTTCATCACACCATAACTATTTGCATTATTTTTATCCGGATGAAGTGAATAACCTCCGGCAGTCAATGCAATACGTGCAATTAATGCCCAAGCAAACTCCTTAGACGCACGTTCTACTGTTGTTGTTGTAGTAGAAGACATCTTAGGAGCAATATCCTGCAAATCTTCAATAAGTTTATTTTGGATTTCTTCGCGATTCATTACAGGAATCACATAATTATCACCTAATTGTGAGGCTGGCAGGAAAGTGAAAGGAATATCCCCGAACATCACTACCAGATCATGATAAACCATAGCACGAAGACACTTGGCTTCGCCCAACATCTGCATAACAGCGGTATTCTCTTCATTATAAAGCGGACCAGTTTCTACACCCCGGATAAAACGGTTAGCATCTTCAATAGCTTTATAAGAAGCTCTCCAATATTTATCAATTTCGCCACCTTGATCGTCACAATCAAAACGTGCATAGCTATTATGGGTTGCTACATTACCTGTATACATCTGCATATCAACATCACTGTTCAAATTAAAAGTTTTCTGATAGGCACTGCCATAAAGATCACCTACCAAGATAGAAGCATAAACACCGTTCAACGCACGGCTAATTTCTGTTTCTTGGCTGAACACAAAGTCCTCATTGTAACTTGATGGAGAATCCACGTCAAGGAAATCATTGCATGATATTAGAGTCAAAGTTGCTAATCCTATTATTAAAGTATTTTTTAATTTCATGTGCTTTCAAATTTAGAATGTAATATTAGTACCTAGTACAAAACTGCGACTACGTGGGTAACGGTTATAGTCCATACCACAAGTTAATCCTGTCTGAATATCCACTTCAGGATCATAACCCGAATACCCAGTAATAATAAACAAATTAGAGGCTGACACATAAAAACGAGCTTTCGAAATCCCCCATTTAGAAGTCAGATTTCCAGGTAACGTATAGCCAACAGTCAAATCCTGACAACGCAGAAACGATCCATCCTCGATAAAATAGGAATGAGTTATTTTTTTTGTCACATCCGTCGGATTCCAAAGTGTCCTACCTTCGTTTAATTCACGGTACATATCCAACGAACCATCAATATAGTAACATTTGTACAAGCATTCGCCATCACCATCACGGGTATAACGCCAACCTTTGTCGGCAAATGTGGAAAGCACATTGTAGAACTTATTCTTATTGCTTTCGGATGAGGAAAGCTGGTAAGCTGTCGCATTATTCACATCAAAATCAAGCATAAAGTTGAAGTTCATGGCAAAATCAAAACCCTTCCATTGTCCGCTTAATCCAAAACCTCCCTGCACTTTTGGATTGGTATTACCTATAACAGTACGGTCATCTTCTGTGATATATCCGTCACCATTCAAATCCTTGAACTTGACTTTGCCCGGCAGAGTAGCTATGCCTGAATTAGAATCTCCTGAAATCTGATTGATTATTGTTTTTGGATGTTCCACACCGTCTGCATCCATAATAGGTGCATCTTTCGAAGTTCCGTTTTCAGCGGCCGTTGATCCCCAAGGTACTGCTTGCAAGTTATTAGTGGGATCAAAATAGAATTCATCCATTGAATATAAACCATCATATACAAAACCATAAATAAGTCCTACTTGGTCACCCACCTTCAAACAATAATCATTGTAACTTGATTTCCAACGGTTATTCTGATCCCAAATCACATTGTCTGTACCATTTAATTTATCAACTTTCATTTTATTCATACCTAAAGAAAGATTTGCGGAAAGCACATAATCCCTGCCACTGAGAATATCTCCTGATATAGTTAATTCAACCCCTTTATTAGTTACTTGTCCAATATTTTGCATCTGACTTACATAACCAGTTGCTGAAGGAATGTCCGATTTATAAAGTAAATCTTTCGTCGTATTCCAATAAATCTCCGGAGTAACAGTGAGACGACCATTAAAAAGCGTGATATCAGCAGCAAGATTACGAGTTAATGTAGTTTCCCATTTAATATTTTTATTGGCAAAAGTAGTACCCCCTTGATTACCATACCATTGCTCTCCAAACTGAGTTGCTTCTCCAAATCCAGGTCCGCCGGTAGAATTAACAGTATATAAATAACGCCACATATCATCACTGATACGATTATTTCCTGCCAACCCTATAGCTGCACGAAGTTTTAACTGATCAATCCATTTTATATCTTCCATAAACTTTTCTTCTGAAAGCACCCAAGCACCTGATACTGAAGGGAAATATCCCCATTGATTACCTGGAGCAAATTTAGTGGAACCATCAGCACGCATAGTTACAGAGAGTAAGTATTTGTGGTTATAGTTATAACTTGCCTGCCCAAAGAAAGAAGCAGTGCGATCTGGAGTCGAAAGTGATGAAGTTGACTCCTGCGGTGTACCGAATCCCATATTATCCCAAGCCTGTCCAGCCTCAAATGCACGTGGGAAATAACGATTCTTTTGGAAGTTCTTCTTATTTTGGCTATGATAAATTTCTTGCCCCAATAACATGGAAAAATTATGCTTATCTTTAATAGAAAAGCCATAAGATGCCGTGTTAGTCCAAATATATTTAAAAGACTGATCTTTCTGAATACTTGCTACAGGCAACGAATTATTTTTTGTACCTTCACCTGTCAAGGCACCCCAAAAACGATATTGATCTTTCCAGTTTAAACTAAGAGTGGCTTCTGTACGAAGCACCAATCCTTTAACAGGCTTCCATTCCAATGAAATAGCATTAGTATAGTTATAAGCATACTTATTCTGTTGATTAATGGCAATATCACTTTTCGGATTAGTATAAGTAAACAATGCTTCTTCATCAGGGTCAGCATAAGAAGGATCTATATATCCAATCCGTTAGTGGGTCTATAACGGAGTACATCAATAATACCGCCTGTACCAATATTATCACCTCCAGCTCCTTGATCACGGCGAAACGTAAATTTAGGATTGATATGCAATGTCAAATTTTTGGTGATATCAATAGCTGTCTTGATATTCAAATTGGTACGGCGCACACCCGACCCCATAATAATACCTTTATCTTCGCTTTGAGTAAGAGAAGCAGTGAAGCGCATCTTATCTGTACCTCCACCAATAGTTACATTAGTAGAATAATTGATAGGATTCTCTCCCATTACCTCATCCTGCCAGTCATGAGTAGGCAAAGAATAATACATATCCAAATCTTGCGGATTGCCAAAATTAGCACGGAAAAATTTGGCATTGCTAGAACGGCTACCATTACACGCCGACCATTCATATTGATAACGTGCAAACTCTGCTGAATTCATTAAATCTAATTTTTTAGACAAATGACTAGTAGACAAATGGGCATTGAAACTTACCTGTATTTTTCCAGCTTTGGCCGATTTAGTAGTAACAACCACTACACCATTACCGCCCTTAGCTCCATAGATTGCCGTGATAGAAGCATCTTTCAATACATCAATAGAAGCAGTGTCTGTAGGAGGAATATCATTGATGTTATCCACCTGAAAACCATCGACAATGTAAAGAGGATCATTGCTCTGGGTCACAGACGTACCTCCACGAACACGAATGTTAATATCTGCCCCTGGAGCACCATCGACCGTAGTTACTTGCACACCAGCTATTTTTCCCTGCAAAGCCACAGCGGCTGAAGTAACTGGTACAGCAGCAATCTTCACACCAGACACGGAACCTACTGAGCCAGTCAGATCTTTACGAGCTCTGCTACTGTAACCCAGCACTACTACCTCTTCAAGCGCTTGTGAATCATCTTGCAGCGTAATTGTCAGTTCTTTTCCGGTAACCGCATCCACTTCTTGCGTTTCGTAACCTACAAAAGAAATAACAATTCTTTTTCCTTTAGACACGGCCAAAGTAAACTTTCCGTCAAAATCAGTTATGGTTCCGTTGGAAGGATTTCCCTTCTCCACAACGGAAGCTCCAATAACGGCTTCACCTGCCGAATCAAGTACAGTACCTTTTACGGTAATGCTCTGAGCAAACATCATCACCGGTATCAGTAACAGCACTGAAAACAGAAGAAGTCTGCTTTTCACTCCTCTTAATTCATTTGTAAATTTCATAATAAAATATTAAGTTAAACAAAAATTTAAAGTCCATTTTTTCCGTGAATGTGAAATAATATAAATCACTATTGTTATTTATATTCTATTCTAAAAGGAAACAATTATAATTTTTATGAGAATAATAGATACTTATTAAAATAGCACACGCATTCTTATAATTTCCGTGTACGCACACAAAACGAGTGAAAAATATTAGATATACAAATTCCCATGCTAAATAAAGCACATCATCAAATACATTAACAGTAATGTTTTCCATTATAATTTAATGTTAGTATTAGAAAATTGGTTTATTTTTATACTATATACGCCACAAATAAAAATAATATTGTTGACTGAACCTAATTTTTGTATTGAAAAAAATTAGTTCAACCAATAATTACAACATAATGAACAAAAAAGACACATTCATCAATGAAAACACGGAATTACATAAAAAAGCAGTGCTATGGACTTGTCCTCCATAACACTGCCACCTCTATTTATCATAACTGACAAACTCCTACAGCTACAAACCTCACTCCTCCTATTTTATCTCATCCCACTTCGGTGGATTCACCTGCATCAAATGACGGACAAAGAAATCATACCGCTTATGTTCGCCAAAATCTTCCCCCATTGTATGATGCGCTCCGGGAATCACGACCAATTCAAAATCTTTATTCGCCTTTATCAATGCATTGACCACCTGCATGGTAGAGGCAGGATCTACATTATCATCCAGTTCTCCCACCACTAACATCAAAGGACGACTCAACAGATGTGCATTTTCCACATTAGACCCTTCCTTATATTGATCTCCTACCGGATAGCCCAACCAAAGTTCATTCCACCAAATCTTATCCATACGGTTATCATGACAACCACAAGCCGAATAAGCCGCTTTATAGAAATCAGGATAAAGCAAAACTGCATTTGTAGATTCCTGACCACCGGCAGAACAACCGTAAATACCTACCCTGTCCACATCCATATAAGGATATTTCCGTGCAGCCGCCTTAATCCAAGCAATATGGTCCGGCAGACCGGCATCTTTCAAATTCTTATAACATACATTCTCAAAAGCACGCGAACGGAAAGAAGTTCCCATTCCATCGACCATTACGACGATAAAACCAAGTTCGGCCAAGGAAGTCATATTCCAGTCATAAGGACGGAAAGTCTTCGGAACATACTGGTCTCCGGGACCCTGATAAATGTATTCGATAACCGGATATTTCTTGTTCGGGTCAAAGTTGGTGGGGCGGGCAATCAATCCCCACATATCCGTCTTGCCGTCCCGCCCTTTGGCAACAAACACCTCCGGAGCTTTCCAGCCTTCGGCCTCCAAAAGAGTTATATCGGCTGTTTCCAACGGCATCACCACTTTGCCATCCCTGGCACTACGTAACACAGCGACGGGAACCTTGTCCACCATAGAATAAACATCTACCAAATACTTCATATCTCCCGAAAACCAGGCACGGTGCATCCCTTCTTCGGGAGTAAGACAGGTAAGACCTTTGCCATCAAAACCAATGCGGTAATAACGGATGAGATAGGGGTCCTCACCGGCTTCCATACCATTTGCCGAGAAATAGATCTGACGGTTATCCTCATCTACCCGAAGCACTTCGCGTACATACCACTCTCCTTTAGTAATTTGATAATCGGGCTGTGCGGTAATACGGTTGTACATATAAAGATGATTCCAATTGTCACGCTCACTCATCCATATCATCTGCTTGCCGTCTTTTAAGTCATGACGGAAATGACGGGTATAATTCACATATGTATCGCTGGTTTCTTCTACCAACGGGCGCACTTTTCCCGTTTCGGCAGAAAGTTCAAGTACTCTGTACACCTGATGTCCGCGCTGGTTATATTCAAAAGTCACGGCACGGCTGTCGGGATTCCATTCGGGACCATATACTTCATATTGCCGGTCGAACAATTCGGTAGAAGGAATAATGCTTCGTCCGCTTTCCACTTCATAGATGCAGGGCACTTTAAAAGGAAGTTCGTCTCCCGGCTTCGCATACTCCTGTTTGTGAAGCTTGGGCTGAAGCTGGTCAGCCGGAGAAGATTCCACATAATAAACATAGCGCTTTTCCACCGGACGGATCTTGCAGGAAGCCACCTTCTTACTGTCCGGTGACCAGCGGATGTAGGCTGAATAATAATTACCCAGTGTCCCGTCCAAGCTCAGTTGCTTTTCTTTTCCGGTAGCCACCTCCTTTACATAGATATTCTGATTTTTAATAAATGCGATCCATTTACCATCAGGAGACGGAACCGGTGATGCCGTCTTCTCATCATCCACCTCCATCCAATGCTTTTGCCTGATAAGGAGGGGAACCGCACCTTCATTGACCAGCTGATTTTTCCGGGACGCATACATCCAACGTTGATTATTAAACACAAAGCGCAGCGTATCCAATCCCTTACTGACCGACAAATGCCCCAATGCAAGAGCTTCCGGCTTGACCTCTTTTCCGGATGCAGCACCCAACGCCTTTGCCAAACGATGAGAATCAAACAATTCTTTTCTAGCTTTCTTATCCGCATCTACAGATACATACAGGCGGCCGTCCGGCGTATTCCGCACATACCAGAATTGATGCGTACCCTCTATCCATTGCGGATTGACATTGGAATAGAAAACTTTATCCGCACTGAACTTCTCTTTCAATGCATAAGCACGCCGATAATCATCAGCCGTACCTTGAGCGACAGCCATGCCCCCACTAAGGAACATGGCTACCAGCCAACCTAACTTACCAACCTTCATTTTGAATTATTCTATTTCACTTCCCATTCAAACAAACCCGATGAATTATCGGCCGGCTGAACAATCTCCAGTTTTACCGCTTTTGTCTTTACCGGGTCAAAATTGACTGTATTCCCCGTACCTTTTTCCACTCCATACTTATCCGCTCCACTCACCGGTTGCCACTGGCCTTGTGCATCTTTATAGTACATCTTCCAACTTTGCGGTATGCGGCATCCTCCCCAAGGAGCATCATCATACCAATATACGGTAGCACTGGAAACAGTCGCTTCGGACGGGAACTCGTAGGATATCCATTCCGTAGTTCCCTGTTTGGGCCACCAATGGTAATAGGGTACGGAACGGTCATTCTCATCTTTCGGCACCAGACGGTCATTAATGGCGGAGATGGATTTCACCTTATGCGAAGCATCCACTTTGCTTTCCGATGCCAGCGTAGCAGGCATAGTCGGACGGGAAGCACTTAATTCCTGAGGCAACCACACTGCCATAGCACCTGCACCGCGGTGTGCCCAAGCATAGTAAGGGATCAACGTCAGCTTTACATCAGTAGCCGTCAGACGACCTCTGTCGTCATAGCCCAGAATCTGCGCATCCGTCTTCAACTGGTTAATGCCATAGAGCAAATCCGGTTTTTCAACCACCTCGAATTGAGGAGTGCGGTTCATAAACACGCTCAGCACATCAAAATCATTATCCGGCCATTCCGCACAATAAACGATCGGACCACGCTCCACGGCTATACGTCCACGATCTGCCTCCACTTTATTATTGGCTTTCACCGTACGAGGCTCCATATCGAAATGAACGGCTACTTTATCTCCTTTTTTCCAACGGCGGTCTATGCAGAAATAACCGTCCTTCAGTTCACTCTGTACCGGTTCTCCATTTACTTTCACTGTATAGCTCAAACGCTTTCCATCCGAATAAGTGTACAGGTCACTGGGAACTACCTGATTACGCACCCATCCCGGAATACGGATTTTCATTGTAAACTGTCCGGCATTGTTCTTGTTGACACCGATAGTGACATCACCGTTCCAAGGATAATGAGTAGCCTGCTCCAAAGAAACAGCCTTGCCCTCTACCTTCAAGTTCGAAGTATTGGACATGAACAGATTAACATACACGTCCTTACCTTTCACCGCATACACATATCCCGGCAAGGAAGGAATGAAACGACAGATATTGGACGGACAACAGGCACAGCCGAACCAAGGCTGGCGCTGGTGCTGCCCGATGCTTTCCAACGGATTAGGATAGAAGAACCCGCCACCATCCAGGGACACGCCCGAAATAAGACCATTATATAAAGTACGTTCCAGCACATCATAATATTTTGCCTCACCATGAAGCAGGAACAAGCGGTAGTTGACATACACATTACCGATAGCCGCGCAAGTCTCGCAATAAGCTGACATATTGGGCAGTTCATAGTTCTTGCCAAAAGCCTCCCCATTGCTGGTGGCGCCGATGCCGCCGGTAATATAATATTTCTTGCCCACAATGTTGTCCCAAATACGGTCTATGGCATGGATATAAGCCGTATCCCCTGTCAGTGCGGCCACATCTGCCATGCCTGCATACATATAAGCGGCACGGACAGCATGTCCCACGGCCTCATCCTGCTCCACTACCGGCTTGTGCGCCTGACTGTATTCATCCGTACGGGTAGTATGTCCGCGCTGGTCCAAAAAGAATTTGGCTTGATCCAAATATTTCTGTTGCCCTGTTACCAAGCACAGTTTGGCAAGGGCCATTTCGGCAATCTGATGTCCCGGCACACGGATTTGTTGCCCTTCGCCCGTACCTATCTCCCGGCATACACAGTCGGCATAACGGATAGCGATATCAAGGAAATTACGTTTTCCGGTAGCCTGGTAATGCGCAATAGCACCTTCTACCATGTGTCCCAAATTATAAAACTCATGACTCAGTTCCTCCACCTTCTCCCACCGTTTGCTTCCTGCCCACTCATGCGGATGTTTGGGATTCATGGTACGCGAAGTATAGAGATAACCATCCGGTTCCTGTGCCGCAGCGACAATAACCAGCACACTATCAATATACTTAGCCAGTCTTTTGTCCGGATAGGTCTGTAACAGATAACTGGCACCTTCTATCGTTTTGTACACATCGGTATCATCAAAAGCCAGTCCGCCTACTTTAATGGTATCACTGGGATGGGCGGCATTGACAAAGTTAGTATAACGTCCTGTTTCCTCACATTTACTGAACGCCAGAGGAATCGTTACTTCACGGCTGGCATTCAACCGTTGCCCCCAGAATGAATCGGTTACTTTCACCGAAGTGAAAGGTACGGGGTCGATAGGATAGCCGTGCGACTGATTTTTTACTTGCGCTGTTCCGCCTGCTACGGTAGCAGTCAACAGAGCAGTGACTAAAAGTTTCTTCATGGTTCTATCATTTAATTGTTTATCATAGTTTTTGCAAAAATACATATTCCGGTCATAGGAAAAGGGTGAATCACTCTTTCAACGGCAAATATTCATCCCATAATTTCAATGAGTGCAGATAACCGGTAAAGGGCCAGTCTCCTTCGGCATTGCGTCCCAATGTGATGAATTGTGACGGTTTCACCAGCAACTGGATATCTTTTTCACTGACTAATTTTCCATTGATATAAACCTGTTCCATCCGCCCATCAAAGCAGATATAGATGTGCTGCCACTTTCCTGCCAATTCCTTCATGTCCTTATATCCTGCATCTTCATACCAGCCATAGTGATTGATTACTCCACAACGAGGCTCCGTGCCGTTGACCAACATGATTTTCTCCAATTCATCATGCGAGGTAGTAAAATCGGCCACACATTCATTTTCACTAATGGAATCATTCAGTACCCACGCCTCCAAGGTATAAGGAGCATTATCCTGCAAAGTGGCAGGAAGCATAAAACTGGAAGTATAGACCTGAGTACCCTCAAAATGAAATGCCTTTTTCCCTTTCACTTCTTTCACAACGAGAGGTAATTTCCGGGCTTCAAAATACCCTTTTACTCCTCGGTTTTCCAGATAAGGAACCGTATCGTTCACTACAAAATCATCGGCAGAAAGACTGACCACCAGCCCATGTTTCTGCTGATCAGCTACAGGCAGACGCACGATATCCGTTTCCGCATCGTATGCCTTTTCCGCCGCTTCCTGTTTCCAATTGTAGTAACGGAAATTGGTAATGACCAAAGGTTCGGTGGAACTATGCAGCGTAATCGCTCCTGATGAAAGACACGACCCCGCTTCATAACTCTGCCATTTACCTGACCTGTAAACCAACCCACTAACTGTATGCTCTTTGGACGAGGAGAGTAACGGATGACTATACTCCAATGTAGTTCCCGGTTCCAGTACCAACGCATCACGCCCACCGATGCGCTGTATGCGTGCCGAACCTTCCTTCAAAGTAAAAGCCCCTCCCAGCATCCCTTCATTGTTCTGCCATTCACGACCGTTCCAATCGGCAGCGGTAAGTCCCAGCCATTGTTGCGGAGCCGATGCTTCCACACCCTCAAAGATTTTCAAGTTCCAGACCGCCTCGCCAAATCCGTTCTTCTGTCCTCCGGTAAAGGTAAGGCGGACATAACGAGCCTTCACCTTGCCAAAATCGACCATCGGGCTGCCTGCCAGACGATTATTCCGCTTATCAGCGAAAACAGACCAATGCTTGCCATCGACAGAAGTTTCAATTAAATATTGATAAAATTGTGTGCCATACTCAAATTGAGTCCAGATAGTTTGTATCTGCCGGGCAACACCCAAATCCATTTCTATCCACTCCTGTCCCATTCCACGAGGACGCCATAAAGTTCCGTTATTATCATCTACAGCATATTCGGGACGAAAACCGGCATCATAAAAAGAAGAAGCCCTCACCTTAGCACCCAAAGCCAGATTTTTTGATTTCACTACAGAAGGTGCCAATGCACCTATTCCGTCATGAGTGGGAATAAGGGGTTTAATGCTTCCATCTTCGGCAAACTCCATACGGTCTGCACAAAGCTGACGATGAAATCCGCGGTTGGAATGCGGATTATCATGACGGTGATAGACCATATAATATTCATTGCCTTCTTTCAAAACGCTATGATGTCCCGGTCCATGAATTGTTCCATCGGTATTGGTTTCAAGAATACATCCCCGATAGGTGTACGGCCCCATAGGCTTGTCCGAAGTGGCATACTGCACCCGATAGGTGTGGTCGTGACAGGAACCCGAAGAATACATAAAATAATAGATACCGTTCCGTTTCATCACAAAGGGCGCTTCAAAAAAATCCGTGGCTTCCGTATTTGGAATCAGACGCGTTTCAGTAAAACTCTTCATATCGGAAGCCAGTTTTCCGGCTCCGCAACCGAAACCTTTATAAATCCCCCAAGTCCCCCAATACAAATATACAGAACCATCATCATCCACAAAGGTCTGCCCGTCCAATGTAATGGCATTCGTCACAAAACGGTCGGGAACAAGAACAGCCTCACTTTCACCCAATATATTTTTCCAAGGACCGCGCGGCGTTTCACTGACCCCGCAATGAATCATACAGGGCTGACAATAAAAATAATAATAATTCCCATCCGTATGTTTCATCACATCGGGAGCCCATATCCAATGACTGTCCGGCCAGTTCATGGGCATTAACGTCCAGTTTACAAAATCCTTGCTGGTCCACACCTGTGCAGGACCGAAACCGGCCCCACTGCCATCCGTAGTGGCATACATATAATACGTATCGCCAAACTTCTTCACCGTGGGATCGGCAAAATATCCGGGAATAATGGGATTCCCCGTACCCGAAGCATTAAAAGGCTTCTGAGCAAAGCCTGTAGCAGCTCCCAACAATAAGGAAGCAACAACCAATCGTATCTTATTCATCTCTATATAGCAAAATTCTATTTGTCCCTGCGACGCTTATTCATGCACCACATTATGAATGGGAATTTCTATCTCATAAAAATATTCCTGCAACAACCGGTACATATCCGGATCATACGTCTTCAGTTTCGTGCGGCGGTTCACCCAGTTATGAACTCCGTTTGCAGGTTCGGCATAGCGGTTACAGTTAAAGAAAGACTGTACGCACTCGGCAAAGTATTCCTCTTTATTGCTCACTGCATACGTCTTTTCCCACAGCCCTTTCCGGATTGCATTCTGACGAAGTGCCTCCAAACGCTCATTAAAGTCTGGCTCCACTCCCACTATACCTACCGTATGAATAAGGTGAGCGAACTCATGAATCAGGATATTCTCACCTACATATTTATCCTGCGGCAATGCCAGCAGATTCTCTTCTCCGCAACTGGATGAAAATTCATCTTCCGGTGCTCCGCCAAAACCACGGGCACGCCAGTTCCAATATTTAATGCTGTCCTCACAATTGCAGATATGGGCAAACTCCGGCAAATCGCAAGTTTCCTCATCTTTACCGATTATCATGACGTGGCAGCCTTTCTTCACCATGTGTGCCTTCACATCCGGACGTTTTGCCAACATCAAACTGATGATATCACAAGCTTTCAATAAGGCCTCATCGCTCACCTTTCCGGAAGAGGTGACATACAGACCTTCTGTTTCTATGTATTTCTGATAGAAAGAAGGAATATTTTTCCCTTCAGGAATACCGGTAACCTGCCCGTGAACCGGACAAAGCTCCAACTTCATGGCGAATCCGCCACCCGATGCCAGATGCAAAGTCAACCGGCTGTCCTTATCAATCCGGATGGTTTCCTTGCGATAGTCCTCGGCCTGCTTATTGGCATTCACACCGTCTTTAAACAAAACAGCCGTATAAGACATTCCTTCGGGAAGGAAAGAGAAATCGAGCTGCACATCACGTTCATCCCAATTGGTCATACCGCCGATATACCAGTTCACATCCTTCTTACGCACCGTTACAATATATTTTCCCAACTCGCCCGAAGCAATAAAAGTAGAATCCACCTCCACAGGCAGAGAAGCTATGAAATCCACACATTCCTGCTCATTCAGATAGTTGGTAGGCGCATCACACAACATGGTAAAAGGAGAATCGTGTACAATATAGGCAGCCAGCTGATGACACCGGGTTCCCATGCTGGCCGGTGTGTAATACATGGCGCGCCAATCTGCCTTCGTGGCATTGCGCATAGCTCCCGGCGTATAATCCACCGGTCCCGCCATCATACGGATATAGGGGAAAGTAACATCATAAAGAGGCATATTATTCTTGATATCCGTCCATTTCACCTCTTCCATGCCGAACACGCTTTCAAAATTGATAATATGAGGGTAGGTACGGTTGATACCTGTCGGTTTGTAAATGCCGTGCAGATCAAGGGTTAATTTATATCGGGCCGTCATCTCAGCGATGCGATACACCATTTCGACGGCAGTCTGATCATCACGATCCAGGAAATCCACCTTAAAACCTTTGATTCCCATATCCGCATATTTCTTACAAGCTGCTTCCAACTGGCTGTCGAGTACATTAAACACCGTCCAAAGCACTATTTCCACCCCTTTGGATTTGCCGTATGCTATCAGTTCCGGCAAATCAAGTTCGGGAATAACGGTCAGCATATCACCACTTTTCGGGGCATACCATCCTTCATCCAACACAATAAACTCCAATCCGTTCCGGCTGGCGAAATCGATATAATATTTATACGTATCCATGTTGATACCGGCTTTAAACGGCACTCCTTTCAGATTCCAGTCATTCCACCAATCCCATGCCACTTTGCCTGTCTTTATCCATGAGGTATCACCGATACGGTTGGGAGAAGCCAGGGCATAGACCAGGTTGTTGACCGGCATATCCGTATCCTTCTCCGTAATGGCCAACACACGCCACGGATAGGAACGGGAGCCACGGCTACGGGATATAAAATCGGTAGTTTCAGTTACATATTCCTGCTTCCGCCAAGGATAAAAGTCTGTTTTAGCCGGATAAGGAGCAAAGACACCTTTCAATCCATACTTTCCCTGCTGTGACTGCACAAACATGCCCGGATAAGCTTCCAAATCTGACTCCAACAGGGTCAGTTTTACGCTGCCGCAATCCACGGTAACCGGAAGAAAAGCCAGTTTAGGCTGTGCTTTTGACAGAGGAGTGATGTCATATACATTCTGATAAGCCATCGCCATCGGTTTTTTATCATTGGTGGTATAAGGAAGATAAGCCGTATAATCTTCCTTAAAATTAAACTCGGCCTGTTCCTCCTTTATAATGATATCCGAAGATTGTGTGGTATAGAATCGATAGGCGACTCCCTCATTGTATGCACGGAAGATGATTCCGAACCCGCCTTTCAGCTTCAAGTCGAGTTCGTTGCCTGTTGCAACGAACTCCTTGAAACGATAAAAAGGTGATTCTATGTTATCCTTTATCTTTCTCCTTCTTTCCCCTGTGATACGGGGAGTTTTACCTACTATAGTTCCGTTTTCCAGAACCAAACCTATATTAGAGTGTGAGAGAATTGTATCATTTCCATGCATCACTTGGTAGGCCAGTTCGTTTCCGGCGCTGATTTCCACTTTCAATGTTCCATCGGGTGAAGAGAGTACATATTTCTTTTCCTTGGCTGCAAGTGAAGCATTTCCAATCAATAAAAGCAAAGATAAAATTGCAAAACAGAGTTTCTTGTTGTTTTTCATAATCTATCGGTTGTATACGTTGTCCACTTGCAAAGTAAAATAAAAAAATTACAAGAAAGGGAAGATATAATATAATGTAATGGCAGAATCGTCCAATAAATCTCATTTTATGGATTTGACAGTTAGGCGGTTGTACTATTCTTCCATTCGTTTAGACTATTTTTTTATCCTCTTGGAGGTGTACGATGTAAACAGCTATTAAAATTGCATATTCAACACAATAGTCGCTTTATACTGTACACCATTTCTGGTATATATCAGAGTAGGTTTCAACATATATTTCTGGCCGGCAACACTTACTCCTTTCCGGTGTCCGTATGTCATGGTCAGTCCACTGAATTCTACATAGACCGGTGCCGTATCACCCCAGTTGCCTACGTTGCCATTGGCTTCACACCAAAATCCGTTATTGGCAGTAGAAGTGTAAGCAAAAGTGCCGTCAGTCTGACTGAGTGCGATAACCACTTTGTCCTCGGCAGGTTCTGTACCTACACTGGCCAGTTTACTTTCCAACACGGCAGGCTTCATGACAAACGCCTGTGCCAAATCTTTATTTGTTTTCAGGTCCACCGTTCCTTGTGGATAATCCTCGGAACCGGCATTGCACTTCACATCGAATGTCAATGTAATATCTTTAGGCATAGCCGTCTCGTCAATAGAGAAATTGCCAAGCAAGTCCGTTCCTTCAAACTTTACTTTGTAAGGCCATTGCTCATCGTCAGTCTCATCATCATTCCATGGATGTGACTTATACTGAACGGGAGCGCCCATTACCACTAGGCATAATTTTTCTGTTCCGATCGGTATCGTATAAGAAACCACTCCTGCATTTTCCTTATTCATAGATGCGTATTGTGGAGCTCCATTCACAATAGCCACAAATCCATATCGCCATCCGGCTGCCGTATTGCCACCATTATTGTTGTAAGCGGTAGCCGTACCTGCCACATTGCCGTCGGCATCCAATGTCGTTCCCGGATCCTCTTCTGCCAAAGCACATCCCACAGCCAGTCCGGCAAAATTCGCCTTGACCGTTGTTCCGGCTTCGGGAACGTTCAATAGAATGATATTGAATCCAGTAGTGCCCGGACAGCTGGCATAGCCTACCTGATAATATCCTCCGGCTGCATCATACATTTTCGTTGTATAATTGCAAGCGGTCTCTGTGACATAATTCCGCACCACGTCCATATCATAAGTCACCATACGGGTAGCGTAGCCATAAAGTTCCGTATAAAGTGTTTGCAAGTCATTGTTACAGTACAGACGCTGATAAGTCATGAGCGGATCTTCCGGATAGCGCGACTGTGTCCAGACATTCCCTACCACATCGACTCCATGTTTCTGCGCCCAGTAATATTGCAACCAATAACTGGCATAACGCATCCATTCATGATTGAAATGGCGATGGTAATTGGCTTTCCACACATCTACATGGTAACCGAACAGCTCCGCCGGATAATCTTGGAACGACTGCCATTGCGCACATTGTTCCCAAAAGCCATTTCCACCTTCACCACTCGACCCATAACCGTATCTGAATCCTACTTGCGAAAAGTCCGCCTCTCCGTTCAACATCTTGTCACAACTTACCTGATACTGGAAACTATGTCCTATTTCGTGCGCAATGGTAGAACCTACCGGTTGGCAGGTGCTGGGATTTACCCACAATGCACCGATTGTATTGTCGTAACCGGAACCTGTAGCAAGCCACTCAGTCTGATACAGCAAGTAAATCTCCATCTTATATTTATCCAGAAAAGACTTGTTTTGCCCAGTGTCAGCAAACTTCAAGGTTTCGATATTTGTCCGGTAGAATTGTTCGGCCTTTGCCAATAAATCATCAATGTCTACACGCAATACCTCCGGCACTGACTCTGCTCCCGGATCGTTGCCGAACCCCGGTTCCCAAAACACGAAGAAATGCTCGCTTTGCTTCATGCGCCACCATGACCAGCGCGCATCACTGCGAAGCATATTCATATTACTAAACTCAATAGGTTTGTAATATTTATCAAAATCTTTGATATCAGCCGAATTCAAGGTTAACACAGCATTGGGATTAGCTTCCTGGCGGATATGGACGGTTACTTCGGATTCTCCGCATACTATGACAAGAGTTGCTTCCCGATAGTTTTCGCTATCATTCTTCTGCAACAACATGGGCAATGAAATTTCGCCTGCCTCACCTTCATATCGGGGCAGTTTAATCCAAGTGCAACTGGAATCGGTGGCACGGCTGGTTACATCTTCTACAGTGGCTGTCCAAGGACCGGTAGCGGAGAACTTTACGGAAGCTTCTGTCTCATCCCAAAATAGTGTTTTGCTTTGCTGACTGCTGTCTAGGGTGAGCTGGAGGATAATACTTTCATCCTCGCTGTCACTGCAACTGCTGAAGGCAATAAAGAAACAGCAAAAAATGGATAAAGCAAATAGTAATTCTTTGCACAATAATTTCTTCATAATTATAGCTTTTATTGGAGTCCCATTTAAATGCCTGCGGTAAAGTCAATATTTACCCCATTACCACTAACACATATATAAAGTTTTTGATGGTCATTCGTTTCAGCTAAAACATTTATAAAGCTAAAATATCCTAATAAAGTCACTAAAAGACTTCTTAATAATAATATTTTCACACATTTGTTTTTCTGAATTTACTAAATAAAAAAGAGAAACCAATATCCATTATAGATACTGATTTCCCTCGATAAAATATTATTCCAACGTTGCTTTAACAATAAACTCTACGAATTTACTATTATCCTCCTTAAGCGCATATACAAAATTTACATTAAAAACAGAACCGGAAGTTGAAGCTGGATTTCGACCTATATTAACCATATCACCATTCTCTTGTGTTTCAACAAACAAAACACTACCAGTCGAACCATCATCACTCCAATTCGTTACTTTTAAATTAGAAGTCAGCCAATAACCTATTCCACTACCACCAGCAGTATAATCACTAGTAGTATTCCATTCACCAGATTCACTATCGACCATATACAGAGCAATCGGGCCTCCCGGTTCTTTGCAAGCGGTAATGAATTCAGATAAAGTCAGCCCCAAACAACTTTCTATCACCTCCTGATAATCTGCAAATTCAATAGAAAATGCAGAATAGTCACCTGCTGGAATAGTATTGGCAACAACAATACGTCCCGGATCAGTAACGGTCACATCAAAAGCAAAACGTACATAATCATCAAAATTTGCAC
>ERZ1673741.1539-NODE-1539-length-18854-cov-4.661684_pt1 | contig 18854 bp, 8 predicted proteins | sample MGYA00580209_ERZ1673741 | MGnify/ENA primary metagenome ERZ1673741 (study PRJEB41218, sample SAMN15661754) | gut metagenome | host: Homo sapiens | place: Canada: London | collected 2015-08-20/2019-03-30 | study: EMG produced TPA metagenomics assembly of... | reverse complement strand
CCCCGATCGAAACAATGTTCTCGCCCAGCGCAACTCCGGTCACGGCACTCTTATTGTAGAAAGCACGGTCTGCAATTCCCGTAACCGGAAGCCCGCGATAGGTATCCGGCACGGTCACCTCACCCGTTGCCGAGCCGAGTCCCGTCACCTCAAACGCCGTTCCCCGGCTGTTCAGCGCAAACACCAGCCCGGTTTCATGCTCCCGGACAAAGTTCAGCGTCTGTGACCATCCGGAGTCCTTCTTTTCCCCGTCGCTTCCGGCAACCGCCCGCACGCGCAGGCTGTAGGAGCCTTCCTCCAGACGTTCCAGGGAATAGCTGTTCTTTCCGGAATCCTTTTCCACCGTTGTTCCGTTTCCGGTAATCTCAACGGTATAGTATGCTGCCCCGCCGACCGCCTTCCACGAAAGGGTCAGCGTAATCGGATCGATCTGCACTCTGCCTGGCGTGGAAAGCGTGTTTCCGCCACACCCGCCAAGCAGAAATGCAAGACCGGCTGCAAGACAGATCAGGATCCACCGAATCTGTTTTTTCATTCCGTTCTCCTTCATTTCGGTCTTTTCCGTTTCAGTCATTTGCCGTTACCGATCCTCGGCTCTTTTTCTTCGACAAACTGCTTCATGCTTTTGCGGTCGCGAAGAATCTCATGCGGCCACTTGAACTTGAACTTCCGCACCGCAACATCGATCAGGACGCACAGAATCGCAAGAATCAGGAACACCATGCGGGGATCCGTGGTCTTGGGGTAGGTCTTTGCAAAGGTTGCGTAGGTTTCAACGGCATCGGTGATCATCTCTCCCCCGCCGTTCGCGGTCAGCTCTGCCAGAAGCCCGGAGCCTTCGTCCGCATCCCGGAACATCCGGTATTCCTCCGAATATGAGAAGGACCTGTACTCCGTCCGCTCGGCAAGTGTTTCGCCGTTTGCATTCATTTTGGTGACGGTAATGCGGTAGATACCGCCGCAGGTAATGGAGAAATCAAAGCCGACCTGGTCGCCCAGCTCCGTAACCGGCACATTGCCGCCGTAAAAGCGGGACGCCGCATCGGACAGCGGCTTGACCGTAACCGTTACGCGCTCACCTTCCCCGAGTGTCGTAAAGACATTCAGCCGCGTGGAGTAGTTTTCCTCCAGCATCCGCAGGATCAGCTCCAGCCGGTCCGGCTCCAGAGAATCGGAAGGAGACAGGCTGTCCGCGATGTTCTCTATGATCATCTGCCCGACCGGATCCTTTACGAAATCCGCCGACCATGCACCGCCGAGATCGGACAGAAAGCTGCCGACCCGACCGGCGCCGAAATCCCATTCGGCATAGATCGGAACAAACTGATACATCAGCGGCACCTTTGCACCGTCCTTGATTTTCGTTCCGTAGTATCCGGTCAGAGAAGGAATGGTCATGGTCGTGTCAATCCCGTTCAGTGCCGTGGACTGATCCCGCACCTTCGGCGTGAAGGTGATTCCTTCTTCAAACTCCTTCAGCGTCACCTCTGCCATGTCACTCTTCGCATACGCCTGCACCCGGTTCATCTCTCCGGACGGAATGTCGTAGAAGTGCCCGTGACCGTATTCCTCAGCCGCTTTTTTCAGTTCCTCCCGGTTTCCGCTGGTCATGTCCAGCGCAAAGATCGACATCGTCGTGCCGTTCTGCCGGTAGTTGTCCTGAATGTATTTGCCGTATGCGTTCTTATCGTTATCGCTCAGCTTGTCCAGGTGATCGGAGGGATTACCGTCGGTCACCAGAACGATATGCCGCCGCTCCACCGGAATCGGCGCAACGGCTCTGCCGGCAAGCTCGATCGCTCCGGAGAACACCGTGCCGCCCGAACCGCCCGAGGTTGTCTTCAGCCCGCGGATCGCATCCAGAATCTTATCCTTCTGCGCAACGGGAAGCACGTTGATCGCCTCGGTCGAGGAGGAATCAAAGGTCGTCACGCCGCAGTAGTCGCGCGGGCTGAGGGAATCGAGAATCTCTTCCGCAGCCTTCAGCGCCGCTTCGAATTTACCCATGCTCATAGAGCCGGAGGCATCGATCACAAGCATCACCGCAAGCGGAGGGGTGTATTCGACCACCTGCACCGGCAGCATCTGCTGAAACAGGGTGCCCTCCATGTCCAGACGGTTGTAGGCGTGCGGAACCAGCGAACCGTTCAGCGTATCGTTCTCTCCGCCGACCGTAAACAGTCCCCCGCCGATGTTATAAACATAGTCATACAGCGTCTGCACGAAATTCTCCGGCATCGTTTCGGCAGTCAGGTCGGCGTTGGAAAGATTCACAAGAAAAACCTCTTCGTAAGCCGACAGCTCCCGCACGTTTCCGGGGATCCGGTCCGCATCGGTGTGAATGTTGAGCACCTGCACCGTATGCGCTTCACCGAGAATCGACTTCAGCGTGTCCGCTTCGCCGCTCCGGCTTTCCAGAATCAGAATGTTTTCCAGCAGCGGAATATTCAGATACGCATGGTAGACGTTATTCTGCTCCACCGTATCGGAGGAATCCAATCCGACCAGCTGAAACTGCAGGTCGTGCACACCGGCTGACTGGAAAACGTGCGAAATCTCCACGGTCTGAATCCCCTTCTCCAGCGAAACGGCATGGGATCCGCTTTTGTAACCCATATCGGTCACATTCAGCGTAGCCGTTTCCGAAGCCTTGAGGTTGGTCTGCACAGTCAGGGTGATCTTTGCCTCCTGACCCGGGATGATCCGGTTTTCCGGCATCTTCACACCCAGAATCTGCATCTCGCTGTGTTCGGCGTTGGCAAGATTCACCGCGTCAACCTTGATCCCCTTTGCCGCCGCCAGCTTGACGGCTGACAGCGCGTTTCCGTCGGTTTGCAGGCCGTCGGACAGGATCAGAATCTTTGCGGTTTTGGGGTTTTCAAACTGCTCTGCCGCAAAAGCGATTGCGCCCGCCAGGTTGGTGGCACTGGTGTCCGGCTCGGCAGCGGCAAGATACTGCCGGTATGCCTCCCGCTTGTCGTAGGAGAGCGGCGCCGCATAGACCGTATCGTAGCCGAAGGTCACCACCCCCAGCTTATAGTTTTTGTCGCAGGCATTGATGACGTCCTGCAGGAAGTCATCCCGCAGCGACTCGTTTTCCGTTCCGCTGTCCGAGCGGTCAACCAGAACGATCAGCTCGTTCTGGCGGTTCGGCAGCTCATAGGTAAAGGTCATACCGGCAACCATCGCCACGCAGAGCACCATTGCCAGCGTATGAGTGACAACCGAAATGATGCGGTTGCGGTTCCGGCGGTATTTTTTGCTCAGCCGGAAAAACGGGAAAAAGCTGAAGAACAGAACCGGGATCAGAAGGAGAAGCAGCCACGGGTGTCCCAATTCAATTTTGAAATCCGACATCGGGAATCTCCTTTCTCATATCGATTTTCTGGAATGCAGCCACCATTCCGCAAACAGGAGGAACAGTGCCGCCGCAGCGATCCACATCAGCAGATCGGTCGTGTGTTCTTCTGTTGTCGACTCCGAACGGAGCACAGGCAGCTCATCAACCGTTTTGGTGATGTTGCTCTCGCTCTGCGGAATATGGACAAAGAACTGCTGCAGCTCGGTTGCGCCCTTCATGTTGGTCTGCATCACGGTATAGTCGCCGGGCTGCGTCAGCACAACCGTTGCCGGCAGGCTGTCAAAGCCCGCTTTCTGGTATCCGGGGCCGTCCAGAATCAGGTCCGTGCCTCTTGCGTTCACGGTAACGCTCTCTCCAACCTCAAAGGCATTCCCCGTCAGGGTCGCCGGGAAGAAATACGAAAACAGATTGTACATCATAACCGGAAAATCGAGGATCACACCAAGGCTGGAGTTGTTCAGGTCCAGCGTCAGGACAACCGTTTTTGCCCGTTCCTCGTTTTTCACCAGCAGGATGGGATCACCGTGATAATAGAGCAGCTCCGCATACCCTTCCGACGAATTGACGCGGCGGTATTTCGCCACGGTAATCCGGTCCGGATTGACATGATTGGTCAGCGGATGCGTCACACCGGAAGCCAGCGTGGAAGAGCTGTCAACCGCCACCGAATCGCCGAACTTCAGGCCGCTGCCGCCGGGTGCCTTGTCCGGGTCAGCCAGCAGGACCACACCGTCGGTCGGCATTTCGTCCGGCATCCGGTGTTCAAAAATATACAGGTCAAACCCTTCTGTTTTTGCGTCCGCAAACGCAACCGTTTTGATATCCAGCGTATAGGTGTTCATCAGCGACTGCCGCATGGAACGCAGCACGCCGGAGAAGAAGTTGTTCAACTGCGTGCTGGCATACTGGATACGCAGCACCGGTTTTTCTCCGCCGTAAACATTGAACGTGTTGTCCTTTTCAAAGCCGTCATCCTCGTCGATATGAACATACATATATTCGAAGCTGACGATCGGTGCATCCGCCGCAAAATCCTCCATGGTGAATTCCATCGTCTTGGTGGAATCTGCGTCGCTGAAGTATTCGGTTTTGGTTGCACTCAGGTTCACTCCGGGGCTGGTCACGGTTCCGTTGCTGTCGGTCTTTTTGTTCACACCGAACAGCTCGCAGGAAACCGCCACCGCTTTGGACCTTCCGTAGCATCCGACATCCACCAGAAAGGAATATGCATTGGTCTGCTCCAGAAGATTCGGAACGCAGTTGAGGACAGCGGCATTCCAGTCATCTGCCGATGCAACATTCACAACCCGGTAGCCGTTCTGATTCATATACTCGGTTGCGGTATAAAGCAGCACCTCGGATTCGGAATTCTGCGTCAGAATGGTTTCCGCCAGCTCGGCGGCACCGTCCAGATCGGCGCTCCCGTATCCGCAGGAGGAACCGCCGCTGCACAGGGCAGCCAGCTTCGCGTTGACATCCGAAAGGCTGTCGGCGGTTGCACGGGACACCAGCAGATAGGCATCCGAATCCGCCACAATCACGCTCAGGGCACCGTCCCCGGCGGAAAGCGTTGTCTCGGCCAGCGCCTTGACCTGTTCCACCGCACGCTCAAACCGGGTCTTTCCGTTGCTCTCCACCATCATGCTGGCAGAGGCATCAATGATCGCCACCTTTTCGTTTTTCGTGGTCGATGTCAGATGCCGGATCACCGGCTGTGCCAGGAGCAAACCGAATGCCGTCAGTGCGAGGAACTGACACAGAAAGATCAGAATGTTTCGCAGCCGGCTGATCGGCACCCGTTTTTTCTGATATTTCAGACTCAGCTTCCAGATATAGGTACTGGAAACCAGCTTTTGCTGATAGTTCGGCTTGATCAGGTAAATAAAGATCAGAATTCCCGATCCAAGCAGACCCAGCAGACCAAGTGGGACAAGTAAACTCATTGCATGATACCTACTTTCAGCAACTCGCCGAACAGCACCCGCTCAATCGGCTCTTTGCTGTTCACCGTAATATAGCCCGTGTCACGTGACGAGCAGAACGACTTCATGTCGGCAAGAAAATCCCGCAGGGCTTCATCGTACGCCGCGAGCATTCCGGATGTAATCTTCAGACGCATATTCCGGCTGTCGAACGGATCGGTTGCCTCCGCGTCCATCAGATTGACGTTTCCGCTGTAGCTGGGATCCAGCTCCTCCGGCGTCAGAACCTGCAGCAGCAGGACCTGGCGGTTCTTATATTGCAGATAATCCATCGCCTTCTTCCAGTTGCTGTCGGTCAGAAAATCCGAAATAATCACCGTCAGACCGTCCCGTGTGCCGGCTTCACAGCCCGTTACGGCGGCGGCAATGTCTGCCCCACCGTCAAATTCGGTCTGCTCCAGCGACGCAATCGCCCGGAAGAACGCCTTCTTGCCGACCAGCACACCGTAGGGATCCTCCGCACGGTCCTCCTTCATCAGCTTGAAGGAGACCTTGTCGGTGTTATGGACAGACAGAAACCCGAGCGCCGCTGCCGCCGCAATTGCGTAGGCAGCTTTGCCCGGATGAACCTTGCCCATTGATGCGGAACAATCCAGGAAGATTTGCGTATGCATCTGTCTTTCGTCGGTGAACAGCTTCAGAAAATATTTCTCAAAGCGACTGTACAGATTCCAGTCAATCCGCCTGATGTCGTCCCCGAGCATATACTCCCGGTAATCGGCAAACTCCACCGTCTGCCCATAGGTTTTTACAAGGTGTTTTCCCCCGAAAAACCCCGAAAGATTCGAGCGCAGGTTGAGCGCACAGGTTTCCAACCGACTGAAAAATGCATCATTCAGATAGGATGTCTTCATTCTGATCGTTTACCGCTTTTGTCCTTGGCAGAAATGCCACGGCAAATAAATCCTTTCTTTGGGTTTGACCGTTCTCCGGCAGCCGTCAGGCTTTTTTGCCGGAGAAAAGTCCCTTCTTGGTCTCCGCCTTTGCAGCGGCTTCTTCTTTTTTCGGGTTCAGGCCGAACCGAGTCCCAACTTCCTCAACGATCATCCTGACGATGGCATCGGGCGCAACGCGGTCTGCAATTGCCTCAAAGTTCAGCTTCATTCTGTGCCGCAGAACGGGGGTGGCAAGCGCATTCACATCGCAGTAAGCCACATTGAACCGGCCGTTCATCAGCGCCTTGACCTTTGCCGCAGAGATCAGTGCCTGACCTGCACGCGGGCTGGCTCCAAGACGCACGTATTTTTTCGCAGCCTCGGACGCACAGTCGCTGTTCGGATGCGTTGCCGAGCAGAGCGTCATGGCATACCGCATCACTTCCTCGGCAATCGGCACCTGATTGGCGGTCTCGCGCATTTTCAGCAGCTCCTCACCGCTGCAGACCGGCTCCGAGACTTCTTCCATCGTTTTCTGCGTCATATCCACAATTGCCATCAGCTCATCCAGCCCCGGGTTCGGAACGATCAGGTTGAACATGAAGCGGTCCATCTGCGCTTCCGGCAGCGGATAGGTGCCGTCCTGCTCGATCGGGTTCTGCGTGGCAAGCACGAAGAACGGCTCCTTCATTTTCCGGGAAACACCCATCACGGTAACCGTGTGCTCCTGCATCGCCTCCAGAAGTGCGGACTGCGTCTTCGGGGTGGCACGGTTGATTTCATCGGCAAGCACGATGTTGCTGAAGATCGGACCGGGCTGGAACTGGAACTGCGAGTTTCCGTCCTCCCCCTTGACAATGATGTTGGTACCGGTCACGTCCGCAGGCATCAGGTCCGGAGTGAACTGAATCCGGGAGAACGGCATATCAAACACACGGCCGAGTGTACGGACCAAACGGGTTTTTCCGACGCCGGGAACGCCCTCAAGCAGCACGTTGCCGCCTGCGATCATGGCAATCACGGTTCCCTCCACAACTTCCTGCTGACCGATCACGTCGCGACGGATCTGGGTGAAAATATTCTCGCAGTTCTCGCTGAACTGCCGGATGCTTTCCTCTGTGATCATGTTATAGTCTTCCTTTTCTCAGTGTTACGGGCATCGGCAAGCGCTCAGATGCTACCGTAGTATTTTTCGATGAAATCCTTCAGATAAACCGGCAGCTCGCCGCCGTTGCGGATGATCTCCATAGCCTGGTCGTAATAGGTATCGTACACATCGCGGTAATCGGTTTTGCCGTCGATAACCTGGTTGCCCTCGGTCCATCCGCCGCCGGCGCCGTCACCGCGGCCGTTTCCTTTTCCGCCGCCTTCCTGACCGCCGTTGCCGGAGCCGCTGCCTTCGCCCTTGTCGCCTTCTCCCTGACCTTCGCCGCCCTCTCCACCGCTGGAACCGGCAGAGGAGGAGCCATCGGTCTTGCTGTCATCCGGGACATCCGGGTTGGTGTCGGCTTCCTTGTCGTCGCCCGAAGAGCCATCGTCGTCGTCTTCGCTTCCGTCCCCGATCTCCTCAAAGATCGCACTGACCTCCAGGTCATCGCTCAGACCGCAGTCCGTGCGCTCCGGATTCTTGATTCCGTCGCTCCATTTGACGAAAATCCATCCGTCCTGCGGCACCGCCACAACGGTCTGGGCATCACCGCCGGCAAGAACCGTCTGATCCGTCTCTCCCATAATGTCCCCTTCCCCTTCGGAGAGGTAGGTTACGGTGAAGAAGGTATCCTTGCGGTCATTCGACGGGAGAATATCCGGGGATGGGATCACACCGGATCCGGTCAGCCCCATAACGGTCGTCATGCCTGCTCCCATCAGCAGCGCCACGCAGAGCGCCACCACAGCGCCTGCCTTCAGATTGAGCAGCGGAAAGCCCGCGCGAACCTGCTCCGGCTTCACGCTCTTCACCTTTTCACGGGTGTCCTCGCGCTGCATCCGGGCGATGTAGGAATCATCCCCCATCAGCCCCAGCATGGTAACCGTCCGTTCGTCCAACCCCATCCGGTCAATCCGGCGTGCAACCGTCTGCTCGGTCGGGCGGAATTTCAGAACAAACAGCAAAATTGCGCCGATCAGGAAAGCGCCCCCTCCAATGGCAAGCGGCACCCAGATCCGTGTAAAATTCAGCAGCCAGCAAACCAATGCCGACGCAAAAATTGCGCCAGAACCGATCATCAGACCGAAGCAGATGGCTTCAAGCACCCCTTCGCACACCATGCGCCGGTGATATTTCCTGAACAAAAGATTCTTTTCCAACATTGTTTGTCTCCTCCTTTCGTGCAGAAGTGACTGATTGTGTATATTTCAATCAATACTTGCAAGGAATTTGAAAATTTTATTGTTTTCCATAAAACAACAGTAGCATTCGCCGGGGTTTCCCCCAGCGAATGCTGATGTCTGCCTCATAGAGTCAGTTTGTTATCGTTATTCACCCGTGTAGCTATAAACAACGGTTGCATCGCAGTATCTGAGCCAACGGTAATCGAAGGTATCCGGAACGGCGTTTTCCGCAAACGACACGCAGATTGTCTGCGTAGTCTGCCACCTGTAGAATGCCTGGTTCCCGATGTAGGTAACGGATGCGGGGATTACCAGCTTCGTCAGAGCCTTGCAGTTGTAGAACGCCTTGCTTCCGATTTCGGTTACCGATGCCGGCAGGACCAGCTCCTTCAGAGAGGTGCAATTGTAGAACGCATTGTTTCCGATCGACACCGTGTTATCCGGCAGAGAAACGGATTCCAGATTCCTTGCACCGTAGAAGATATAGGAGGCAAGCGTCAGCGGCTTGGTGCGTCCCGCTTCGAAAGTCACGGTCTTGAGTGCGCTGCCGCTGAAGGGACCTTCCTCACCGATGCAGGTCAGAAGGCTGACCTCCTTCGGGATCTTCAGCTCGGTCAGGCCCGACGGAATCCATGCAAGCACCCACCCTGACTCTGCGTCATTGTAGTAAATCACGCCGTCGCCGAAGAAGGACTTGCAATCCTTGTTGTCGGGAGAAACCGTAACGGTTTTCAGAGTACCGCCTGCTTTGCGCTCCGACAGAAGCTCAAAGAACGCAGCCGGCGTCATCGAAGACGGAATCGTTGCAGGAATGACATATTCCTCAACCGTCTCCGGGAAGAACAGGATCGTGGTCATCCCGGCATCGTACAGCACGCCGTTTGCATCGAACAGGAACGAGGTGTTGCCTTCTTCGATTTCGATCGAATCAAAGGTATAATCCGTAAAGAAGTTTTCCGGCAGTTTCTTCGTTCCCGCAGGAATCGTGTAGGTCGTTTTGGAGGACGGGAACAGTACGATGTTCCAATCCAGATCGTAAACAACGCCGTCACGCTCGCGGAAGGACTGGTTTGCAGGGTCGACCTTGAAGCCGTCAATTGCTTCGCAAGAGGAGAACGCGCTCGAATCAATGGAGGTCACCGTTGCAGGAACCGTGAACGCCGTCAGTGCATAGCAGTTTCCGAACACGCCGGACGGCAGGGTCTTGATACCGGAGCCGAGCGTCACCGAAACCAGTTCCTCGCACCCGTAGAACGCATGCGCCCCAAGAGAGGTCACCGTTGCGGGAATGGTCAGAGTAGTCAGCTTGGTGTACTGGAATGCATATTCGCCGACGGAGGCAACGGAGGACGGGAAGGTAAAGGATTCCAGCGCCGTTTCGGAGAACGCATAGTTGCCGATCTTGGTCAGCTTGCTGCCTTCCTCAAAGGTTACCCGTTTCAGAGAGGAGCACTCGCTGAACAGTCCGTAATACTTGCTGGTACCGAACAGCTCTGTGCCGCGGTTCGGAATCTCGGTCAGGCTTGCGGGCAGCTCAATGCTCTCCAGCCCGGTGCAGCCCTGGAAGGTGCCGACATACAGAACCTGAATCACGGAATTTCTTGCAAAGTTCACGTTCTTCAGTCCGTAGCAATCCTCAAATGCAAAGATTCCGAGAGTCTGCAGCGTCGACGGCAGGTTTACGGTCACAAGCGAAGAGGATTCCTTGAATGCCTCTCTGCCAACCGAAATCAGTCCCTCCGGCAGCGTTACGGTGATGAGCGAATAGCAGTTTGCAAACGCGCTGTCACCGATCTCACGCAGGCTTGTGGGAAGTACAACGGCACTCAGCTTTGTGCCGGTAAATGCTCTGTTACCGATTGCCGAAAGCTTGCTGTTATCCTCAAAGGTCAGGGATGCAAGAGAAGAATAAGCGAATGCGGAATCATCGATCGCAACGGTTCTTGCCGGAATCTCGATCGTGGAAACTCCCGTATAGGAGAACGCCTGATAACCGATTACAAGTGCCTCGGTTCCGCCCTTGGTAAAGGTGACGGAGGTCAGCGATCTGCAGCTCTGGAATGCATTTCTGCCAACCAGCTTCAGAGAAGCGGGCAGCGTTACGCTTTGCAGATTCCTGTTTCCGTTGAACGCGACGTCAGCAAAGGTCTCGGTTCCCTCGGGAACGCTGTAGGACGTGTCGGTACGGGTGGGAAGATAGTAAACCAGCGTCTTTCCGTCTTTGGAGAAGAGCACGCCGTCAATCGACCGGAACTGTTTGTTCTGCGCGCTGACATTCAGATTCTGAAGCGCCTGGCAGTTATTCACCACGGAGGATTCAAACGAGTTCAGCGCCGCAGGAAGCGTAAGAGACGTCAGCTTTGCGCAGGACATGAACGCATCCTCACCGATGGATGCAACCGTATCCGGCAGCACGATCTCGGTAATTGCCGTAAAGCAGAATGCCCGTTTGCCGATCTCTTCGCAGCTGCTCCCCGCCGCAAAAGTAATGGCGGTTACTTTTTCACATTTGTCAAACGCAGATGCCGCGATCTTTTTCACCGATGCGGGAATTTCCACGCTGCCGGACATCGCCTGCGGGCAGAAGATCAGCTCGGTTTTGTCCGCATTGAACACCATACCGTTTTCGGAGGTGTATTCGCTCTTGCCTTCCCCGGAAATCACAACGGATTCCAGGTAAGCACCGAAGGTTAACTTACCGCCAGCCAAAGGAGCGGTCACATTGCCGTCCGCATCCGTAAAGGAAGCAAGTCTTGCGGGCAATGTCACGGTTTTCAGACCGCTGTTTCCGTAGAATGCCGAATCACCGATCGCCAGAGGCGCGGTACCACCCATTTCAAAGTTCACAGTCGTCAGGGACGCATAGGCGAATGCCTCTTTCCCGATTGCAATCCGGTCCGCGGTGTTCTGCACCGACTTCGGAATGGTGACTTCCGTCAGCGCCGTGCTCGAGAACGCACTTTCACCGATTGTGGTCAGGCGGCTCGGATGCTCCGCAGAACCAAAGGTCACACTCTTCAGGCCGTACAGGTTATAGAAGGTTTCTGCCTCGATCAAGGTCAGTCTTCCGGGAAGCGCCAGTGCTGTCACACCGGACGAGTAGTTCAGAATGTTGCCGTATTCCTCTTCGTAAGCAACACCGATCGCCAGATCAACCGTACCGTCCTCAAACAGCAGCTCCGTCAGGGAGTAGTTATTCGCGAACGCATAAGCCGCAATGCTTTCCACCGAAGCGGGAACCGTAAAGGACGAGAACTCCGCGCCGCTGAAAGCATAGGCGCCGATCGTCCGCAGGGTCGAGGTTCCCGTAAAGGAAACCGCATTGATCTTCGCATCCCGGAACGCATGGTTTCCGATGTCGGTCAGGCTTGCCGGAATGACAAGCGCAACGCCGTCGGTCGTACTGCTGCCGAGAGATTCAAATGCATGATCGCCCACGGTCACAGCACCGCCGATGCCGAACACGGCAACCTTGGTGTTTTCCGCAAACGCATATGCGCCAATCGAAACCGCCGCATTTTGCGGAAGTTCTAGCGCAGTCAGCATCAGACCGTAGAACGCATACTCTCCGATTTCCAGCTTTCCTGTGCTCTGCCCGAAGGTCACCGTCGTCAGCGCACCGCATTCACGGAACGCTTCGTTGCCGACCGACGTAAGAGACGCGGGAAGCGAAACGGTTTTCAGCGATTGATTGCCGCGGAACGCGCCGCCCGCAATCGCGGTCACCCCTTCCGGAACCGTAAAGGTTTCATTGGTCTTGCCGGAAGGATACAGCAGGAGCGTGCCGGGTTTGTTGTCGCCCGTCTTGGTGTACAGAACACCGTTTTCATCGGACAGGAACAATGCGTTGTCCTTGTCCACCTCAATCGACACCACAGACATGCCGCTGAAGAAGTTCGTCAGGGCAGTCACATTCTTCGGGAGCTTCAGCGTTCCGACCGTGCAGTCGTAGAACACGCTGTTGCCGAACGAAAGCGTCTTGTCGCTTTCGGAAATCGTAACGTTCAGCTTTCCGAATCCCGCAAATGCCTCATCGCCGACAGACGTAACGGTCGACGGAAGCACCAGGGTCTTATCCAGGCTGGTATCCCGGAAGGAAGCGCTCTTTTTGAACGCACCGACACCGATTTTGGTTACGCGGCTGCCGTTTTCAAAAACGATTTCCGTAATACCGGTGCCGTAGAATGCGTAATCACCGATCACCACATCGCTGATGCCCGCTCCGAAAGTCACCGAGGTCAGCTTGGTCCGGTTTGCGAACGCCGCATTGCCAATGGAGGTCACACGGCCCGGCAGAACCAGCTTCTGCAGCCCGTAGGCAGACAGGAACGCGCTGTCACCGATCTTCGTAACGCCCGCCGGAATCTCATATCCGTCTGCGCTCTTTGCCGCAGGGAAGTAGACCAGCGAAACGCCCTTTTCGCCGAACAGAACGCCGTCAACGGATGTATATTCCGCGCCTGTTCCCTTCGCCACAACCACGTCTGCAAGGTTTTCGCAGCCTTCAAACGCGTTCGGCGTATTTTCAAATACCATCTCACCGTTGACCGTTGCATACGCCGTCAGCGAAATGCTCTGCAGTCTTGCCGGGAGGGCAATCACCGTCAGCTCCGTGCAGTTCAGGAATGCGCGGTCGCCGATTGTCAGCCCCTTCACGCCGTTGGTCGCGCCTGCTTCCGCAAAAACGACCGATACCAGCTTTTCACAGTTGGCAAATGCTTCGGTTCCGATTTCGGTCACACTGACCGGAAGAACGATTTTGGACAGTCCGGAGCCTGCAAACGCAGAACGCGGAATCATATCCACACCGCTGGGAACCGTGTAGGAACCGGTCTTTGCCATCGGCATCAGAACCGGGCGGGGTGCGTGTGTTGCGCCGCTTTCTCCACTGTCAAACAGCACGCCGTCTGCCGAGGAGTAGCGGGAATACTTGACATCGCCGCTGCTGTACACCGTAACCGACTCCAGCTTTTCGCAGCCCTCAAATGCGGTATCTGCCGCAATTCTGGTCAGCGTATCCGGAAGTCTGATTTCGGTCAGCATCTCGCAGTTTTCAAACGCGCCGCTGATGATTTCGGTCACCGGCAGTCCGTTATAGGTTGCGGGAACCGTCACAGAGGAGACCAGATCAATCCGCACGCCCTTGGAGACAGCATAGGAATTGCCGATCTTTTCATAGCGCAGAACCGAATCCACCCAGAAGGCATAAACGGTCACATTGTCATCCACATAGTTCCATGCCTTCAGGGAATTTCCTTCCGCATCCGTGTAGGCAATGCCGGCTCCGTAGGGAGCGCTGAACCAGCCGCCGAATGCACTGGTCCCGGACGATGCGGTCGGAACCTTCAGCTGATACTGTTTGCCGAAATAAACGGTTTCGGTTCCGTCGGTGCCGTCACCGGTGTTGTAATGAACGGTATAAGCCTTCGGCGTGTAGTAAGCGTAGAGGACGGTTTCGCCGGATTCCACAAAGTAAGCATCGGAATATCTTCTGCCGTTGCTTTCCGCGCCGCCCGGCAGATTATACCATGCCGAGAAATCGTAGCCGCTCTTGGTCAGAGCCGGAAGCTCAATCCGGTCGCCGATCGCCTTATAAAGCGATTCCACCGCGCTTCCGCCGCGTCCGTCCAGCGTCACTTTATGCGCGGTAACGGTCATTTCCGCCCATTCGGAATCATAGACTCCGTTGTTGAAACGGACCCGCACCGTGTTTTCACCGCTCTTGGTAAAGCTGGTCACCCGGTAAAAGCTGTCGCCGCTGTCAACCGTTGCAACCGTAACGCCGTTGATCTGCACTTCATAGGTCAGAGCGCCGACAACAGGCATCCAGCGCAGAACGCTCTGGCTGTAGGTCAGGAGCGGATTCATGGCATTGTAACGGACGGTCAGCTGCTTTTCCGCAGAACCGTTCGCGCCGGTCACCTTCAGCGTCAGCGTGTAATCCGCGCCTTCCGCAAAGGTTGCGGCTTCTGCCAGATCCACCGTTGTCTTGCCTGCTTCCACAGCAAGCGTCCGGTCGCCAAGTCTGACTTCATAGGAAGTCGAACCCGGAATCGCATCCCAGGTCAGAACGGTGCCGATCAGGCGGACGTTCTCCGGAGTTGCCGGTGTTTTCTTTTCGTAATTCACGGTCGCTGCCGCCGGCGAATTGTAGCCGTGCGCAACCGGTGTTACGCCGATGCTGTAGCTTGCATCCGTGAGTGAGGAAAGCGAGAAGGTGTTGCCGAGCACCGTATAGGTTTTGTCGCCTGCCGCAACCAGATACGCGGTTGCGCCGGTAACAGGATTCCACGACAGCACATCATCGGTAACCTTCAGTCCGTCAACCGCGCCAAGCGTTCTTTCATAAGTGAACACAGCGGTCGAGGATGCACGGCCGTTGGCAACCGCCGTAACCGTAAAGGTAATGCCGCCCGCCTTCATCTCGCAGTTTGCGAAGTTGAAGTACAGCGCAAGTCCGTTATCAAACGCCTCATGCCGGTGCTCTGCGTTGCCGCAATTCACCGAAACGAGATACTTTTCAGCGCCCGCAACGCCGCGGAACACCAGAACCGACGGATCGATTACGGTAAAGCCGCCAACGCGATCCAGTGCCTTGTTGGTATAGACCCGCACTGCGGTTTCGGTCACCGCATTGCCGCCTGCATCAACCGCCGTCACTTCAATGCGGTAGTCACCCGCCATCGCAAAGCTGACCGGGAACAGTGTTGTGGTCGTGCGCTGATTGTCCACCATCACCGAACCGTCCGGGGCGGTGATTTTCACCAGATAAGCAGTGGATCCGACCGAATCCCATGTCACCGCAGTATCCGAAACGCTGACCGCGGGAACCGCAAAGGTTGCGTTCGCCTGCTGCCAGACTGCAAAGAGTGTGGTGTCCGCCGTGAAGACGGTTCCGCCGTTTTCGCTGCCTTCTTCAAAGCGGTAGGAGAGCTTGCCGCTCTCGTTTGCCGTGCTGACCCACCAGCCGACGAAGGTGTAGCCCTCTCTTGCTGCGGGAACAGCCGCATTGTACAGCTTACCGCCAACGGTTTCCGTGTCCGCAAGCTTCCCGCCATCGTAGCCGAGATCATAGCTGATGCGGTATTCCGGCGAGCCGGCAGTCTTTTCCGCCCAGCGGGCACGCAGGGTCAGCTCCCCGGTCACAGGGGTTGCACCGAACGCAAACGGCTTCTGATAGGCTTCGTCGCTGTACCAGCCGATAAAGACATACCCGTCACGGGTCGGAATTGCCGGTGCGCTCAGGGACTTGCCGTTGAGCACCGACGCCGATTCCACCGCGCTGCCGCCTGCCGTATCAAAGGAAACCGTAAAGTTTACCTTTTTCAGAAAACGCAACTGTGCACCGTCGTAATCCAGAGTCAGCACATTTCCTTCAAAGGTCGCCGTGCGGGTCGCATCGCCCTTTTTCAGGGTCAGAGCCGTACCGTCCAGCGTGTAGGTGCCGTTCTCTGTAGAGCCGCTGACGGTCAGAGTATAGGTGCTCTTTCCTCCCAGCGTCATCAGGTACTCATCGCCCGAAGCGGGATCGAAATAATACGTCCCTGCCTCGGCTCCGGAGTCAGGAAGCTCCGGCTGCTCGTTCTGTGGGTCCTTTTTGCATCCTGCGAATGCCAGAACGAGCATTCCCAGCAATGCACAGACCACAAGAAGGAGTCTGCGTTGTCTGTCTTTCATTTTCTTTTTCCTCCTGTTGCGCCTCTGCGCAAGAATCCAAACCGGCAGAACCGTCTTTGCGGCATCTTCTGCAGAATGCAGATCCCGGAAATCCGGAATCTTTTGCTCCGCTTACGGGTCCTTATGACCAGCTGCCCATTATATCAAATATTATAATACCTTTTTATGCATTTGTCAATTGTCAGTATCGACAGAATTTGCAAGTTTACGGGCAAACGGTTTGCAAAACGACACAAATTTTGCTTTTTCGGGAGTGATCCGACATCAAAACACGAGAAAACCAGAAGATTTTTATATAATATGATGTAAGATCATTCAGATCAATGCCCGGATATCCAAAGCATTGCGGCAGTGATTTCTGCACCACAGCACATTCTGAAAGCCCCGGATTCCGAGAAACAGACGTGAAACCGTTTGGTTATACATTCATAATAATTATGCATCTTTTTATGCGAATCTTCTGTTTTTTGAATGAAAATTCGGTCCTCTTTTTATAATAGGATTTATTCTTATTCTAATATCGAAACAAGAGTCAGAAAATCGCTCTGTTGCCGTAAAGTACGTTGTTTATTTTTAACAAAATCAGATTTTGATTATCAATCCGGCTTTCCATTGTGTCAAAAAGCCCTGATTCTGGCTTTCTCTGCTTCCGATGCGGAATTTTCCGTTCCGGCAGGTTGATCCTGCAAGTTTCGCGCGCGGTGGTATCATTTTCCGGCAGGATCCGCCTGCAAAACCGCCCTGTTTCCGGCAGAAGCGCCCCCGGAAGCCATTTTGCCGCTGACAGCATCCCGGGTCCGCTGTTTTTTTCATTGACAAATCGCTGTTTTTGTATTATAATGATAATAACCAAGCAAATTCAGGCAGCACCGCGCACTTTCAATGCCTGCGGCGTCGCCTCAAATGCCGGATAACAGACGCGTTCGCATGACCAAAAAGCTGATTAAGGATGCTTATCTTGAGCTTCTGGAAAGCAGTCCTTCGGAGAAAATATCCGTTACCGATATCTGCAAGGTTGCAGATGTCAACCGCTCCACGTTTTATATGTACTATGAGGACACCATCGCACTGCGACAGGATACAGAAGCAAGGACGCCGGCTCTTAGAGTTTCTTTTTTCCGGTAGGTACGGAAGGTTATGAGGGGTTATGTTGGGAAAATCAACGCAAGCGTTGATTTCGAAAGGGGAACAAGATAAAGAAAAAGCGGTCAGCCCCTAACCCCTCAAACGTGCTGACCGCGTTCCCCTGCCGTTCTCCATCTCCAACCGATGGCGGCAATTACCTTGCATCCCGATCTGCCGACCGCTGACGAAGCCGCGCGTAATACGCATCCAAAACCAACAGAATAACGCGCTCTATTTCTGCCGGGGATGTCCCGCGCGAAAAATATTTCTCCAAATGCTCTGCCGAATTCCGAGTTTTCCCCTCATGAGGTAGGTGTCACATAAAGTTTTTGAGTGACGCGACCATATAAAGCGGGATATTCAGCACCTCCTCGCCGTCCGTCTCACTGCGCATAGAGGTTTTGACGGCATAGGTCGTTTCATACTTCTTTCTGTATTCGGCAAGCGAACGCGCCTTGACATTTTTCTCGGATTTGACCTCAATCGGTACAATCTCCTTGCCGCATTGCACGACAAAATCCACCTCAGCGGTATTCCCGCTTGACCAGTAATAGGCGGTATCATCGACTGCTCCGAGCAATTCGCAAAGCACATAATTCTCGGTCAACGAGCCCTTGAATTCCCGATAGGTCGATGTCGCATCCAAAATGACCTCATACGGTAGTTTGGACAGCTTCCGCAGGATGCCGACATCCGCCATATAGAGCTTGAATGCCGTATCGTCCGCATAAGCAGAAAGCGGAATGAACGGCTTTTCAATCTTGCAGACCTTATACACCAGTCCCGCCCCAATCAGCCACTCCAGCGCATCCTCCAAATCTTTGGAGCGCCATCCCTTTTTCACATGGCTGAAAATAAACTTGGTATTCTCTTTGGCGAGCTGTTCGGGAATAGAACGCCAGATGGCAGAGAGCTTGGGAAAATCCTTTGCCGGAGCGTGCTTGGCAAAATCCAGCTCATAGCTGTTGATGATCGCCTGCTGTACGTTTTCCACTTCCTCGATGCTTTTCGTTCTGCGCCATGCGTCCACGACCTCCGGCATACCGCCTGTCATGTAGTATTGACGCAAAAAGGTTGTCAGCTTTTCGGCAATGACCTCCGGAAGTGCATCTCCCTTTTTGAATCCCATTACAAAATCCGCAAGTTGGGAGGAACCGACCGCACGGAGAAATTCCGAAAAATTCATCGGATACAGCGTCAGAAAATCCACCTTTCCAACCGGAAACGAAAGCTGCTTTTGCAGGGCAATGCCAAGCAGTGAACCGGCGCATACGATGTGATATTCCGGTGCATTTTCGCAAAAATACTTCATGGCGGTAATGGCTCTGCCGCACTCCTGTATTTCGTCCAGAATGACCAGCGTCTTTCCCGCCTCAATCGTTTTTCCGGCAAACAACCCCAATTCAAAAAGAATACGGTTCGTGTCGTAGTCTTTTTCAAATACGGTTTTCAGCGCTTCGGTTTCTTCAAAGTTGAAGTAAGCGAAGCTATCATACTGCCGCT